>Ga0082212_10005836_pt1 | contig 16699 bp, 16 predicted proteins | sample TergutNt197P3_FD_71548 | JGI IMG/M metagenome (GOLD analysis project Ga0082212, IMG submission 71548) | Neocapritermes taracua P3 segment gut microbial communities from Petit-Saut dam, French Guiana - Nt197 P3 | ecosystem: Host-associated > Arthropoda: Insects > Digestive system > Gut ... | reverse complement strand
TACACTTGGAATTATTTTTAAGCAGAAATCGGTATATCAGTAAATTCGCTTTTCCGAATCGCGAAAATACTTGATGTTTCGGTATTGCAGGTCTTCGAGGTCTTAACCCGCCCTCACCGTATACCCCTCTACCGCAATCCACCCCGCGCCCGACTTCAACCGCCCCCAACGAATCATCTTCCCGTCAGAATCCGCGCCGTGGGATTCCTCAACAATGGTATAGACCTCCCTAAACTTGACTTTAACCCCGGTCACGGCATGATTTACCCCCGCACGAATCCGCACATTCAGCGCGTCAGCCGTAATCCGAACCGTATAAGGCGTAAACGGTAAGGGCTCCGAACCGCCAATATCAACCCCCGCCCCAACAATCGACTGCAAAATCGACAGTATCTTCGCCCCATACCCCGCGCCGACTGCCCACCCGAGACCGTTAGGATTTTCTTTCTGTCCCAACCACTCCGCATACGGAGCGCAGCCGCGCTGTACATATTTAAACCGAGATTCTCCCTCCGTAGGCACAACAAGCGGATTCACCAATGGGAGTTCATTCGTATAGGCTTTCAAATGCTGTATTTGGGCTCTGATTCCGTCTTGCGGCGTTCTGTAGGAATTACCCTTAACCCCGAGACTCACCACCCCCATGCCGCAGAAATTGTTCTGCTCAAGAGTAACGGCAGTTCCGCCGGAGAACTTAAAGTTCCCTGTTTCCAAACAACTTTGAGCGAAAGCAATATCCCCGCGAATCCCCTCGGCTTCCCCCTCGGCGATATAGATACTCGCCAAATCGGGCGCATTGGGGTTGATTCTCTGAATATACGCCCGCATTTGCTCAATTGTCGCGATGGATTTTCCTGCAATGGCGGTTAAACCGGAATTGTCAGCGTTTCCCGACTGCTTGCCGTAGATTTCGTCTAACCCGTCAACAATCGCCTTCGCCTGTGCAATTAACGAACCGTCAAACTTAGCGTTATCGTTCGAATTAGAAACAAAACCATGCTCGGTCAATACGCACGGCATATGCGGATTCAGACTTTCAAGACGGTTGACATTGCCGGTATTTTTCTTGATTCCGCGTTTGGGGTTGGAGTTCCAGAGCGGTTCTAATCGCTTGTATAAAACCTCGGCAAGTTTAGTCGATGCCGCCGTCGGATTGCGGGAAGTCCAGACCTCAAACCCATTCGCACTCGCAACCCCTGCGTTTCGATGAATCTCGATATAACAATCCGCGCCCCAATTTTTCGCGTCGGCGACACGGTCAATTCCGGGGCTTAAATTCTTGACTGTTCGCGCCATTCTTGTCATGTAACCGCGGCTTTTCGCCTCATGCTCAACTGCGATTGACAAAGATAAATTGTCGTCCGATTCTTTTCGACTGCCGTTGACCGCGCCGGGGTCGCCATTGAATCCGTGACCGGCACTGATGTAGATTTTTTTACTCATTTTTGTAAAACTCCTTTTCAATTTTTTCATAATTATACTATGCCGAAAGTTCCCGCAGTGCCAAAATCCGTTGCCGGCGCAACATTTTGCTTGTTTTTACTATAATTTCTTTAACTCGGCAAACTCATTCTTCGCATTTTTATATCCGTCATGTAAAATTCTGTCAAAATCATGTTGATTCGGGGTTCTTAATGTAGTGGGATAGTGCCGGACTTCTTCTCCGATTCTAAGGTACAGTCCTTTTCCTTTTTGTGTGACTGCTCCATGGAATTCACGGCTTCTCAACGCCAAGACCTGATGGCTTGAAATGTCGAGCAATCGTTTCATGTTAGAAAGTGAGGCGGTTCCTTTTCGTTTTTGGAAAGGCATCGATGCAGATGCATCGGAAACAATCAGAAAGTCGATTTCTTTATCAAGGCAGCATCCGATTTTATACAAGGCTTCCAACCCTAAGTTATCGTAAACGCCGCCGTCCCAAAGCGTGTATTTCGGGTTGACCGTGATTTCTTTGCCGATTCCGGATTTATCGCTTGTCCAGCGGGTGTTCTTGGTTTTGAGGGTATAGGGACCGATTAACACCGGAAATCCTGCCGACGCGGCAATCATGCGGGAAATAGGCAGATTTGGATTTTGTGTGTATCCTATTCTGCGGTCGCCCATATAATCCTGCCTGATTCGGAAGTTTTCGCCGGTTTCAAAAGTGGTGCAGTTTATTTCCCAGTAAGGACAACGGGGATATTTCGGCAAATCCTGCAAGGTGCCTTTTATGCCCCACTTTTTTTCGAGAACATCGGCGATAATCTCAACTTTATTGTTCCAACAGCAAGGTGTAAAAGGCAGCCGCAGTAACGCTGATTTCTGAATGTCGTGCCGGAGCATTGTTTCGCAGACTGCAGGCAGGGTTTGTTTTAAAAAAGTTCTCCCTGACGACCATTTATTGTTGTTTACGGCGAGTACCGCGCCTATACAAAGGCTTGCCCCCGATACGGAGGAAATGCTGGTTAATTGTTCAAAAAGGTTGGATTCACTCAGGTATTTCAATACACCGAGATGGTAAATCGCGGCTCTCATCCCGCCGCCGGACAGGGCTATACCGATTCTGTGATTTGCAATATTCATGTCTAATGATATGTATTATCATGATTATTGTTACTAAAGTTTTTTAATTAATTTTGAAAAACTGATTGACATTTTTATTCAACCTGTGCTATAATAATTATATATCACTAAAAACAAACCGGGCAGGAGGTTATTTTGAGATGTTTACTTATTTAAACAGAATGAGAGATAAAAGCGGGTTCACGCTGGTTGAACTTATCATTGTAATATCCATCATTGCCATTATGGCTGCCGTTGCGGTTCCGAATTTTATTTCCTCACAGCGCAGAGCGGAGGGGAACAGGCAGAACGAACACGCGAGAGGGTTCTATTTCGCGGTGCAGAGTACACTTTTAAACACCATGGAAGACGATAACACCGAAAGCGAGTTCTTTTTAACTTATAACGGCGTAACAAGACGGCGTTCCTCGCCGATTGGCAACGCTCCCCCTATCAAGCCGATTGCCGACCAAAGTGAGAATTTTTATATCTTCGGTCAAATCGGAACCGACGGAAAATTTTCGAGTGCCGATTTACTTTGGAACGGAATTTCCGCCTCTAACGCGATTGCGAATTTCCCTATCGGCGCGGGGTTGCCGAATGACGGCATATTCCGGTCAATGTTAGATGAAATTGAGGGCTATATGGCAAACGACGGAGAAGTAGGTTATTACTATGCGATGTTTGACAGTCAATTTCGGGTGACGATGGCTTATTACTCTAAGTTTACCACTGCTGCGGGCAACTACACGATTACCCGTAATAATTTCGCCAACGGACAAATATTCGGCGCACATCCGATTCAGTATTCCTTTTTCGGAAACTTTGTTGTCCCGGGGAATTCCGCCTCAAAAACCGGTTCAAATTGGTTTACCGAAATAAAAACGGACGCCGGCGCGAATATTTAAGAATCAACCAATAAAAACAAACGCCCTTGCGTAATCAAGAGCGTTTAATGCGAAAGCCAAACGAGAGCGGTGCCACGAAAGGAATTTTATAAAAAAATGCAAAACAGCAAAACAAAAACAATCGTAACTTTAGCGATGCTTTGTGCAATCGCGTATACGGTCATGAACTTCAAAATCCCGATTGTGCTGTTTCTGAAATACGAGCCTAAGGATGTTATTATCATCCTCGGCGGTTTTTTATACGGACCGCTCAGTGCTTTTATTATTTCCGCTGTTGTTTCCCTAATTGAAATGGTTACCGTAAGCGACACCGGTCCCCTCGGTGCTTTTATGAATGTATTGTCCTCTTGCACTTTTGCTTGCACTGCGAGTTTTATTTATCACAAGCGTAAAACTTTAGGCGGGGCAGTCACGGGGCTGATAGTCGGCGTTGTTCTTATGACCGGAATCATGATTCCGGCAAATTACCTGCTTACCCCGATTTATATGGCAAACGAATTTGTAACGGCAGAACAATTGCGGCAACAAGTAGTAGGAATGTTTTTAACCGTGTTTGTTCCGTTCAATCTGTTTAAAGGTGCCGTTAACGCGATTATCGTAATGTTTTTATTCAAACCGTTAGTCACCGCTTTACACAGAGCGGGATTAATCCAACCCGCAATCGTCGGTACACGTTCCGCAAAAATAAAATGGGTTTTTATTATAACGACTATTATAATCGCCATTTCCGTTTTCTTTATTCTGCAAAAATTAAATCCTTAATGTTCTCGTACATTTTCTCTCCAATCCCCGATACTTCCAGGATTTCTTCGATATAGAGAAAACCGCCGTGTTCCTCCCGATACGCGATGATTCTTCCGGCGATGGTTTCTCCGATTCCCGAAAGGCTCTGCAATTCTTCTGAAGTCGCGGTGTTGATGTTTATTCTTTCTGCTGCGGCAAACGCATCGGATAAGTCTGCGGACTCCGTTATTTCGGGGAGCGGTGGTTCTGTAACCCGAACATATTGCGGTTCATGTTTAATCGTGAATAAAGTTATTGCCGCACAGGCGATTGCAAAAATTGACATAGTGATAATAAACGGTAAATTCTTTTTCATATTGTTCCTTTTTTGTTAAAGTTTTTAATAAATAAGCCGATATAATTAATATCAAATAATGAAATCTTTGAAAGGGGATATATGATTATGACCATTAACAGTAATTTAATTAACACACAACCGAACGCGCATCACAGCAATCTGCCTAAAACAGCGTCGGAAAAAACGCAGGACAAAGTGACCACGCTCGCAACCGATAACGTCGATAAGTTTGACGCCAACTCGGTCAACGTCAACCGAAACTTCCAAAACGCGCCCGGGAAAGCGGATGAAGCCGCGATTCGGGGATACAAAGGGCAGAGTGTACTTCAAATGAAAAATGCGGCGGTAGCCGATTATGTCAATCAGAATTTTACACAGCAATCGGGCGTAAATTTCTGGAAAAACATTTCGAATTCTACTACATTTACACCTTCGGCGTTCGCGCTTGCCGCATATAACAAAGCGGAAGCAACTTCCGAAAAGTATGACGATTATTGGGGTGTGGAAGCGACCGCACAACGTCTTTTCACGTTCGCGAAAGCGATTGCGGGTGAGGATGACAAGTTATTCAACACGATGAAGAACGCGTTCCTGAAAGGGTTTAATCAGGCGTCAAGCGCGGTGGGCGGAAAACTCCCCGATATAAGCCACCAAACCAAATCCAGAACGCTTGAACTGTTTGATTCATGGGAAGCTGAAATTGCTGCCCGTAAAAATCCTGCACCGGCGGAAACAGAATCTGCGCCTGCTGAGTCAAAGAAATAAAAACAATCATTAGATAATCGGACTGTGATTCATGCACAGTCCGATTGTTTTACTCAGAATTCCATAAACCCTGTTTCTCTCATGGAGGTTACTCCGTCTCTGCCGACTACGACATGGTCGACTAACTCCACTTCCATGCTCATATAAATTTTACGGATGCTCTTTGTGGAGTCAACATCAACGCGAGAAGGTATGCAACTCCCCGCCGGATGGTTGTGGGCGATTACCAAACGGCTGCAATTTTTATTGAGTATAGAGTGTGATATTTTTCTGAACGGGATATTGACCTCTCCCAATTTACCGCTGCATATTTTCTCGTGACCGATTAGTTTTAAGTCATCGGTTAAGTATAAACAGTGAAATTCTTCTTCAACCGCACCGATAAAAAGCGCGGCACAGAATTCTTTTAAATGGTCGGAACTGTGCAGCGTTTCCAATTCTTCTTGCGCTTGTTTTTTTACATACAACTTTGAAAACATTCTCGCGAAACAAATTAGAGTCGCGGCGTTTTTTCCGATACCCTCCACTTTCATTAACTCGTTATAGTCGGCGTTCATTACACCGGCGAGAGAGCCGAATTTTTTGACAAGCAGATGGGCGATAAGATTGGTGTCACCCCTCGGAATGGCGTAGTACAGCAAGAATTCCAGCGGTTCATGGTCGGGAAGATGCTCGATTCCGCTTTTAAGAAACTGCTCCCGCTTGCGTTCACGATGTCCGTGGTGAAGATGTTTTTGTTTCGGATTTTCCATATGGTGTCACTCCTGTAATATTGCTCCGGTATGTGCCGATGTCACGATTTTCGCGTACCGTTTCAGATAGCCGGTCAGGTCTTCTTTGATTTCGATTGGATTGCTTTTCTTGCGCTCTGCTATAACCGAATCTGCAACTTGAAGTTCAATTTTTCCGGCGGGAATATCAATCAAAATCATATCCCCGTCCTGAACATAAGCGATTAGCCCCCCCGCTGCCGCTTCGGGTGAAATATGCCCGACTGCCGCCCCGCGGCTCGCTCCCGAGAATCTTCCGTCGGTAATCAACGCAACCGAACCGTCCAACCCCATTCCCGCAATTGCGGCTGTGGGTGCTAACATTTCCGGCATTCCGGGACCGCCCTTGGGACCTTCATACCGGATGACCACAATCTGTCCCGATTTGATTTTTCCCGAAAGAATCGCGTCAACCGATTCTTGTTCCGAATCAAAAACGCGCGCTTCCCCTGAAAAAATCATCATGTTTTCGTCTATGGCACCTCGCTTGACTACCGCGCCTTTTTCGGCGAGATTGCCCTTTAAAATCGCGAGTCCTCCTGTTTTTCGGTGAGGGTTTTCGATTATCCGTATGACTTCACCGTCAGCGGGTTTGGCTTTACCGAGCCGCTCTTTAAGGATTTCTCCGCTTACCGTGTGCTGCTCTGAATCAATCAGATTTGTAATTCGTGATAATTCCCGCATCACCGATTGAATTCCGCCCGCCGCGTGTAAATCCTCTATGAATATACTGCTCGCGGGGTTGAGTTTGCACAACTGCGGGACTTTTTCGCTTAATTCCGCTATATCGTCAAGTGTTAAATCAACACCCGCTTCATTCGCGATGGCGAGGAGGTGAAGGACTGTGTTAGACGAAGCCCCGATTGCCATATCCACAGCGAGCGCGTTGTTCACATTCGACTTAGTTATGATGTCGGACGGTTTGATTTTATTCTTATAGACTTTTTCAACAGCCAACTCACCTGTTTCTTTTGCTAATCGAATCCGTGCCGAAGTCACCGCCGGTTCTGTGCCGTTGGCGGGCAGGGAGAGTCCCAACGCTTCGGTAAGGCAGTTCATGGAGTTGGCGGTATACATTCCCGAACAGGAGCCGCAGGTGGGACAGGCATTGTTCTCGAAGTCCTTGACCTCTTCTTCCCCGATTTTTCCGCTCGAAAATTGCCCGACCGCTTCAAACACTTCCGAAAGACCCACTTTTTTACCGCCGACTTTTCCCGCTAACATCGGACCGCCGCTGACAAATACCGACGGCAGGTTCAGCCTTGCCGCCGCCATCAACATTCCCGGAACAATCTTGTCGCAGTTTGGGACAAACACCGCCGCGTCCAGCGGGTGTGCGGTCAGCATGACTTCGATACTGTCTGCAATTAACTCGCGGGAACTGAGCGAGTATCTCATGCCTTTATGGTTCATCGCGAGTCCGTCACAGACACCAATGGTAAAGAACTCAAAAGGAACGCCGCCGGCGTTGCGGATTCCGTCTTTGACCGCTTTCGAGATTTGGTGTAAATGGGTATGCCCCGGCACATAGTCGCTCGCCGCGCTTACGACCGCAATAAACGGCTTGTCCATTTCGGAATCGGTGATTCCGAGGGATTTCAGCAAAGAACGATGCGGGGCGCGTTCAACGCCTTTTGTCAGTAGGTTGCTGTTCATAGTTTCATTGATTAGTCCTTTCGTTGTTTTCAATCATTAATTCTAATTGTGATTTTAATTGAGGAATATCATTTTTTAGTGTACCCCAAAACCTCATCATAGATATATCTCCGTAGTGGTGAACAATCATATTGCGAAACCCTATTACACCGCTCCACGAAATATGATTGTGTTTTAATCTAAACTCTTTAGAGAGTTTGTTTGCCAGTTCACCAATTTGTGCTACTATATGCGAAACAGCATATTTTGTTTTTCTGTCTGTCAAGAAATCCTCTAACGCCATTTCGCTTATGTCTTCCTCTATTTCATTGATGTAGATTAAAATTTTACGAATCCTTTCGTAGTCACCTGTTGTCATATATTATTACTCCGTCTTTCTGTATTGAATTATATATAGGTGTGTTTTCACGCAATTCAACTTCCTCAATTAAATCAACGCTCTTGTTTACCAATGTGCTGAGATTATCCCACATCTCATAGTATCTAAGTCCCATTGTATTATAGTCACTATCAAGCACAATATCTAAATCACTACCGTTGTCGGCTTCCCCTCTTGCGTATGAGCCGAACAGCGTAGCTTTTCGAACAGGATAAGCGGCAAATATAGGCGATAAAAGATTTTTTATTTCATCTAAGCTGTATATTCTTTCCAATTCAATCACCTCCTGAACACTTCTCCACATACCATTAAACCATATTTTCACACAAAAGTCAATCAAAATCAAGAAATATATACTACCCTAAACTTACACATCTTTCCTGTTTCGTTGTGTTTGCTACGTTATCGCCCTCCGCTAAATAACAAGAGTTGAACCTGTCTTTGGTTGTTATAAATTCCGAAGATTCTTTCGTAAAGCCGTAACGAGCGGAGGAATAACCGCGAACTGAATGGCTATTCCCGGAATCGCCATCACAAAAACTGTAGCCAACCAAATTTCCATGGAATAATTCCCGACATCAAAAATTAACGCTTGTGTCACCCCGTAAACAATGCGCCCTAAAATCATAGAACCGGTCAAAGCGATGTACATTTTTGCGAAATAACTTTTAACAGGAAGATACATCAGTAACGAAGAAAACAATCCGTAAACCGCCAATTCGCAAATCATAGACGGCAGAAATGCAGCGGGCGGCATCATTCCGCCGGTAATGAGATACGACATAATCGGCACTAATATTCCGCATATGATTCCGTAAGGGAATCCGCAGACGATTCCGCATAAAAGCACCGGAATATGCATGGGCAGAAACATCATTCCCGGGTTCGGAAAAGTCTGCCCGATAATCGGAAATACGTGAAATACCCTCGGTAATACCACCCCGATTGCGATACACAAAGCCGCTATCACGATTTTCTGAACGCTGAACATCTTGGTGTTTTTTCTTTTGTAAGCCATTATTTCTCCTTGATTATTAATTGACAACTGTCTTCAATCCCAAAAGTTTCGAAATACAGTTTTTCCATAGGGAGCCATTCATTTAAAAACTGCGGCAATAACGCCGGGTTTCTTTCTTTTAATCGTCTGTGCTGCTCCTTCTCACCAACCTTCAAAAACACTTTTAAGTCGTAAACGTCGCCGAATCTCGGGTGCATAGAATAAACGCCTTCAATGATATTGAGTTGAGCGGGTTGCACAGAAATTTTCTTTCCCTTGTTTATATCACCCGATACACAATCATATCGGCGGTAGATGAATGATTTTCCGGTCAATAGAGGTGTCAACACTTCCTCTCCGAACCGTTCATAGTCGATATTTCCGCCGGATTCGGCAAGCCTTTCGGGTTTTCGCTGAAACGGTTGCAAAAAAAAGTCGTCCATACGGAATATATTGCAGTCAACCTTTAACCTCAATTTCTCCGCAAGGGTAGACTTTCCCGCCCCGCTGTTGCCGTCGATTGCGACTAAGACCTGTTTTTTTGTTCGGATTAACGCTTCGATGCGTTCGAAAAGCAGTTCAAACTCTTTGGTCACAATATTCACACATCATTGCACCGCCAAATTCTGCAAAACTCGGCACAAGCGCGCTTTCAAAATTGGTGATACACTTATCATTTTTGCAAACACCGCCGGCTTTTCCCGATAACGGAGGCTCCATCTTAAGTTCATCGTTTAATATCGTGAGAATCAATGACATTCTGACAAACATTCCGTAATTCGCCTGCTTGAAATAAACGGCGCGCGGGTCTGAATCCACCTCGGCAGCTATTTCGTCCACTCTCGGAAGCGGGTGCATAACAATTAAATCTTTTTTCGCTGTTGAAAGTTTTCGTGTATCAAGTGTAAAGATTTTCTTCTGCTTTTCATATTCCGCCATGCCCTTCGCATTATCGGAGAATCGCTCGCGCTGTATGCGGGTCATGTACAAGACGTCTAAATCAGGAAGCGCGTCTTCAAGCGTATGTGTTTGCTGAAAATCAATTATGTTTGAAATATAATCCGGCATTTGCAATTCAGGGGTCGAGATAAAAGTAAACCGATTCTCTTTATAACGGGAAACCGCCCGCACTAACGAATGAACCGTTCTGCCGTATTTCAAATCACCGCAGATCCCTATGTTGAGATTGTTCAGTTGCCCTTTTTCCTCGGCGAGGGTCAGTAAATCGGTCAAAGTTTGCGTCGGATGAAGGTGTCCGCCGTCTCCCGCATTGATAATCGGACAATCGGCGGTAAGCGCGGCGGCTTTCGCGGCCCCCTCTAAAGAGTGACGCATCACTACAACATCGGAATACCCGCTGATTGTTTTGGTGGTATCTTTAAGATTCTCACCCTTTGAAATACTGGAAGTTTTAGGATTATCAAACCCGATAATTCCGCCGCCCAGCCTTAACATCGCGCTTTGGAAACTCATTTGCGTCCGTGTGCTCGGCTCATAAAACAAAGTTGCCATAATTTTTCCGGTGCAAGCACCCTTATAAATATAAGGATTCTTCATAATCATCTGTGCTTGCGAAACAATCTTGTCCCATGTTTCCGGCGAATAATCGTTCAAGTCAATCAAGTGATTATATTTTTTCATACTTGGAGTAACCTCATGAATCACATATTTAGAGAATTATAGCACAATTTCATCATTTTGTCAACCCTTGAAATTTTTTCTTGACAAGCAGTAATAAACATGATACACTGTTTAATAATAAAATTTATGATATTTGTGACATTTTTGCAATTTGAAGTGTTTTATTAGTATATAGCAGGGAGGAAGTTTGTTATGAATTTTTTCAAACGCGCAATTATAAGTATTACAAGAAAACCCGGAAAAACAGCCATTTTATTGTCCTTAGTCTTCATATTGGGGAATTTAGTCGCGGGCTCTTTTTCAATTGAGCAGTCGGTCAAAAATGCACAATCCGCAGTTTTGGGCGAAATTGTTCCGCTTCTGACTTTGCAGCAAAACTGGGAGCTTGTAAACCAATTAGTCGAGGAAAAAATGGCGGAATCGGGGATAGAAGAGCCAAATTACAGCGACCCAAATTTTGATTTCGAGTCCTTTGACTGGGATGAATACAACGAAAGACGTAACGAAATCTGGCAAGAAGTCACCCTCGGCGGCGAACATTTAACCTCCGATTTAATCGAGGAACTCGGCGCGTTGCCAACCGTAGTTTTTTATGACTATTCCGCATCGGCAGGGCTTACAAGCAAAGAAATCAAGAAGTATTACACGCCGGAGTATGAAAACTCAAACAACTTTTACGCTCCGCCGGAAGGAGAGTCGGACTATTTCAACCTTCATGGCAGCATGAGCGGCGATATCTTAGACATTAAGATGGGATTAATTGAACTCGTTGACGGCGATACGTTAAGCGACAGCAAACCGACTGCCGGAGATTATGAAGTGCTTGTTTCAAAACAATTCGCCGAAAAGAACAGTCTTCAAGTGGGTTCAACCTTTAGTTTAGAGAATGAAATCTTCGTTTATCAAAAATTCGATGATGAATTCGCCGAGGAAGACGTGGTTTCTATTGCGCGCGGCGGCTCTCGTATAATTCATGAATATGCGGCAGGCGACGGAGAATATACCGGTCCCGAAGTCGCCGATACGTTAGAGTTTGATTTCACGGTTGTGGGGATATACGAACCTAATATTCCGCCCGCTGCGCCCGATGCGGACGAATGGAACACCGTCTATATGGAGGTGGAACGCCGGAACAGGATTTACACCTTAAATAACGCTATAAAAGAAATTAACGAATTCATCTTTACCGAAAATAAGCATTATAATCCTGATGATTATGCCGGCTTAGACGAACCGCAAGAATACCTTCAACCGATTTTCGCGTTCCAGAATAATGAAGGGTTAAACCAATTTGCCGATACAATTGAGGAAATGTTCGGTGAATACTATTGGATTATAGACAATGAGTTGGATTACGACGGCATCGTTACACCGTTGAAGAATATGTCATTATTGGCAAACATCATACTCTATGAAGGAATCGGAGCCTCCTTGATTATACTCAGCCTGTTAGTCACCCTTTTCCTGAGAGACCGCCGCGGTGAAATAGGTACTTACCTTGCATTGGGTGAACGAAAACGCAGAATTGTCGCACAAGTTCTTGTGGAAGTCATGCTCGTTTCGGTTATCGGCATAACCGCTTCTCTGTTTACCGGAAACGCGCTTTCATCTCAGCTTTCCAACTCAATGATTGACAGGCAGGTTCAGTCACAGCAAGAACGGGAAAACAACCGCCGTAACGCGCCTCCCACGTATAATTATGAATCCAACACATTAAAACAAGCGGGATACGGTGCGGAAATAACGCTCGAAAAACTGGCGGACAATTATAAAGTAACTTTAGGTAAAAATATCATTATCATATTCTACGCCGGCGGAATCATGACGGTGCTGCTTTCAACGCTGATTCCGATTATGTACGTTCTCAGACTTAATCCGCGCAAGATTTTGATGTAAGAAAGAGAGGAGCAATAACATGGCTTTAATTGATGTGAATCAAATCAACTATTTCTATCAGGACGGAGATACCAAACGATATATTCTGAACGATATTTCCTACTCTTTTGAGCGCGGAAAGTTCTATACCATTTTAGGGGAATCCGGTTCGGGGAAGACGACGTTTCTGGCTTTATTAAGTGCGCTTGACCAACCGAAATCGGGCAATATTTTCTATGAAGGTAACGACATCAATAAAATGGGACTTGATGAATACCGCCGAAACAGAATCAGTATTATTTTTCAGCAATACAATCTTGTCCCTTACATGACTGCTGCGGAAAATATCCGTGTAGCCATGAACATTACCGACAATAAACTGCCGGATGATTTAAACGGGGTTGCCTACAATTTGTTGGACTATATCGGCATTACTAAAGACCGTGCCGACCGAACCGTCAACAAACTCTCCGGCGGTGAACAGCAGAGAGTCGCTATCGCACGCGCGCTCGCTACAAATGTAGATGTAATTCTTGCGGATGAGCCTACCGGAAACTTAGACGACGAGATGGAAACCGAAATCGTGCAAATCTTTAAAAAGCTGGCTCATGACCATCATAAATGCGTTGTCGTTGTTTCTCACTCAACCCAAATCGCGGACGAAGCAGATGAGGTGATTAAACTGCGGAAAGGCAAGTTTGAGACCTATACTAACATGAACGGGGAATAAGCAATGAACGACTTCTTGAGTCAGTTCGATAAAAAAAATTACAACAGCGAACCCAAAAACGAGCCCGCTCCGCCCGCGATTAGGACGGAGCCTGTTGTTGTGATTCAACCGGAAATCCTCGCACAAACACCCAAAGAATCACAGAATGTCGCGATACAGGGACCGGTTCACCAAACCGAAGTCGATAAATCGTTTCAGACCAAGAAAATTATCAAATACGCGATAATTGCTGCCGCTGTAGCCGCTGTCTGCGTAACAGGAATTATTATATTTCTGCTGGCAAACAGAGTCGATGTCAAATCGCTTTTAGGCGACAATATCGGTGATGCGAATAACTGGGCAATCCGAAACCGTATTACACTCGAAACAATGTCGGAATACAATTTGGACTATGACAAAGATGTTGTGTTTGCTCAACAACCGGAATCCGGTAAAATTCAACGCGGCTCAATTGTGGAAGTCAGCGTGAGTAAAGGCCCCGACCCCGATGAGTTTATCACCATTCCCGATTTCAGCAATATCAAGAGTCCTGCCGAAGTCCGCAACTGGATTAGCGAATATAAAGCGACCGGTGCTCGCGTCATTCAGGAATACAGCGATGAAGTCGAAAACGGTCATTTCTTGCGGCTGGAGTTCCGCGACGAACTGGTTAACGAATCCAACTACACCCGTAAAGACACGTTGAATATCTATATTTCACGCGGGGAGGAGCCTGTCACCAAAAACATCACCGTTCCGAAATTCGCGGGGAAAACCAAAGAAGAAGTTGAAACATGGGCGGAAACCAACCATATCAAAATTAATTTTGAAGAAGCCGATTCGGAAGAAGTCGCCGAAAATAAGATTATCTCGCAAGAACCCGTCGCCGGCATAAAAATCGCTCAGGAAGATGAAGTCACAGTGGTCGTTTCGCTCGGGAAAGGCATAACCGTCCCCGATTTCAACGCCGTTTCCAAGAATGAAGCGGCGATGAATACCGATTTACAGGTAGAAGTCATTTTGAAATACAGCAGCACCGTTCCTTACGGCAAGGTGATTTCACAGTCGGTCGCGGCGGGGACAAAACTGTTCGGGGACGATAGAAAAATCAGCGTCACTTATTCGGAAGGCAGACCGTATATCGAAGACCTCAAGGGCAGGTCGGAAAACCTGCTGCCCGCTTATTTTTATGAACTTCAGTTCAAAGGTGCGAATATCACCTACACGACTTCTTATGTTGATTCAAGCTTACCGAAAGGAACGGTCGTCGACGCCTCACACAACAGCCAGTATGTTGAGATGACCCTTGTGGTGCATATCCAAATCAGCCTCGGGAACCTTAAACCGGAAGAACCGGATATCCCGGACAATCAGAATTCCCCGAATAACCCCGACGCTGACCCGGATGAGGACATTAGACCGCCGAGATAGTTATGTATAGTTATGTAAAGATAAATCCCTTGCCGAGAACCCGTTGGCAGGGGATTATTTTTTAGACTATAACGTCAAGCTACGCCATTCCCGATGAACGGAATGGCGTAGTTCTTGTTTGGCTTTTGTGCAATTTCCACAAAAACCAAATCATTATTTTGTTACATTTGCTATTGACATATGACTTGCATTATCATGAAATAAATGTTATAATGGACTATGTAAAATTATATACGTGATTACAAATAAGAAAGGATATACTTATTATGAAACAGAAAATTCTATCATTGGTTGTTCTGTGTGCGATGGCTATGTCGATTTTTGTAACCGACACCCCATTCACGAAAGCGGGACTGTCGTTTCTGACGACAGACGTATCCGCAGAACCGCCGCAAGACCCCGACGATGAACGCCGCGTCAGGGTAATTGTTTATTACAATGATACACCTATCGCCAGCAGCCGAGACAGAGATATCGGTTACGATTTTGACAGCTTTGTTAAAGGCGGGGAAATCAAGCTTCGTGCCTATGACGCGGACGGGAACTTTCTTCCCGGCGCGACTATTTACTACTCCACCAGTGATGTAGGCGGCAGCGGATTCCCCACCGGCACCCTTTTTCCCAACACCGGCGTAACAAGCGACTGGAGTGTTACCATGACTGCCACAACCGTCTTTTCCCGGCATGACGGCGGTACCATTCCGGGACCGACTTCCACGCCGTCTTCCAAAAGCGGGATGGGTGAGGTAAAAATTTCGGTTCCGACATCCTCCGTTACGGAGAACAGAGAAATTTTTACGGTCAGTGCGATGGCAACCCCGCCGCCTGCCTCCACTTTCAGGGAGTCTCATGTGGTTACCAGAAGTGTTATCTTAACCGGTAACCGGTGGCAAGGCGGAGAATATATGGTTTTTTCCATCTATACCGATGCCAGAGGAATATGGGGACACGGTAACAGCAGCAATACCGACGGGATTCTTGTTCCCGGTCGTGAGCGTGAGCGTTGGAACACCGAATGGAACGCCTTGAACGGCAGCCGTCCTAACTTCGCCGATTACGGCGTTGAACAGGAGTTCTTTGCGCCTACGTTACCGGCGAACTATAACTTAAGAGGGCGCGGCGCCGAACGCCCCGCGTTCGCCGAAATGTTCGACCCCAATACAGGATACCGCCATATCATGCAATCGGTGGGTATTCGAGTGAAAGGCGGTTGGTCACGCGGAACCATCCCCATTGAACAAAGAACCCTTGAGTTATATGCCAGAAACGACTATAACCAATACTGCCGCGGCGGTGAAAACACTTTCTATTTCCCGCTTTTCGGTGAAATAAGCGTCATGGAAAAAGGACCTAACGCGGGGAACCTGCAACATCGTTACCGCAGATTCCGTGTGAGAAACGGCGGTTCCGACCGCGAACAAGGTCATATTCGTGATGAACTGGGTGCGGAATTATGGAATCGTGCGGGAATGCCGCTTACCCAGAACTATCGTCCTTCCGCCGTGTTCCTCAACGGGGCGTATTACGGATTGACGTTCATGAAAATGCCGAGAACCGAAAACGCCTGGATGCGTGCCCTCGGCGGTGATACCGACCGTTTCCATCATATCGGTTCAAAAGAAAACGCGACCGGCAGTTGTTATAATCCGGGTTGTGACCGTGTCCTCGCGGGCATTCCGAAATGCAGTCACTCGCGAGTGGCTTGTTACGGTTCAAGCACCTCAAATAATATAGAAGACTCAAACTGCTCTAACGGAGCCACAAATTGCTCCGCCGCCGAAGGAGCATCTCACCGGAAAGCAAGCCGATGCGCGTGTTCGAGCAGTGACAGTTATACGCATACCAGCAGCGGCGTAAAAATCGAACCCCCGACAGCCAGAGTTCCCTTTGTCAGGGCGAAAGCCAATGACGGTACGGAAAGAAATTTCTACAGACCGATTACTTGC
>Ga0082212_10005835_pt1 | contig 16700 bp, 6 predicted proteins | sample TergutNt197P3_FD_71548 | JGI IMG/M metagenome (GOLD analysis project Ga0082212, IMG submission 71548) | Neocapritermes taracua P3 segment gut microbial communities from Petit-Saut dam, French Guiana - Nt197 P3 | ecosystem: Host-associated > Arthropoda: Insects > Digestive system > Gut ... | reverse complement strand
AAGGACTATTTGGCAAACCTACTATTATTAACAATGTGGAAACGCTTGCTAATATTCCAAAAATTCTAATGAAAGGTGGACAATGGTATGCTAAATTCGGACTACCTGATGCTACAGGAACTAAAATGTTTGCTTTGGCTGGAGATGTGGTGAATACTGGTATTATTGAAGTGCCGATGGGAACTACTATCGGACAGATTATATATAGCATTGGTGGAGGAATACCGAATGGAAAAGATTTTAAAGCGGCTCAAATCGGTGGACCATCAGGCGGATGTATTACGAAAGAACTACTGAACACGCCTGTTGACTACAATGAATTGAATAAAGTAGGAGCGATTATGGGGTCTGGTGGACTGATTATAATGAATGAAGATACCTGTATGGTAGATACTGCAAGATTTTTTATGGAATTTATAAGAGATGAATCCTGTGGAAAATGTGTGGCGTGTAGAGTGGGAACTAAGAGAATGCTTGAAATTTTGGATAATATTACTAATGGAAATGGTAGAGAAGGCGATATTGAACTGCTAATTGAAATTGCTGAAACTATTAAACAGACCGCTATGTGTGGATTAGGACAAACGGCACCTAATCCTGTGCTATCTACTATTATGTTTTTTAGAGATGAGTTTGAAGAGCATATTAATAAGAAATATTGTAGAGCAGGGGTTTGCACGAATATGTTTATTTCTCCATGTGAGAACAAATGTCCTGCCAATGTGAATGTGACGGGTTACATCTCGCTCATCGCTGCAGGAAGGTTTCAGGATGCATACAATGTGGTTATGAGGGAAAATCCTTTTCCTGCTATATGCGGAAGAATTTGCACAAGACCTTGTGAGCGGGTGTGTAGACGAGCATCCGTAGACGAACCTGTAGCAATTAGAGATTTGAAAAGGTTCGCTGCTGACTACTCGTTCAAAAATGAACTACCATATAAGACACAACTAACTTTTGCGAAAAAAGGTAAGAAAATTGCTGTTATTGGAGCAGGAGCATCAGGACTAACTTGTGCTTATTATTTAGTTAATATCGGTTATGATGTTGATGTATTTGAATCACATAATGTTGCCGGCGGAGTATTAGCGTTTGGTATACCTGAATACCGCCTGCCGAAGGCAATATTACAACATGAAATTAATCTGATTGCACAAGCAGGAGTAAATATACATCTAAACAAGGAAATAGGAAGAGATATTGACTTTAAACAACTACGAAAAGACTATCAAGCAATTTATGTCGCTACGGGAACTCAATATCCTGTTAAGGTAAATATAGAAGGTGAAGATCTTAGTGGAGTCATCCACGGCATAAATTTCTTAAAAGACACTAATTTAAGAGATGATACTAAATTAAATGGAACTGTGGCTATTATAGGTGGTGGCAACACCGCTATAGATTCTGCCCGCACTGCTATTAGGGTTGGCGCAGAAAAGGTCATTGTTATATATCGTAGAACTATAGACATTATGCCTGCTTACAAAGAAGAAGTAGAAGAAGCATTAGAAGAAGGTATAGAAATAATTGAATTAACATCGCCTGTTAGGTTTGTTGGCAAAGATGAAAAAGTAGTCGGGGTAGAATGCGTAAAGATGGAATTAGGTGAATTTGATATTAGTGGTAGAAAAAAATCTAAAGAAATTAAGGGTTCAAACTTCGTAATAGACGTTGACTATGTAATTCCTGCTGTTAGCCAATATGCGGACCTACCTTTTGTAGGACCAGATGAAATAGGCGTGACCGAGTGGGGAACGTTTATAGTATCTAATGATACTCAGATGACTACTATAGAAGGTGTCTTTGCTGGCGGTGATGTGGTGCGAGGTCCAGACACAGTTATCAGTGCCATAGCCGATGGAAAAAAAGCAGCATCTTCAATAGATATCTATCTTGGTGGGAATGGTCATTTGAACAAAGGCAATGAAATAGATATTCCATCAGTATACGACGATGATGAAATTGTAGCACACAACCAATTCGAGCGTGATAAATTACCTGCATCTGGTCGTATTAACTCCTTTAACGAAGTAGTATTAGGTTTTCATAAAATAAACGCAATCGCAGAAGCATTACGCTGTCTTCATTGCGAACGGAGGTAACATATATGCAAATAACAATTAATAATAAAAAGATTCAAGTAACTCCCGGCACTACCATCATAGACGCTGCCAGAAATAATGGTATCCATATTCCTTCGCTTTGCTATAAAGAAGGTTTTCACCAAATCGGTTCATGTCGTATTTGCTCAGTAGAAGTAGAAGGCAGAGCGACTTTGCAAGCGTCTTGTATGACAGAGGTTAGCGATGGAATGGTAGTTTATACCAATAGCCAAAAAGTAATTCAGGCACGGAAGATATTATATGAATTAATGCTTTCGGATCATAGTAAACATTGTTTGAGTTGTAATCGTAATCAAAATTGTGAGTTGCAGCAATTAGGCGAGTTATTAAGTATTTATTCGGATAACCGTTTCCATACAAATAGTGTTCGGGAGCAATTAGATATATCTCCTTCTATAACTCGCGATTTATCTAAGTGTATTCTTTGTCGCCGTTGCGTGACGGCTTGCAAGAATATTCAGGGCATAGCAATACTTGGGGCACAGAACAGGGGCTTTGATACAGTTATCGCTCCTGCAATGGATAAGTCAATAAACAATGCTCGTTGTTCGTTTTGTGGTCAATGTGTAGTAGTTTGTCCTGTTGGAGCATTAAAAGAGACCGACCACATATCTAAAGTGTGGGCTGCTATAAATGACCCAACTTTACGAGTTGTATTTCAACCCGCACCTGCTGTTCGTGTAGCGTTGGGCGAGATGTTTGATTATCCGATAGGAACTTCGGTAACTAGTCAGCTGGCAGAAGCAATAAAACTTCTTGGTGCTGACGATACTTTTGATACCAATTGGGGTGCGGATTTAACTATTATGGAAGAAGCAACAGAGTTTTTACAAAGAGCAATGAATGTTCTTTCAGGTAAAGATGCAGTTCTTCCAATGATTACCAGTTGTTCTCCCGGTTGGGTAAAATATATAGAGTCGTATTATCCGCAGTTGCTTCCTCATTTATCTACGTGTAAATCTCCTCATATGATGTTAGGGGCTATGGTAAAAAGTTATTATGCCGAAAAAATCAATATACCACCAGAAAAAATGTATGTTGTATCTGTTATGCCTTGCACTGCGAAAAAATTTGAAATATCTCGCGAAGAGATGAAAAATAATGATGTTCCAAACGTAGATGCAGTTATAACTACACGCGAACTTGGAACAATGATAAAGCAAGCAGGTATTGATTTCCGTTTATTGGAAGGTAAGTTTTTTGATAAACCGATGGGACAATCTACTGGTGCTGCTGTTATATTTGGCACTACAGGTGGCGTAATGGAAGCAGCAATCAGAACGGTTTATGCAATAATTACAGGAAGAGAATTGCCTTTTGAAGAACTACATATACCTAACATTATAGGGAATGAACAAATCAGAGAAGCATCTTTGAAGTTTGAAAATGTAATAGATGAATACAAAATGTTTGAAGGATTTGAAGCAAAAATAGCAGTAACAAGCGGTTTAGAAGGTGCTAAGTTCTTAATGGAACAAATTATCGCAGGAACATCACCTTACCATTTTATAGAAGTGATGGGATGTCCAAGTGGATGTATTTGTGGTGGCGGACAACCACGAACTGACGACCCAGAAGCCAAAACCAAACGTATGAGTGCATTATGTATGGAAGATGAAGGTGAAATGGTTCGGCACTCACATCTCAATCCTGCTATTATTAATATATACAAAGAATACCTTGTAGAACCTGGTTCGCACAAAGCACACGAACTACTGCACACCCACTATGTAGATAGAAGTGAAGAAAATTAACTATAATTTATAGTTACAATTATAAAGGGCAAATATTTATTTGCCCTTTATTTTATTAGAGTGATACACATATCCTTAATTAAATACAAAACCACATTAACCTAATAATAAGTGCAATAGATGAGGAAATGTCCCAAAAGCATTAAAATAAAAATACAACGGCAACACCATAAATAACAACAATGAACCAACTATTAATAGCGCCGATTTTACTTGAGTAGTATCTATGATGACACCCACGCCATCTATTACACGTTTTATAAACCCTATGATTAAGAAAAGCAACAATATTATAAAAATTGAATAAATAGCCAAAGATAATATTAATAATTTTCCCAAAAACACTGATATGATTGATAATGATAAAAACGGCGTAAGGATAAACGTCAGTAAATAAAATATACCATTCAACGATATTTTTATTCTATATATGAAAAATAATAAACGCAAGAACAATATAACCAATAAAGACAATATACTAAATAACAAAAAGAAAGTTAACAATAAAAACACTTGCTGATAAAAAATATTATTCAATAAAGTTAAAAAAGAAGGAAAAGGAAATAATAATGATAGAAAATGACTAAAAGTAGATTTATAAACACTAAAATCAACAAAAATACTCATTGATAACGAAATCGTGAGTAATTCTATTAAGTAAAGTAGGTAGATATTGATAGAATACGATATGCGATTGTCCCGAATGTCACAATATAGGTTGTGACCTCTGCGGATGCTCCGCTGAAATACTTTCAATAGTTTATTGTCCTTCTTTAATAAAAATACCAGTAATAAAAGTAATACAATACTAATTATCAGATACAATGAGGAATAACAAACTTCAAATTCAGGTTCGTTTAGTAAAGGAGTTTTTTCTACCATATATAATTGGTGGATAACAGAGGCAGCGTGTCTGTCTATTCCTTTGCTGTCTATTAATCCCTTTTTTAATATGCTGTTGTTAAAGTTAAATGATGAAAATTGTGGATAAGCGAGGAGACGATCACGAAATCCTTCTGCTATATAGCCACTAATGTCTGTGCTTTCGTAGAGGTCAAATAACTCTTTGTATCTAATGCTCTGACGATTGTGTAAAGTCGACTGCGGCTCTGATAAACGTTCACCAATATATAACGACTTTGCCAATAGCAAAACGGGAACATTACTGCCCGTTAAATTGCTCCGCAAACATTCTAATTTACTCGCCGATAGTTCACTTGCGATATTATAGATACTGAAATCAATACCATCTATTGTATTAGATAAATTATCTGTTATATCAAACACAAGATGTTTATTTTTATTTATCTTGTCACGATAGAGAATATTATTTATTCCTATAGCACTAATTGCCGACTTATTTGCATATGTAGTTAGTTTATTTTCTAACTGGTGACGTGAAAATTCTAAATCCTCTGTAGAAAGAGGCAAACAAGACGTATTATGCATCACAAAAACTAAAATACCCGACTTTAAACAAATATCTAAAAGCATCGACGATGGATTGGTGTAAGTAAAGAGAAGAGTATTTACGCCCATAAGTTGCAACTTTTTTATATCATTGCGTAAAGACGCTATACTTCTTGTATATCCTATTCCTGGAAAATATTCATCATATTCCATACAAAGAAGTTTTATACGATTACTATTAAGATAAATATTGTGGCTATCGGAAGTGAGGGACTTATTGACAATAGGAATGATATAGTTGTCTAATAAGTGGTCGCCTTTTTTCACGCTCAATGTCAATGTATAAACTACGGGGTGGCTCGGTGACCATCTTTCTAATTGGTCACGCTGGATATGAAAAATAACATTATTCACTCTCGCACTTTCTATATTAGTTAGAACGGAACTATGTAAAATTGGGGCATCCGATGATAAATCTTTTCTTAAAATCCATTCTACTTTATAATCACCTGATACATCTGTGCCGCTTTGAAGGTCAACTGATATTTTTAGTTGTTTATCAGACGGAAACTGATTTACTGATTTAACATATAAACGCTCCGTGAATACCACAAACGCCTCTCGTATGATACCGATAAACGGACGAGGGTGATCGATAGAAGAGTGCAAAACGCTTAAATGATAATCAGACGGCGGCAGGAAACGAAGTCCCACACTATTGCTACCAACTGTTAATAAGTTGCGAGGAATAGGAATGGTATGAGGAAGACATTCGCCGATTAGTTTTACTAAAAACGAGCCATTGATAAAGAGTTCTATGTCGCCAGAAAGCCCTAAAAAGGAAAGAAGGACGTTTTTAGAAGCTAACGTTTCTTTATCTATATTTAGTTTGGTTGTATATTCGGTTTCTATAGTATTATATTCGGTATAGGGAATAGTTACCTGCCAAGTGCCGTCAGATGTTTTTTTCTCCCAATCGCCGTTTAGAGGATAGATACTTCGGACATTACTGCCTAAAACCTCTTGGATTTCAGAGTGAGTTAGTGGCTTATAATCTGCTAATAGTTGTATAGTTGAAATTATTATTGCTATAACAAATATAATTTTGTTCATATATATGTGTTTTAAATAAAATACAAATATACCATTTTTTTCAAAAAAAAAGGTATATTGGCAACCAATTAACTTAGTAATGTTAAATAAATATGAAATTCCTTCAAAAAATACCAACAAATTTGACAATTATAATAAAACAATATATATTATCATTAACCATCTATTTCATATTCAGATTAATATTATTTGGAACAGAAATAAATAGAATAGATGATAGTGTTAATTTTATTGACATTTTGCATTCTTTTTTATTAGGGTTCAGATTTGATTTAGTAGTATCAAGTTATATATTAATACTTCCTTTTGTTCTATTATCAATAAATACAATTGCTGAAAAAGATTTCAAATTAATAAGAAAGATTGTTTTTGCTTGGTGCTGTATATTTTCTATAGGAACTTTTTTGTTTTCTATTATAGATATTCCTTTCTTTAATCATTTTTTCACTCGTTTAACATATTCTTCTTTTGATGCACTTAAAGATGGAAATGCAGGATGGATATTAAGTATGATTTCGGAAGAGTTCAAATATTGGATTTTCTTTGTAGTTTTTGTTTTCCTTTCTATATTATATGTTGTGTTTTCTAAAAAAACAATTATTACTTCTGTAAATACCTCAATACAATACAAAAAAAAAAATGTTAGAGTTATTTTAAATTCATTTTTTTTTATTATCGGATTTGCATTAATATTTTTTGGAATCAGAGGCAGATTTGCAGAAAAATCTCCAATTCGTATTGGCACAGCGTATTTTTGCAATAATAATTTTTTAAATCAATTGGGATTAAACCCTAATTTTACTCTACTTGCTAGTTTTGTAGAATATAATAAAAACAAAAATAAACAAATTCACCTCATAAGCGACACCACTGCTATTAAATATATGCAACTTTCACTTGGTATTAACAAACACATCAACTCTCTCGCACAAACTGACACCAACCATCCGCTGCAACAAGTGTCGCCACCCATCACTGATGCATTCAAAGGACGAAATCTCATTTTAGTTATTATGGAATCAATGAGTGCCGCTAAAATGAAACGATACGGAAATAATAACGACCTTACTCCTTTTTTAGATAGTATTGCAAATTTATCCATTCGCAACAATAACAACACATCAAATCCACTCGTATATTGCTTTGATAATATGTATTCTACTACGGTGCGAACTTATGGCGGCGTATTTTCTACACTATTTTCTAATCCGATAGTATTCGGCAAAAATGTAATGAAAATTGTCCCGTTGCTCAAATTTAGTGGTATTTCGGATATATTGAAGCAAAATAACTATTCTACTATATATTTTACTACACACGATGGACAATTTGATGGCATTCAAGGATTTTTGTATCATAATGACTTTGAAAAAATAATAGAGCAGAGTCATTACCCTATTGCCGACATCAAGACAACTATGGGCGTTCCCGATGATATTATGTTTAAGAATAGTTTAAAATACTTGAATAATTTAGCAAAAAACAAAAAGCCCTTTTTCGCCACGTATCTCACTGGAAGCGACCATCTACCTTACTATATTCCCGATTATTTCACACCAAAACATAAAGATATTAAATTTCAAGCAACTAATTATGCTGATTGGTCATTAAGAACTTTTTTGAAGGAATGCGAGAAACAGAATTGGTATAACAATTCAATTTTTGTTTTCGTAGCAGACCATGGCACCGCTATCGATGTTACGTATAAAATGTCACTCAGTCACTATCATATACCTTTTATCATTCTTATTCCTAATAGCCAAAATATTGAACCACACTTTATTAATGATACTATATTCCATAATATCGCTTCACAGATTGATGTTGCACCTACGTTAGTGAGTTTGTTAGGTATCAATTACCTTAATCTATCATTAGGCATAGATTTATTTAGTAAATTACGAGAAATCAGTGTTTTAGACGGCACCACGTCCTATGCTGCTATATCCAAAAACCACCTCCTAATAGTCAATTCCGACCTATCTAAAAACCTCTACCACCACACCACAAAAGACCGAACCGATTATCACGCCTCAGAGTGTGCTGTAGCCGATAGTATGGATTTCTATGCAAGGTGCTATTTACAAACGTCCGATTATATATTGCGGTCCAAAAGTAAATTGAAATAGTTGTGATTCTTTGTCATTCCGAGCAAAAAGTTTAATTTGCGTGGCAATCTATTTTTGAATGGCTTTGCCTTACGACTCATAATGACGACTTCTTCTCTAATTTTGGCATAATTTATTTAAGTGTTTTGTTATATAAATAATTAAAAAGAAATGTTATTTTTGTAATTATTTATTAAAAAAATATGAAAATATGAAATATGATTATGTAGGTGTTTTTTCAGATGGTTTTGCAGTAGTAAAATTAAATGATAAAAGGGGCTTTATAGATAAAAATGGCAAAGAAATATGCCAAATTAAGTATGATTATGTAGGTGTTTTTTCAGATGGTTTTGCAGTAGTAGAATTAAATGGTAAAAGGATTCATATAAACACTAAAGGTGAAGAATTTGCTATACCAAAATAGATATGTTCATAATAATATTACAAACAATTATATAAATACCCTTTCTAATTGGGCTAAATCGTCCATTAATACTGTTCTTGGCTTGCTGCCTTGCGGTGGTCCGATAACTTTGGCATTGGCTAATTCATCAGTGAGTCGTCCTGCTCGTGCAAATCCGATTTTGAGTTGCCTTTGCAACATAGAAGTGGACGCCATCTGCTGTGTAATAATAAGTTCGGCTGCTTGTCGAAATAGCGGGTCAAAATTAGAAACATCACAACTTGCTTTCTCATTAGCACTTTCAAAAGTAGACGGCAAAATATATGGTTCAGTATAGCCGATTTGGTTGCCGATAAAATCACATAGACGTTCAACTTCATCAGTAGATATAAAAGGATTTTGGACTCTAATGGCTTTAATTTGATTGGCGGCAGAGAACAACATATCGCCGTTTCCTAATAGTGCTTCGGCGCCTGAGGCGTCGAGAATAGTGCGTGAGTCGACTTTAGATGCAACGAGGTAGGCAATTCTTGATGGAAAATTGGCTTTGATGATTCCCGTAATAATATTTACGGATGGTCGTTGTGTGGCAATAATTAAATGGATACCTATAGCTCTTGCCATTTGTGCGAGTCGGACTATAGGTAATTCAATTTCTTTTCCTGCCGTTAGCATCAAATCGGCTAACTCATCAACAATAACAACGATGTAAGGGAGTTCTCTATGGTCTATTGTAATATCGTTTTTGAAAGCACCGCTTCTAACTTTTTCATTGTAATCCTTTATGTTTCTTTGTTTTGCTATTTCAAGCAAAGTATATCTTTTTTCCATTTCTAATACAGCAGATTTAAGCACAGATATAGCATCTTGTGGTTCAGTGACTATTTCGGTATTCAAATCGGGAGAAATTGCAAGAAAATGATTGCTTAATCTAACGTATGGCGTAAGTTCTACTTTTTTGGGGTCAATAATAATAAACTTTAATTGGCTTGGATGCTTTTTATATAATAGTGAAGCAATAATCGTATTAACTCCAACAGATTTTCCTGAACCTGTAGAACCCGCAATAAGTAAGTGTGGCATCTTTGTTAAATCAGCAACAAAAGGGTCACCCGATACCGTTTTGCCTAATGCTAAAGGTAATTCGTATTTAGAATGAGCAAATTCTTGTGTAGCAATAACACTTCTAAATCCAACTATAGATGGATTAGAATTAGGTATTTGAATTCCAACAGTTCCTTTTTCTGGCACAGGAGCAATTATATGAACGGATTTTGCTTTTAACGCCATTGCAAGGTCATCTGCTAATCCTTCTATTTTATTTATTTTTACGCCATCGGCAGGAATAAATTCATATTGAGTAACAACAGGCCCTCTTGTCACTTCTAAATTAGATATATTTATTTTAAATGTTTCTAATTTTTCTTGTAGTATTCTTCCGTTTCTTTGTAACTCTTCATCATCGGCAAAATATTCGTTTGTTAGTGGTTCTAATATGTCAAATTTGGGGGCTTGATAGTTAATTTTTTCATCGTGAACACCAACACTAAGTGGATTTTTAAATGATTTTTTATTTTCGTCCTTTGAAGTGTGTTGGGCTTCATATTCTTCATTCTTTTTTGTTTTATTTAGTTCAATCTTAATAGGTTTATTTTTTGTGGTAAGAATAATATCTTGGTCGTCATTTGTATTGTTATTATCTGCTATTTCATTAGTTTCGCTACCTGTTGAGTTATTTATATTTATATTTGCATTTGTATCTTCATATTTTTGTGGATTAACATATTCAGTGTTTTCGAAATCTTTCTTATCTTTGTCGTTATTGCTATGCTTTGTAGGTATAATAGTTTGTTCAGGTAAGTCAATATTTTCAGGAGGATTAAAAGTGAATATCGCATTCCCAATCATAGTTGAAGCATTGCTAATGTTGTCATCGTTGATATTGTCTGCTATCTGTTGTGAACTTATTTTATTGAGGTTATTTATTGGAAAATCATCAATTAAAGTATTATCAGTATTTATTATATTAGACAGAAATATATCTGTTGTTTCTGTTAGATTTTCATTAAATATATTTGACTTAATTTTGTCTTGTTCATCAGTATTATTTATCTCCTCTATATCACTTTCATCAATATTATTTTCTACATAATTTTCTATAATTATGTTATGTTCTTCAATATCTTCTTGTGATTCATTATTAGAGAATTTATTTAATTTTGTAAAAAATGATTTTATATTAATTTTATTTATTTTATCTGCTATTTCTTTGATTAACAACCTAATTTCAAGTAGTTTAATAAACACTAAAATTAATAATCCTAAAAATAAAATACTGCTGCCAATCGGCGATACAATATTAGATATTATAGTTCCAAATAACGAACCAACAACTCCATATAAATATAATGGCATATCTAAAAATCTTTCAAAACAAGATAGTGAACCGAACAAACACGAAATAATAAATGCTATTATAATATAAATGTATGAGTATTTGACTACAATATCTTTCACTTCACCATCTTTAAATGCTCGCACTCCCCAAATAAATAATACGAAAGGCAAACCAATAATCCATATTCCTATAAACTCATTGATTAATAAATTAGAAATAATTGCACCTACTAATCCGACACTATTTATTGTTGTATCTAACTTCATTCTAATTTCAGGGTTATTAGAGAAAAGATTAAATAATTCTGTAACACTAATTTTTAAATTAGGTTCGTCTTTTGAAGTATAAGTAACTAATGATATAAATAAAAAAACAGAAAAAATAATTATTAGAATAGCAAATACTTTTGTTTGCATTCCAATATTTATTAGTTCTTTTTGGGTAGGATTTTTAGTATTTTCATTATTATCAGCAGTATTATTCTGTATTTTATTAATATTATTTTTATTTATAATAATTACGCTGCTATTAGATTTATTGTCTTTCATTTCCCCCGATTATGAAATTAATTTACAAAAATACGATTTTTTTGTAAAAATGTTGTATTTGTGTTATAGATTCAAAAATACTAACCCATAAATAAGAGAATTTTTTTTAAAATATATTATAAAAATATCTCTCACCTAACAATAGCAAACTTTTCTATACCTATTTGCTTGCCTGATAAAAGCATACGGCAGAGGTAACTACCACTCACAAGTTCTTTTGTATCAAAGAATTCAGAATGCTCACCTGCATCGTAAAAATTAGAAATAATATGTAAAACATTTCCTGAAATATCACAAATCTCAAATGTTATATCCCTACTTTCTAACAAACTGAAACTTATAATAGCATCAGAGTAAGTCGGGTTCGGCGATATTGTTAAAGAGGTGGCAACAGAATTTTCTCTAATATCAACCGTTATGCTTTTCCAAATGTAGCCGTTCCACATATTTCCATCTCTTTTAGGCAGAACAAACTCACCTAATATTAAATCTGCTTCTTCTGTTTTTACAGCAAAAAATGAACCTATACTATTAAAGTCTATACCACTATGTGCATATACATTTATAATTGTTGGTTCTGTAAAGGCAGTTCCCAATGTTACAGTTCTTAAAGGATTACCAGAAAATGTTCCCCTGCCAATATGTCCTATACTTGGCAAGGACAACTCTGCAATTTGGTTATTACGAAAGGCATCTCTCCCAATAGTTGTTACATTTGGTAAAGACAATTCTATAATTTGATTTTCATAAAATGCAGTTTCTCCAATAGTTTTTACATTTGGCAAAGATAATTCTGTAATTGGATCTTCAAAAAATGCTGACCTCCCAATAGCTGTTACATTCGGCAAGGATAATTTTGTAATTTGATTATTAAAAAATGCAGTTTCTTCAATAATAACTACATTCGGCAAGGATAACTCTACAATTTGGTTATTACGAAAGGCACTTTCCCTAATATATTTTACATTTGGCAAGGACAACTCTGCAATTTGGTTATTACGAAAGGCATCATATAAGATTTCTGTTACCTTCGGCAAGGATAATTTTGTAATTTGATTATTAAGAAATGCATAATGACCAATATATTCTACATTTGGCAAGGACAACTCTGCAATTTGATTACCTTCGAATGTATTATGTTTAATATATTCTACATTCGGCAAAGATAATTCTACGATTTGATTATTACGAAACGCAGCATCATAAATAATAACTACATTCGGCAAAGATAATTCTACGATTTGATTACCTTCGAATGCACTATCGTCAATATATTTTACATTTGGCAATGATAACTCTACGATTTGATTATTAAGAAATGCATAATGACCAATATCTCCTACCTTCGGCAAGGATAATTTTGTGATTTGATTATTACGAAATGCAGCATCATAAATACTTCCTGCGTTCGGCAAGGATAACTCTGCGATTTGATTACCTTCGAATGCATTATAACCAATCTTTCCTGCGTTCGGCAAGGATAATTTTGTAATTTGATTATTAAGAAATGCATAATGACCAATATCTCTTGCGTTTAGCAAGGACAACTCTGCGATTTGGTTATAAGCAAATGCTGACCTTCTAACATATATTATTTTTTCGCCAATTACTCCTACAATATTTTCACCACCTTTTTCAGAATTATTGTCAGCATCATACAACCCAACAGGAATATCTGTAATACTTGCATCAAATTCTATGCAAGTGGAGGTTGTTATGACAGGTGGATTGTCAATATCTGTAATAACCAGCGGGTTATCACAACCGCTCTGTGCAGTAAGATTTGCACTTATTGATATAGCAAATATTATTGCTATTAATAATTTTTGGGATATACACATAATTTATCTCCAGTTATATATAAAATAAAATACAAATATACACTTTTTTTTGAAAAAAAAAATAATATCTTTAATTATATGTAAATATTTATTCTTTATTTATTAATTTTAGCAAAAAACAATATTTTTTTTAAATATTTTCGTATATTTGTATTTACATTTAAATAATATAAGTAAAGAATATGTCTATTGATAATTTATTATCCCTATCAGTTGCAATTTTAGTATTGCCGCTTATTAGTTTCCTAATAATTATATTTAATCAAAAAAGATTAGGAAAAGCAGCAGGTTATATCGGATTAGGTTTTATTGCATCAACATTCGTGATGTCAATAATTGTTGCATATAATCGATTATTTGTTTATGGCGATATGCCAATGCTACAATGGAAATTCGAATGGTTCTCGCTTGGTTCAAGCAATGTCCAAATCGGTCTCGGAATTGATAATCTCACCGCTGTAATGCTAATTGTGGTTACACTAATTAGTTCGCTTGTTCATCTTTTCTCAACAGAATATATGAAAGATGATGCCCGATATCCAAGATTTTTCGCATATCTTGGATTATTTTCTTTTTCTATGTTAGGAATTGTTTTAGCAAATAATTTTCTTAATATGTATATATTTTGGGAACTTGTTGGTATCTCTTCTTATCTACTTATTGGATTCTGGTATGAAAAAACATCCGCCGCAAATGCAAATAAAAAAGCATTTATTACAAACAGAGTTGGTGATTTTGGAATGCTAATTGGTATTTTAATTTGCTTCTTTTCATTTGGAACATTTATGTTTGATGAAATTTTTGGAACAATTGGAGCAGGATTCTTACCTTTTGATAGCGAAACAATGCTAACCGTTGCAGGAATATGTTTATTCTGCGGAGCAATAGGAAAATCAGCACAATTTCCTTTACATATTTGGCTACCTGATGCGATGGAAGGTCCAACTCCCGTATCAGCACTTATACACGCCGCTACTATGGTCGCAGCAGGTGTATATCTTACTGCAAGAATATTTCCAATGCTATCGGCAGATGCACTTGTTTTTGTTGCATATATCGGTGCTATTACTGCATTTATCGCTGCTACTATTGCAATAACGCAGAACGATTTCAAACGAGTTCTCGCATATTCTACTGTAAGTCAACTCGGATATATGATTATGGGCATTGGTATTGGAGCGATGTCGCTTGGATTTATGCACCTTGTTACTCATGCTTGGTTCAAGGCGTGCTTGTTTTTAGCATCGGGGTCTGTTATACACGCTATGCACACTTCAATGCATCATAAACACGACCACCACACTGACCCACAAGATATTAGAAATATGGGCGGACTACGAAAAACAATGCCGCTAACTTATTTTTGTTTTCTATTTGCTTGTATTGCTATTGCGGGAGTTCCGCTAACTTCGGGCTTCTTAAGTAAAGATGGAATATTAGCAGGAACATTAGCATTTGGCAGTTTATCAGGACATTGGTTTATTCCTTTTGCTGGATTTGCTGCTGCGTTTATGACTGCATTTTATATGTTCCGATTATGTATTGAATCATTTCACGGCAAACCTAAAACAGATATAGCACAGCACACTCATGAAAATAAATGGGTAATTACTGCTCCATTAGTTTTACTTTGTGGTTTATCTTTTTGGTTTTTATATTCGGGCAATCCTTTTGATGCAAATAGTGGATGGTTTTTAAATAAAATTAATACCCCTGAAAATATAGTGCCTGCTGAATATCAATTTGATTTTATTACTAATAAAAATAAAATTATAGGAAATAATGCAGAAAAAATGTCACGAATAACACTCGAAACAGGTGTTAAAACACTCGAAACAGGTGTTAAAACACTCGAAACAGGTGTTAAAACACTCGAAACAGGTATTGAAACACTCGAAACAGGTGTTAAAACACTCGAAACAGGTATTGAAACACTCGAAACAGGTGTTAAAACACTCGAAACAGGTATTGAAACACATCACGAAGGTATTTATCAAAACACTTTTGCAGAAGAATCACATCATTTTCATTTACAAGCAATGTTAATGTCTTTGTTAATAGCGGGGTGCGGAATATTACTTGCATTTGTTGTTTATCAATGGCGAAAAATCAGTGCTGATAAAGTGGCATCAACATTTAATCATTTATATAAATTATCTTATAATAAGTGGTATTTTGATGAAATATATGAAAAAAGTTTTATTGGTGGCACGGTTGTTTTATCAAAAATATTATCGTGGTTTGATAACAAAGTAGTAGATGGTTTAGTTAATTTCAGTGCTACGATGATGCGAGGTGTATCTTGGTTTATAGGCAAATTTGATAACATAATAGTAGATGGTTTAGTTAATTTTAGTGCTTGGACTATTGGATTAGGTGGCAAAATTGGTAGAAAAATGCAAACAGGCAGCGTGCAAACATATATTGCATTTAGTATAATAATTTTGATGGTGTTGTTTTTATTTGTAGGATGTAGTAAAGATGATGAGGTAAAAGATACAAGTTCATTTTCATTTTTAAAAATAGGAAACAGTTGGAATTATGTTCAGTATGGAGTGAAAGTGCCTACTGGTTTAATTGATACAGGTGAAATTACCGTTGCTTTAAAATATAAGTTTGACAAATTTGATACTATTAATTCTATAAGTTATTCTGATTACCATATAGATACTGTTGGTTCTTATCAAAATTCTGCGAGGAAGTTTAGAATTGTAGATAATAAATTCGTTGCAACAGAAGTTGCAGGTATAGGAATGTTGGAACTTTATTTTCCTTTGTTCTTGGAAAACTATAATGTTGGACAATATTGGAAGGACGATGGAGAGGAGAAATGGGCAGCGAGAGAAGTGGTTTCAATTAATGAAACTGTAACAGTAGAAGCAGGAACTTTTAATAATTGTATTAAAATATTAGAAGGTTCTTCATTTTTGCCACTTGAAGATAGATGGGGAACTTGTTGGTGGATAAGAAATGATATTGGAATTATCAAAGTTGACCAACGA
>Ga0082212_10005834_pt1 | contig 16703 bp, 11 predicted proteins | sample TergutNt197P3_FD_71548 | JGI IMG/M metagenome (GOLD analysis project Ga0082212, IMG submission 71548) | Neocapritermes taracua P3 segment gut microbial communities from Petit-Saut dam, French Guiana - Nt197 P3 | ecosystem: Host-associated > Arthropoda: Insects > Digestive system > Gut ... | reverse complement strand
AAACAGCGGCGACGAGACGTCGATAAAATACATCCGCAATCAAATCAAAATATTCAAAGAGATAGAAGAGCTTTGCGGTTTTACGGGTAAGATCGGCTTTGATGTAATGAGCGCCTACCTGAAAGCGCGTTTTAACAATAAACCCGCCGGGCGCGGATTCATAACCGGAGGCGTCACATTCTGTTCAATGGTGCCGCTCCGCAGCATCCCTTTTAAAATAATATGCATCTTGGGCATGAACGACGGAGCATTCCCGCGCAATCAGGCCCATGACGCCTTTGACCTCATCGCAATCAAGCCGAGGCCGGGAGATCGCGACACAAGAAAAAATGACAGATATTTATTTCTTGAAACAATACTCTCGACGAGGAAAAAATTATACATAAGCTATATCGGACGTAATATAAAAAATAACAGCCGAATTCCCCCCTCGCCTGCAGTCATAGAACTTCAGGATTACATACGAAACTCATATAATTTCCACGAAGGATATTCATTTGAAAACCTTGTAACCGAACATCCGCTGCAAGGCTTTAACCCGAATTACTTTAGAGGCAAAGGCTTGTCAAGTTTCAGGGAAGACAACTTCGAGGCGGCAATCTCCGCAGGTTCGAACCTGCCAAACAAAAAGAATTCGCGCCTCTCGCAGGCAACCGTCATAAAACAAAAAATAACATCAGCCGATATAACAGCCTTTTTAAAAAACACCTCGGAATATTTTTTGCATAGCTGCCTTGGCATAGACGTAAGCATGGACAGCGGAATACTTGAGGATATTGAACCTTTTGAACTTTTCGGTCTGAACAGATATAATATAAAAGAGCGTCTGCTTAAAGAAAAAAATACGCAGAGCCTTTTTGACATTTACAAATCGTCTGGTTCTCTGCCTGGCGGCGCAAAAGGAAAGTATGAATTTGATTCACTCAACGAAAGAACTCAAAAACTGCTGGAATATGTAAATATTTACACAAAGAACGAAGAGAAAAAAATTGTTGAATTCAATATACAAAATTCAAACTTTACTATTACGACACAATGTCCTCTTTACGGCGACAATCTTATCTTATTCCGTCCGGCCGGAATAAGAGCCGTTGACAGGATCGATTTGTGGATACGGCATCTCGTTATGAATTTTCACAATTTTCATATAAACAGCATTTATATAGGCGAAAAAGATGACGGTTATGCAGCCTTGACGCTTGAAGCCGGCAGCGAAGGCAATAAATATGACCCGAAAGAATGCCTCGAAAAAATAGTCTCTATTTTCTCCGACGGGCACAGCGCTCCCGTACCGTTTTTTCCCGAAACGTCATGGGAATACATCAACGCGCTGTACGGCGAAAAAGAATCTGATTCTCCCAAGAGCGAAGATAAAGCACTTCGAAAGGCTAACGGAAAATGGTTCAACGATTTCAGCTACAAAAGCGACAAAGACGATCCATACGTGAACCGCTGTTTTGCGGAAAACGATGTTGCTTATATCAGCGGATTTCAGGAAGCCGCCAATGATATTCTTAAAGAATTCAGACTGAATGTAAAAATGGAATAGCTGCATGAAACGCTTTGATCCGCATGAAATAGATTTATCCGGGACCAAACTTATTGAGGCAAGCGCCGGAACAGGAAAAACCTACAGCATCGCTCTGCTTGTACTGCGTCTAATAGCTGAAAAAAATATTCCGTTAAAAGAAATAGCGGTTGTGACCTTTACCAAAGACGCCGCATCCGAACTACGGGAGCGCATAAGAAACTTTATTGCGACGGCGGTTTCAGCCCAAAACAATAAAGAAATAGATAACGATGATATTGCCTCAATAATACGCCGCGCGCCGGCAAGCAGCGCCAAAAACCTAAGAGAAGCGCTCTACGGCATTGACGAAGCCTCCATATTTACGATTCACGGATTCTGCCTGCGCGTTCTGGAAGACAACGCTTTTGAAACAGGCAACCCTTACGACAGCGAAATGATGGCCAATCAGGACGCCCTGCTTGAAGAAATATGCGCTGACTTTTACCGTTCGTTCATAATAAGCCTTAAAAACCCTGTCCTAACGGCGCATCTTGCGAACAAATTCAAATTGGCAGCTATCAAAAAATTTGCGGCATCGACCATTTCAAGACCGCTTGCCGAATTGCGCTACCCAAAAGACAACGGCCCGGAAAAATTTACAGAACTGTTCAATGGCCTCAAATCTTACTGGAATAAATCATCAGCCGCAGTAAAAGATTTTTTTAAAGATTACCCGAAAGTTACGGAAGAACATTATCGGGCAATGGATGAAATAGTCTCCGGTGAAAGCGCTGATATAAAAGCGATAAATTTTTTCTCAACCAAATCGATGAAAAAGCTCACCAAAAAAAAAATTACTCCCCATGAGCTATGCGAAATATGCGATAAGTTACTCAACTGCTTAAATGAAATTATCCAATACTACAAGGGAACACTGCACGGTTTTCTAAAACAAGAACTTGAACGAAGAAAGCTGCGTCTGAATATCCAGTACTACGACGATCTTCTAAGCCGCCTGTTCAATGCCTTGAACGGCGAACGCAAAGAACTTATAATAAACGCGGTAAGACAAAAATACAAGGCTGCCTTTATAGATGAATTTCAGGATACCGACGTTTTACAGTATTCTATTTTTAAAACAATCTTCTCGGGCAGCGCCTTAAATACATCTCACGGGATTCTTTTTTTGATAGGGGACCCAAAACAATCGATTTACGGATTCAGAGGAGCCGACATTTTCACATATATGGATGCGGCCGCCTCATTCGATAAACTCACATTGAGCAAGAATTACCGCTCGGAGAGCCGTCTCGTGAACGCCTTCAACCGCGTATTCGGCATTGACAAACCGTTTCTCTACGAAAAAATAGGATACGAGCAAGCCGAGGCAGCCGCGCGCGGCACAGAAAATCTTACCATAAATGGAAAAGAACCCAAGCCGCTTATTGTATGGAATCTGGAATCAGATAAACCGATACTCAAGCCGGATGCTACCGACATAATATGCAATGCCGTAACACAGGAAATAATCCGGCTTATCTCGCAGGCGCACATAGGCACAAGGATGGTCACGCCGTCCGATATAGCTATTCTGGCAGAAAGCCATTACCATAACGAAATACTGAAAGAACGCCTCTTAAAAGAAAACATTCAGGCTGTAATAAACGGCGGCGGCAACATTTTTGCTACGGACGAAGCATACGAGATGCTGTTATTCCTGCGCGCCGTAGCCGAACCCTCAAATGAAAGATTCATAAAAGGCGTCCTTATCGCCGACTTAATAGGCTACTCTTTTGAAGATATCAATACTTACAACCGCTCGGATTCAATGCGGGAAGAAATAATAGGATATTTCAGAGAACTCGGGCGAATGCTTCCATCAAGGGGCTTTGCCGCCATGTTCATGGAATTCCAGCGCGCCTACAAAATACGCGCGCGCCTCATAGCCATGGAAAACGGAGAAAGAAAACTCACAAACATACTTCACATAGCCGAACTGCTCACGCGGGAATCGGCAAAAAAATCAGGCATATTCCATTTGCTGCGATGGCTTTCGGAGCGAATTGACTCATCGGATGAAAAAAACGAGGAGCACGAACTACGTTTGGAAAACGATGAGAACGCCGTCAAACTCGTTACGGTACACGGAAGCAAGGGGCTTGAGTACCCAATAGTATTTTGTCCATTTATGTGGGGCAATGCAGAGGTAAGGGATAAGAACGCGTTTTTCTACCATGAAGAAGATAATGGCAAATATAAAGAAATACTCTGCATAGACAGCAATGAAGACGCCTTGAACCAAGCCGAACAAGAGCAGCTATCGGATAAACTGCGGCTGTTCTATGTAGCTCTGACGCGGGCAGTTCACAGGTGTTACATCGCATGGGGCGACATCAACAATACCAACAAAAGTTCATCCGATTACTTCAGAAAAAAGACACAGCTTGCGGATGACCCTGATATACTTGTAGCCTCCCCGCCCGCGTTTACTCATGAATATAAATACAAAAACGAGCCGCGCGAAGAACTCATTCTGCCCGAGTTCACCTCCGTGATACCGCGCGGCTGGAAAGTCTCCAGCTTCTCGTCACTTAGCGCAGCCGCGCACGCAACGGATGAATCGCCCGCAGACCATGACATGGCCGCGCTAAACCCAGCCGAAGAGGAAAATTCGGGCAGCGGTATTTTCCTCTTTCCGAGGGGCGCGCAGGCCGGAATCGCTCTGCATGAAATTTTTGAACTCCTTGATTTTTCCTCAGAAGATAACTCGGGACTGATCAAAGATATTTTAGATAAATACAATCTCTCAGGGCCGAACGCTGAAAATATACCCATTGTAGAACAAACCATAGAAAAAGTCCTGCGCGCCCCCCTGCCTGTAGAACCCTCTTTTTCGCTGCGCGATATAAAAAACAGAGATAAAAAAACCGAGCTTGAATTTTACTTTTCGGTCAAACAGGGCGGCAAGGACTTCAACTTTCCTGAAGCTACAGACTCCTTTGAGCCGTTCGAAGGTTATATGCGCGGCTTCATAGACCTCGTTTTCCGAAAAAACGACGTATACTATATATGCGACTGGAAATCGAACTATCTCGGCGGTAGCGCCGGCAGTTATAGAAAAGAGGCGCTCGAAAACGCGATGCTCGAAAACAAATACAACTTGCAGTACATGATATACGCGTTGGCTCTGCACCGTTACCTTAAATCGGTTCAAAAAGATTACAGCTATGACAGGCATTTCGGAGGTATATTCTATTTTTTCCTGCGCGGCGCAAGCAATGAAGATACGAGGGGTATATACTATACGCGTCCGAACTTTGATGAAATAGAAAAAATGGAGGGACTCCTGTAGCCGCCCATGGATAAGATTAAAAAGCAGATAAAGCAATTAGAGAGTACTGATAAACTCGCGGCAGCCTTTGCTTATTTCATAGCGGACCATGCCAAGAGCAACGCAGATACCGCGGCTCTGAGCGCCGCCTTGCTGAGCATGGAGCTAACCAATAAACAGATATGCCTTGATTTAACAAACTCAGAGGCGGCGCTTGCTAAAATAGCCCAAGCGCTGCCTGATATTGAATTTCCGGAGGCGATGAAAAAATACGAATCATGGGAAAAAGCAATGCTCGATTCTCAAACGGCGTCACTGCCAAACGGAGAAGCGCCCATAATAATCGAGCATGGAAAGATGTACCTGCGCCGTTATTACAACTACGAGAAAACTACGGCGGAAAACCTGAAAAAAGCGGCGCTCGCAAACCTCCCTTGTGACGGTAGAGAAAAAATTTCGGAATACCTGAATATTTTTTTTCCGTCGGATGACGAATCAGCGCAAAAAACTGCTGCTGAGACCGCGCTCACAAATCGTCTCACTATAATATCGGGCGGACCCGGAACAGGAAAAACCACAACTGCGGCCAAGATATTGTTTCTGTTTCTGCTCTCGGAACCAAACCTGTCCATAGCGCTTACGGCGCCCACAGGCAAGGCCGCCATGCGCATGATGGAGGCCGTAACATCAGCGCGTTTTTTTTTGGAAGAAACCGTCATTAAAGCAAAAGGTTCTATCAACGATGAGGAAAAAAAGGCGATTGAGACAATGGCATCCCTTGAGGGTTCGACAATGCACAGGCTCTTGGGAACAATACCCGCTTCGCCGTATTTCAGGCACAACAGCGAAAATCCTCTCAATTATGGCCTCGTAGTAATCGACGAGGCTTCAATGATAGACATCGCGTTAATGGCCAAATTTTTGGACGCCCTCCCCCCAAGCGCCTCATGTATAATACTCGGCGACAAGGATCAACTTTCATCGGTCGAGGCCGGCGCAATAATGTTCGACATCTGCGAAAGCGCGAACAAACACGGGGCGCTTGAAAAAAATGTAATCCTCTTAACAAAGAGCTGGCGTTTCGCGCAGTACCCCGGAATAGAGGCGCTCAGCAAAGCCGTAAATACCGGCGGCGATGTAAAAAATATTTTGGACAACATCAAACCGAAAGACGGCGTAGAACTTATAGCGAATGACAACCATAGCAATATCGCCCCGCTTTTAATAAAAGAATTCGGCGCATACATCAATACCGCCGGCATAAAAGAGGCGCTCAATGAACTCAACCGTTTCAGGATTCTCGCGCCTCTGCGGGAGGGGCGTCTGGGAGTCAACGCGCTCAACTTGCTGGCGGAAGAAATACTTGAGAGGGCCGGCTTGATAAAACGTAACGGCGGCATGTATGTCAACAGGCCGGTCATGATTACAAAAAACGATTACCAGCTTGAACTCTTTAACGGCGACACCGGACTCGTCCGCCGAAACGAAAACGGAGAACTCAGAGTATTTTTCCAGAACGCGCATGGTGGAATCCGCTCATTTGCGCCGTCGCTATTGCCTGAACACGAAACGGTCTTTGCCATGACAATTCATAAAAGTCAGGGTTCGGAATTTGACGCTATCCTTCTCGCGCTGCCCGATAAGGATTCGGAGCTGCTTACAAAAGAAATTCTGTATACCGGAATAACCCGCGCCAGGAAAAAAGTCTTGCTGCTCTGCAAGAATGAAATACTGCAAGCGGCGTCGGAAAGAAATATCCGGCGCGCCTCAGGTCTTGTTGACGCTCTTTTGTAAAAGTCAGGCTGCCGTGTCAGGGTTACGGCCCTCTGCTTAGGCCAGAACGTGCTTATCGAGTACGGCGCAGATAAACTCGCCGGAAAATATTTTCTCGCTGCCGCGCGTTACAAAAACCTCAACCGTCCTTTTTTTGCCTTCTGCCGCTGTCACTTTAGCGCTCGCCAGCAAATGTTCTCCCGGCTTCGAGGGTTTCAAAAATCTGCAATTAGAAGCGGACAACACCACAAACGGGTGGTTTACGGCAAGCATCGCGGCATAGTCGGCAAGACCGAAAACAAATCCTCCGTGTATAAGCCCGTTCTCGTCAACCGCCATATCAACGGTAGTAACAAGCGCGACCTCTGAGGCTCCATCGGAAAGGCTTTGAGGAGTTCCGCAAAGGAGCCTGTTAATTTTTGTATGCGTATTAACCGAAAGTTCATTCATAAAAATTCTCCTTCCTCAACAAAATAAGAAAATAAGTCTTTGTCAAATTTATTAATAAAATTTATCGATAAAGATGAAAATTTTTAAACGCCCTGAACATATTATATTCAATTCCGGTATTTTTAGTATAAAAATCATTGACTTATTCGGCTTCTTAAACCAATAATTTTTCAAAATATGAAAGCAAAAAAAACAGCGCTCGTAATCGTAGATATGCAAAAATACTATCTGCTGCCGGAATCATCGTACTGCAGGTACTTCACCGATATACAGCCGGGCTGCTTGGATTACATATACCGCCGCTGTAAATTAACGGTAATTCCCAATATAATCGAACTGCGCGATTTTTTCAGACTCAATGAATCGCCGGTTATATTCCTGAAACTATGCGGCAAATCTCCCGAAAGAAAAGACCTTCACAGATTTTTCGCAAATACCTGGAGAAAGGGTAAATCGGCCGGCTATGAAGATATTTACCCGCTTGAGGACGATCAAATGGCCGGTATCATCGATGAACTTAATCCAACGCCAAATGAAAAAGATACATTCATCATAAGCAAAACTACATTCAGCCCCTTTGCCCTCACCGGCATAGACAAAAAGCTCAAAAAAACCGGCATACAGACATTAGTATTTACAGGGCTTGCAACCAGCCAGTGCGTTGAAACAAGCGCGAGGGACGCGTCGGACAAGGGATACAATGTAATTCATATTGAAGACGCTCAGGCCGATTACAGCGAGGCTTCACACAACGCCTCGCTATTTGCGTCGCGGGGGGTATGCGGAGGAGTCATATACAATACTAAAGAATTTGTGAACCTTGACTTTATTTGAAAACTCTGAACCTGACATACTCGCTTTTGTCATGTTCATTTAAAAACTTTACGCTGCTATGACTACCGACGCTCACCTCTTTAACATAGGGATTCAAGCCGGATTGGTCTAAGCCCGAGCGTTCGCCGACCTTATAAAAAACCTTTCTAAAACCCAATTCCCTGCGAAGTCTGGGAAAGTAAACGGCAGGTATTTCACCCTCTATGAAGAGGTCGGAAACTTTCAAAACAGAAGCATTGTTTGAACTCAATATACCCATCACATTTTCAACATCGGTCGCGGGCAGCGCGGAATACGATGGTTTATTTTTTGCCGTTGTGTTTGCCGCAAGCTCCGTTTGGGCAGGCCGGTTAAGTATTGAGACAAGCGCAAAAGCGCCTCCTACAACTACAACCGAAGCGGCGGCAATTGGAAGACGAGCAACCAGCGCTCGCCGCCGCGCGCGCCATTTTATTACTCCCATGGTTTTCTTAACGAAATCCTCGCGGCAAACAAACGTTTCTTTCAGAATCGAACAGTATTCGAGCATCTCGGCAAGCTGATTCTGTTCCCCTTGACAAAAAGAACAACTCTTTACATGTTCAACAAGTTCGACTGCCTCATCCCGGGCTGTTTCATTATCGTAAAAATTCGATAATTGTTCAAAAGTGATATGATTTTTAATCATATCAGCCCCCTCTCACTTAATCTGTTTTTAAGAAGCTCTCTCCCCCTATGTATCCTGACTTTTACGTTGGATAATTTTATGCCAACCATATCCGAAATATCATTGTAAGACATCCCTTCAATATCCCTTAATATTAAAACTTCTCTGTAATCATCAGGCAGATTATATATTTCTTCTTTCACAATACGTATTGAATCATTCAGTACTATTTTTTCTTCAGGACCAATCCGCTCATCAGAAATCTGGAGTTCATATTCGGAGTCATCAACACCGCCGCTTATCGGCACGGTATTGTAACGCTTGTTCTTTTTTCTGTAGTTCTTGCAGTAATTGACCATTATACTGTAGAACCATGTTGAAAATTTTGACTCCCTTCTGAAGTTTTTAAGAGCCTCCAAAGCCATTATAAAGATATCTTGAGTAATATCCATTGCATCATCATAATTGTTGAATCTGGTATAGACATACCTGAATGTCATATTCTTGTATTTTTCAACAATTAAAGAAAAAGACTCTACATCGCCGTTTAAAGTCTTTTCTACAATCTCTATATCGTCTATTGGAGAAGTCATATCTTTTCAGGTTACACTTTTTTTTATATTACGCCGAAATATTTCAAAAATAAAGCCAGAAAGCCATTACGCTAAACTAAAAAGCCGGTATTTATACCGGCTCATCCGATATTTTGGCAAATTCCTGCAACAATTCCTTTTGTTTCGCAGATAATTTTTTAGGCACCATTATGTTGATTTTAACGAGTTGATCGCCCCGCCCGTAAGAACCAAGATAGGCTATTCCGTTACCCTTCAAGCGAAAAACAGAACCGTTTTCGGTCGCCGGCGGAATTTTCATCTTGGCCGTTCCTCCGGAAAGCGTCGGAACTTCAATCTCTCCGCCGAGGCATACGACAGGAAAGGGTACATTTACTATACTGATAATATCGTGCCCGTGTCTCTCAAAAATTTCATGCTTCTTTACATGAATGACAACATAAAGGTCGCCGGCCACCCCGCCGTGCGGCCCCTGTTCGCCTTCGCCGGAAATTTTAAGCCTGGAACCTGACTCTACTCCGGCGGGAGCCTTTACGGTAATAGTCCTCTTTTTTTTGATAAGACCTGTGCCGCCGCAGGTTTTACACGGAGATGTCACGATGCGCCCTTCTCCGCGGCAGCGCGAGCAGGGCTGGCTTATGGAAAAGAAACCCTGGGTCTGACGCACCTGCCCGCTTCCGTTGCATACCGGGCATACGGTCGGCGGCGAGCCGTTTTTGGAACCGGTTCCGTTGCACGTCTCGCAAACCTCGTTGCGCGGTATCTCTATCTGCGCCTCTTTTCCAAAAGCGGCTTCCTCAAGGGTTATGAGAAGGTCATACTGAATATCGGAGCCGCGCCGCGCCTGTCTGCGTCCCTTTCCGCCGAAAGAGGAGCCAAAAAAGCTGCTGAAGATATCGCTAAAGCCGCCCATATCGCCGAAAATATCGGAAAAATCGGAATAAGCGGTTCGCCCGAAACCTTCAAAGCCGCCGACGCCTTCGTGACCGAACTTATCGTATGAAGCCCTCTTTTTGGCGTCCCTGAGCACCTCATACGCTTCTGTGGCCTCCTTAAATTTATCTTCAGCTTCCTTGTCTCCCTGATTTTTATCGGGATGATACTTTAAGGCAAGCTTCCGGTAAGCCTGTTTCAGTTCCTGTTCGCCGGCTGTTTTTGAAACCCCCAGCACCTCATAGTAGTCTCGCTTAGCCAATTTTTCCTCTCAGTCCGATTTCATTTTTTATCGTCATCAACGACTTCATAATCGGCATCATATACTTTCCCTTCAGGGTTGGAACTCCCTTCCTCATTTTGAGCGCCAGGATTCTCCGACGGGCTTCCGCCTCCCTGAGCCGCGCTTTGCTGATATATCCTCTGGGCAAAACCCTGAGAGGCTTGTTCCAATTTAGCCTTGGCCTCATTGATGTTGTTTAAATCATTAGATTCTACAGCGGCTTTAAGCGCCTCAATCGCGGGTTCAATAGCGGCCTTTTCGTCAGCCTCAAGTTTATCGCCGTTATCCTTCATCATTTTTTCAACCGAATAAATCAAGCTGTCGGCCTCATTCTTTGCTTCAATAAGAACTTTTGCCTTCTTGTCCTCCTCGGCGTGAGACTCGGCATCCTTGACCATTCTGTCTATTTCCTCATCGCTCAAACCGCTCGACGATTCTATCGTAATCTTCTGTTCCTTGCCGGTACCGAGGTCTTTAGCCGACACATGTACGATACCATTGGCGTCTATATCGAAGGTAACCTCTACCTGCGGAATTCCTCTCGGCGCGGGCGGAATATCGGTCAAATCAAAACGCCCAAGCGTTCTGTTCTGCGAAGCGAGTTCGCGCTCCCCTTGCAGGACATGAATCGAAACAGCCGGCTGATTATCGGCAGCGGTCGAAAAAACCTGCCCCTTCCTCGTAGGGATAGTGGTATTTCTTTCTATAAGTCTTGTCATTACCCCGCCTAAAGTCTCGATCCCCAAAGAAAGCGGCGTAACGTCAAGCAGAAGCACGTCGTTCACGTCTCCGGCCAAAACCCCGCCCTGTACTGCCGCGCCGACCGCGACAACCTCGTCGGGATTGACTCCCTTATGCGGCTCTTTACCGAAAATTTGTTTTACAAGTTCCTGAACAGCGGGGATTCTGGTAGACCCGCCTACTAATATAACCTCATCGATATCGCCGGCGGTAAAACCGGCATCCTCAAGGGCCTGCACGCAGGGCGGCCTTGTAGCGGCTACAAGGTCCTCCGCAAGCTGTTCAAATTTTGAACGCGCGAGAGTTACGACAAGATGTTTCGGTCCCGACTGGTCTGCCGTAAGGAACGGTATGTTGATTTCGGTCTGCATTTTACCGGAGAGCTCAATCTTAGCCTTTTCGGCGGATTCTTTGAGACGCTGCATAGCCATCTTATCATTGGATACGTCAATGCCGGTTTGTTTCTTAAATTCGGTTATAAGCCATTCCATAATACGCTGATCAAAATCATCGCCGCCAAGGTGAGTATTTCCGTTAGTTGACTTTACCTCGAAAACGCCGTCACCCAATTCAAGAATCGATATATCAAAGGTTCCGCCGCCGAGATCGTAAACCGCAATCTTCTCGTTGTTTTTTTTCTTGTCAAGACCGTAGGCCAAAGCCGCCGCCGTAGGTTCGTTGATAATACGCTCTACTTCCAAGCCGGCAATCTTTCCGGCATCCTTCGTCGCCTGACGCTGGGCGTCGTTAAAATAAGCCGGAACCGTTACAACGGCCTTGCTCACGGTTTCGCCCAAGAAATCCTCGGCGGTCTGTTTCATCTTTTGAAGTATTCTGGCCGATATTTCCTGAGGCGACATATCTCCGGCAACCGTTTTTACGACAACTCCTCCTTTGCCGTCGCCTTCAATACGGTAGGGAACCATTTTCTTTTCTTTGTCTATCTCATTGCCGCTTATTCCCATAAAACGCTTAATGGAGCGTATAGTATTTTCCGGATTTGTAATTATTTGGTTTTTAGCGACCTGACCGACGAGACGCTCGCCTTTATCGTTAAAGGCTACGATCGAAGGGGTTGTCCTCTGTCCCTCGGCGTTTTGGATGACAATCGGCTCTCCGCCCGACATAACGGAAACGCATGAATTCGTTGTTCCCAAATCTATACCAATTATTTTGCTCATTGCGCGAATCTCCTTTTATTGTTTATTGTATTTCCGAAACCTCATGGTCTTCGGTTGATTTTTTTTCATTTTTCTTTTCGGGTGTCGTAACCCTCACCTTAGCGCTTCTGAGAAGCATCTCATTTATCTTGTAGCCCTTCTGGTGCACAAATGTCACAGTATCATGCTCAACGCCGCCTGTGTTTATTTCTATAGCCTCATGAAAATTGGGGTCGAATTCCCGATTCAGCGCGTCTACCTCAACAACGCCGTATTTTTCGAGAACCGATTCGATGCGTTTCGATATCATTGAAACTCCCTGCACAAAAGAGTCGTGCGACTCTTTTGCGCCATCCTCGCCGTCAGCCGATATAACAGCCGAAGCGTCAAGCGCCCTTAGCAGGTCGTCGTTTATTTGAACGATGTCAACCGCTATATCTCTGAGGGCTAATTTTCTGTTGTCATCCTGCAGTTTCATCATGCGCTTTTTATAATTTTCAAAATCGGCCTGCTTGCGAAGAAGAAGGTCTTTAACCTCCGCAAGCTCTTTTTGCAGCTTCAGCGCGTTATCTCCGTGAGTTTCCTCAAGCGCCTCTTCAACAGGCTCGGCCTCTTGAGGAAATTCAACTTCAGAAGCGCGCGTTTCCTCATTTAGTTCTTCCTGATCTTTTTTGTCCTTCATATCCTAATGCTCCAGCTAAAAATCAGCGCCGGCGGCGCTTTAATTTAATTATTTTGACATTTTTGTAAGCAAATCAGACACAATCTTGCCGGTGTAATCCACAAGCGGAACAACCTTCTCATAATCCATCCGGGTCGGCCCCAAGACGCCTATGACGCCTACATTTTTATTGCCTATTTTGTACGAACTTGTTACAATGCTGCACCCCTTTACATAAGAGCTTTCGATTTCGTTGCCAATCATCGTTTGTATGCCGTCAAACCGCATAGCGAGTTCAAGAATATCTTTAAGAATATTCTTCTCTTCAATTATGTGGAGAAGGCTGTCCAAATGATCTTTTTCAATCATCTCCGGAATCTTGAGAAGGTTCTCTATGCCGTCTATGTGAAGCATAGAATTGCTTTCACCCACAATGCTAAGTTCCGCTATGTCAAGGGCCAAGTTGTTGCCGCCCGGTTTCTGTCCCGACCGCAATTCTTTGATCACCCTTTCCTTTATTTCCTGAAGCGGATAACCGCAAAGTTCGCTGTTTAAGTACCTCGAAAACTCGTGAAGCGAATCGTATGTCAGCGTGTCGGATATTTTAACCTTTCTTGTGAAGACCATACCCGTACGCTCGACCATAATGACCAGAACATCTTTCGGGTCAAGCGGTATCAATTCTATGCGCTTCATGACCGCAAAATACGGGGCAGGCGTCAGCATAACTCCGGCATAGCGAGACTCGTTCGAGAGCATCTTTGTGATGGAGTCAAAGAGTTTTTCAAACTGCATCTCTCTTGAGAGAATATCTTCTTTTATGCTGACATCTTCATTAAAAGAGCGGTATTTTTCCAAAAGCGAATCCACATAATAACGGTAGCCTTTATCAGTAGGAATACGCCCCGACGAAGAATGCGGCTGCTGCAAATAACCTATTTGCTCAAGATCGGCCATTATGTTCCTCATTGTGGCCGGCGAAATGGAAAACTGATATTTTTGGACAAAAGAACGCGAGCCCACAGGCTTTCCGGTCATGATATAATCATAGACAAGAGCCCTGAGTATAGCCGATTCCCGTTCGTCAAGCAATCTGTCTTTTAATACAGACATAACCCCTCTTGCTATTAGCACTCGTGACTATTGAGTGCTAATAGCGGAGACAAAATTAAACCTCTGCCATTTTTTGGCAAGAGTTTTTTATTTTTTTTGCAAACAGCCATTTTCTTCGAAATTCACGGAAATATTCTAAAATTGCTTGAACCAAGTTCGCGGCTGCCTTTGCGGCAGCCGCGAAGCAATACAAATCAGGGTCAGAGCCTATATCTTCAACTCTGCGCCCCCATAAAAACTACGCCCCCTTGTGTTGTAGCCGTAACTTTCCTCATAATCGGCATCTGTGATGTTCAAACAACGAAACGAAATACCAAAATTTTCGTTCACGCTATAACGCGCGTTCAAGTCAAGCTTGTGATACGGCGCGAGGCGCTGAGTCCCATAATCAATACGCGCGCCAGCGTGAAGATACATCAACATTACGTTCAATCCCCTGAAAGATACGAGCGCCGAGGCCGTATGAGTATTCCGCGGCCTTTTCAGTACCGGCGCGGCGGAATGAGGAAACCTGAGTGTTGTAAAGCCGTACGTAAGAGTTAAAAAATCAACCGGCTTTAAAATAACCGTTGCCTCAAGACCGGTGCTTGATGTTTTGCCCCCATTTTCATACATACCCTCAAAGGTGTTGGGATCTTTGATATCATAATATATAATGTTTTTATACTTATTCCTGAAAAGCGAGCAATCAACCGAGAGAAAGCCTTTAAAGAATTCCTGGTATATGCCGGCATCGTATGTTAAACTCTCCTCAGGTTTAAGGTCCTTGTTGCCATAATCGACCGCATACAACTCGTCCAGAGACGGCGCGCGAAAACCGGTTCCGGCCGACACGCGGAATACTGTCCCTGTAAAGGGTACCGAAACAGAGCTTGAGGCGTCCCATGAGGTATGCGAGCCGAATAGCTCGTGAGAGTCGAGCCTTACCCCGGAGTTCAGGCTCCAAACGCCTATTGAAAGGGCATTGTGTAAAAACGCGGAACGGGTCAGCACTGACTTTTCCTCTGTTTTACTATCCCACATATTTGGGGGAACACTGTAGCTTTCCGATGAACCTTTTTCGTTAAGAAGCTCAAAGCCGATCGTAACACGGTCAATATTGAACAAACTGAAAACAGAGATAAGCTCAGCGCTCATATTTGAACCTCTGAACAGAGAAACGTAACTGTTTGGTTCTAAATCATCGGCAAGGTCATGGTCATCCCTTTCAGAAAACATACAGGAGGCGCCGGCCCTATATGTCCACCAATCGAAAAGTGAATGAGAAAACTCGCCCTTTGAGGTAAACAGTTTAGTTGAATAGATACGATTCGGATCGTCCTTGGAGGGGCCGTCGTCAATATCTGCCCTTGAATCGGTATAGTTCATTACAAAGTTTAACGAGGCTGTCTCCGAAATATCTGCCTTTACACGCCCGGACACAGCCGTATTTGAATAGGCGTCCTTATCAAAAGGCGCTTCTCCCGATTTCTGTTTGGCCTTGGAAATAGCGTTAGCGTAGCTGTGTGAAAATGAAAAGAAAGACGAGCCTGTTCCTGCCGAAAGAACCCCGTTAAAAGTGCGGCCGCTCCCGGCCTCACCTGAAAGACTGACTCCTTTTGCCGCGCCCTTTGTTATGATATTGATGACACCGCCGCTCGCATCGGCGCCGTACATACTGCTCATGGCGCCGCGGACAATCTCAACTCGCTCTACGGAAGAAACCCCGATTCCCGAAATATCGCACTTCTTATCGATACCCATCGGGTCGCTTATTCTTACCCCGTCTACCATAATCAGAACATTAGCGCGACTGCCGCCTCTGAGATAGACGTTGGTAAGTCCGCCGTCAGCGCCGTTCCTTGTTATTATGACCCCGGGAACCGATTCAAGAACATCGGCCAGCGTTTTTTTACCGCTGTTTTTGATGTCTTCTTCGGTAACGACTGTGATACTCTTGCCTTCTTTAGCGACAGAGTTCCAACTTCTTGATGCTGTTATCACGATTTGAGAGTCATCTGAGTCGGTTTTTGAAAAAACCTGTAGCAGAAAAAACTGAGGGCATAATACGACTGTTAGAAGCAAAATAATACGCTTCATCTTAGTAAACCTCCTTTTTACGCGAAAGTGGTAACGGTTTTAAAAGCGCACAAAGACCTGGCTTCCATAATAATACAGGTTACAGTTGCGCGACAGCTCAGGACTTACACCTGATTCCATGTACGCTTTTTTATGCCCAGAGCGGGATTTGAACCCGCACAGGAAATTCCCACATGGCCCTCAACCATGCGTGTCTACCAATTCCACCACCTGGGCTTTTGATCTCAAGGTTTCGTAAAGCCTGAATACATCAAGATTTTACGGAATCTGAGTTTGCAAAAATAAAATACGCCGGTTTTTTTTGTAAAGCAATTTTGCCAAAAATTAAACCCTAACTCCGCGATAAATTACCCCGTCTATCAATGATAATTATAAAATGATTACTTTTCTTGACGAAACATTAAGAATTAACGAAGAAAAGGATTTTTTAAACCGAATAAACAGCCATCCCGAAACACATTCCAAGGATAAATTTGACGAAAAATTACACCGTTTCGGCACATTAACAATAGACTACCTAATTTGAGCGGAGTTAGGGGTCAAAATGAGTCATTGGGAGCCGACGCTTACGGATGAGCTAATGCAAAACGCGGAACGGGACGCCTGAAAAGCGTTTG
>Ga0082212_10005833_pt1 | contig 16706 bp, 12 predicted proteins | sample TergutNt197P3_FD_71548 | JGI IMG/M metagenome (GOLD analysis project Ga0082212, IMG submission 71548) | Neocapritermes taracua P3 segment gut microbial communities from Petit-Saut dam, French Guiana - Nt197 P3 | ecosystem: Host-associated > Arthropoda: Insects > Digestive system > Gut ... | reverse complement strand
ATGGACAATGCTGCACTGTAAAAATCGAAAAATCCTTGCGCGATCAATACAAGTCCGGCGGCAAAGTCCAGTATGCCACAGTCAAACTCGAAATCAGGGATCAATTCAACAAATTTACCAACAGCGGAAAGGTTCGCATCGTTCTCAGGGATGGCGACGGAAAATGGATATGTGAATGGAATGCCAGAGGCGGCGACACCTTCAAATTGGGAAACGACCATGCCGTTTATAAAATTTACGTTTACTATTACTCATCCGGCAAAAACGATACGATATCCGTAGGAAACGATTTCATAAACAGGGGAAAAACCGTCAACTGGAAAATAACGAATCCTAAAAAATGCACCACTTCTTAGTTGAATCAAAATATGGAAGCGCGGTTGAGTACCGATTAAAACGTTAAAAGCGCAAAACCAAACTAAAAGCAAATGCAATCAGGGATGCTGCGCGGCTGCAAAATACAAATATGCCGCGCGGCAGTCCAATTTGCATAAAATCGCCGCCAAAATAATTTAAAATCGAGGAGGAGCGTTATGTTTGAATTTGAAAGAGCAACCAAAATCGATTCATTGCATCAGGCGTGGAATAAAGTCTCGGCAAAAAACGGCGCGGCCGGAACCGATAATATCACGCTGGACTTTTACAGGCAAAACTTGTCGGAAAACTTGGAAAAGCTGCACTATTATCTGGAAACTTTTCAATATATCCCTTACCCGGAAAAAGAATACGACGTAAAAAAGAGGAGCGTGTATATTTCCTGCCTTGACGATAAAATCGTGCAGACGGCGGCGGCAAATGTGATATATGAGAACATAAACGACCTGTTTTCAAAATCCGCGCACGGATATATAAAAATGCGTTCGGTTGACACCGCCCATAAAAGCCTGAATTCGGCAATCCAAAGCAAAACCGTTGAATTTTACAAAGCCGACATAAAAAAATTTTACGAAAGCATAGACAAAAACATATTGATGGATAAAGTGCGCAATATAGCGGGAGATAAAAAATTTGTCGAACTGATCGACTTGCTTTTGGTCCAGCATAAAAGCGGAATATCCACCGGAAGCTGTCTGTCCCCTGTTTTGAGCAATCTGTATCTTTTGGATTTTGACAGCAGGATTGAAAACAGATCGATATTTTATTCGCGCTACGTGGATGATATAATCGTAGCTCCCGAGCCGGCGGATACCATGGAATCGATTATATGCGACATAGACAAAACTCTCGCCGATCTGCGCTTGAGGATAAACGGCGAAAAAAGCGAGATCGTGAACGCAAACAGCGGATTCAAATATTTGGGCTTCGACATAAAAGGAAATATCGTGGATAAACTGATAAGCGAAAAAAACTATGCGCTCGCCGAAAAACTGCTCAACGAAAAAACTCCCGAGATGTCCATGGAAACGCATGATTACGGCAATTATATAAAATTGTTTGTCCGCGATACCGATAAATTCTATGTCAGCGACAGCCCGCAAGAAAGGTACATCGAATATTCGGGCAATTTGGACAACGAAAAAATAAATCAGCTGATAAACTCAAAAAAAGAATTCGCAGTTCCGGCGCTAAACAATGACGGGCTTTGCTCTTTTGCTGTTTTTGATGTGGATATAAACAAAGAGGTCATTTTGCGATACGGTGACGACGGGGATATGTTCAAGACTTTACTTGCCAAAACCAAAGAGACAGCATCAAATATTCAAAGCAGGATCAAAGAATTGGAAGTCCAAAGCTATATAGAGTTCAGCGGCTACAAAGGCTATCACGTTTGGGTATTCTGGGAACAGAGGATTTCATTGGATAGCCAAAAGAAATTTTTCGCGAATGTGCTGCTCGATATGGAAGCGCCGCTGGGAATCCATGTCGAAAAATTCCCGGTGACCTCGGATGCAAAACAAGCCATAAAGCTGCCGCTGTCGTTTCATTCCGTGCGAAATAACCAAGCGACGTTTTTGTCGGGAAATTTGCCCCAGCTGGAATTCATAGGCAAAATCAAACCAAGCAAATATCCGGATATCGGCGATATCCCCGCCGAAACAAAAACGAATGACAAAAACAATCAAATCCCGGCGATTCCCGCGCATATTACGGCGATATACAATAAGTGCGGCGTCGTGAAATCAATCGTCGATAAAGCCAAAAACGAAAAATACATAAATTACCATGAAAGAATGACGATTTTGCACGTATTTCATTGTCTTGGCGACGAAGGGGCAAAATATATCCATGACATAATGAGCGGCTGCATCAACTATGATTACGCCATAACGCAAAAATTCATCGACGGCTGCAACGGCAACTATCCCATCGGCTGCAAAAAAATAATGGAACGCTTCGAAGGGGTATATGACAATTCAAAATGCCATTGTAGTTTTCACAATGAGAATATGTATCCCTCGCCCGTGATTCACGCAAAAAGAGTCGCGCCGAATTGTTTTAAGGCAACGACAATGGACGAAAAAATAGGGCACCCGAAACAGGTTCCGACACGCGAAAACGCGACGGATTTCATCGCGAAACTTCTTGACTTGAACAAAAAAGAATATGAGATACACAGCCAGCAAAAAATATGCACGGGACAAATCGAGAGCCTGTTCAAGAAAAATGAGGTAAAAGAAATGCAAACGCCGCAGGGGATGCTGATAAAAACGGAAGACGGCTTATTTTTGAAAATCGGAGGATAAATCGATAGCATGGAAACAATATACATAACAAAAGAAAATTCTGTTTTGCACAGATGCGAAGAACATCTGATATTGAAGAAAAAAGGGCAGACAGTCGCGGATATACCGCTGATAAACGTCAAAACTTTCGTTTTGATGAACAGCATCCAAATAACCTCCCACGCCCTTGATGTATTGGCAGACAAAAACATAGACGTGATCTATATGTCGAAAAGCGGGAAAATCAAATGCAGGCTGAACTCTCAGGCCGGAGGCGGGGCGGTGATCAGATTGGCCCAGCACAACGCATTCATAAACGAAAAAACCAGGCTAAAAATATCCAGAGCCATCACGCGGGCGAAAATTTTGAACCAAAAATCTTTGATAGACAAATATATAGATCATTATCCTTTAAAGGATTATAAAGATTCGGCATCTGCCATTTTGTCGTTTCAGGAAAAATTGGACACGGCCGAAACAATAAACGAGATTATGGGCATCGAAGGGATCTGCGCGAAAATATATTGGGGCTGCTTCAAGACGCTTTTGAAATATCCGGCATTCACAAGGCGCGAATACAGGCCCGCCCCCGATTATGTAAATTCGGCGTTGAATTTGGGATATGCTTTTTTGGCCAACGAAATAACCACGCAATTGTACATACAGCAGTTCGACGTTGAAATCGGGTTTTTGCATAGCATACACTACGGGCGAAATTCGCTGGCCCTGGACATAATGGAAGAATTCCGCTCGCCTTTTGTGGACGGGTGGCTTTTGGGGCTGTTCAACAGAAGGATCTTGAAAGATGATCATTTCAAGGACGAAAAAGACGGATTTTATCTGACTGATGGCGGATTCGATAAGTTTTGTTCATTGTACCATGAGCATATAGAAAATGAAAACTGGCGCAATAAGTTCAAAACGCAATCGGAAAATTTGAAAAAGGCGGTGATGGAAGAGGGAGAATACGCCCCGTTCATTTATGAATGATATATATTTTGTTTCATATGATATAGCGAGCAACAAATTGAGGGCAAAAATCGAAAAAACTCTGAAAAATTACGGGTTTCGCGTTCAATACAGCATTTTTCAATGTATCGCGGATAAGGAAAAAGTTTCAATGATTTTAAGTGCGATCGAAAAAGTCACGAAAACATATGAGCGTTTTGTTTCCGGAAGCGACAGCATAATGGTGATCGGCGGGGTAGGGGGCGAAAAGATAAGCTATGTTTTGGGGGAAGTGCCGAATTTGGGGCAGTACCTGATATATTGACAAAAAAGGCAAAAAATATGCCAAATCATCAAAAAAGGCATTGACAAAGGGGAAAAAACATGATAGAATGTACATACAAATCTCGTCAGGGGATAGAAAAACGGGGCAGGAAGCAAAAAGATCCGCAAGGAATTTCAAGCCCGAAAAAGGGCATCCTCCGGGAAAGTGGGGAAAGGCATGGCAAAATGGGATAAAAGTGGCAATTTCATATGCTCCGGTGCAGCACCCCAATTCCACAAAATGTTGCATTTCGGGCACGAACGAATGTACTCCGGGAAACAGGGTGGGAAAATCCCCATTCTACGGGGGTAAAAAACGGCAAGGGGTTGCGCAGCCCTGTTGCTCCGTGAGGAGATTGAAACCGCTTGATGTCCTTTGCTGTGATGCTGGGGTTTTCGGTTGCGCAGCCCTGTTGCTCCGTGAGGAGATTGAAACAAGTTCCATGTGAGATGGGGCTAAACTTTTACCGTTTGTTGCGCAGCCCTGTTGCTCCGTGAGGAGATTGAAACCCTCTACAGCCCAATTTTGCTGCCCTTATGATCGCTTGGTTGCGCAGCCCTGTTGCTCCGTGAGGAGATTGAAACCACATTGTGCATCTGTCCCAACATATGGACACTTTGGCGTTGCGCAGCCCTGTTGCTCCGTAAGGAGATCGAAACTTTTCATGCAATCACTCCTTAAGTTTATTAAATACATGTTGCGCAACCCTGTTGCTCCGTAAGGAGATCGAAACTTATTTATGATTCTTAAAATCATTTATAAGTATTATGGTTGCGCCGCCCTGTTGCTCCGTAAGGAGATTGAAATAAGTTCCAGTGGTATGAAAATTGGGAGACAAAAATGGCATGACGGAAATCACGGCCATAAAGCCTATCGATTTCGATGATAGAATGGCAATAAAAAAAAGAAATAGAAGATTTCGCGGAAAAACACGCTTATGCCGAAGTCGAATATGCGCTTGAAATATCTCCGACCGGGCATGCATATGCCTTGAAAGGCATCAATGGCAATGTAAATTCGACAATACTCGGAAAAGAGATTTTGAAAGGCGGAATATCGATTCATAATCACCCAATATCGGGAAGGGGAATTATGGGTGATTCGTTCAGCGAGCAGGATTTGGTGTTCGCAGCCGAATATAGACTCGGAACACAATATGTCGTTTCGGGAACACGACGGGACGCTTTTGAATTCGCGAAACACTATGCAAATGCGGAAATCGAAGCTGCGTGGAGGAAAGCAAGATATAAAATATGGGAATACCATGAAGCAACCGACACTTGCGTGGAATTCGAGCAGGAGGAAATATTGAGAGAATTGAAGAATTGGTTGGAGGGATTCGAATACCATGAAAACATATGAAGAAGATCGCAAAGAGTTGCATGATTGGCTGGAAAAGGCCAACGCCGAAGCCGACAAAGAAGTCAGCAGCCTGCCTAAAATAGGGGGTCATGATGACAGGGAAACGCCTATCAGGCTAAAAGTTTCGCAGGAATGGAACCGCAGGCTCAGGGAGATGAAAACGAAACATGGCATTCAAGTGTGACGGCGCATGGTCGAAGTTGAATTCGATGCTTTTTAGACTGGTCACCTCTGAAAACGACAAAAAAAGGCATTGACAAGGGGAGCGTTTCATGATACAATATACATAAAATCTCGTCAGGGAATGGAAAAACGGGGGCAGGAAGCAAAAAAGTCCGCAAGGATTTTTTTGCCCGAAAAAGGGCATCCTCCGGGAAAGTGGGGAAAGGCATGGCAAAATGGGATAAAAGCGGCAATTGCATACGCTCCGGCGCGTTGCTCCAATTCCACAAAATATTGCATTTCGGCCACGAACGTATGTACTCCGGGAAACAGGGCGGGAAAAGCCCCATTCTACGGGGGTAAAAAACGGCAAGGGTTGCGCAGCCCTGTTGCTCCGTAAGGAGATCGAAACCAATTGAATGGAATTGACTGCATTTTCTTCATAATAGCAGATCGAAACAAAACAAAAAAGCCATGAACATTCATGACTTTTTGTTTTGCCGCCACCTAAATCCGCCGCTGTTGTCGCAGCAATTACCCCATATCGCCCCCGCAAAAAACGTGCCAAACCATCAAAAAAGGCATTGACAAGCGGGGCGTTTCATGGTAGAATGTACATAAAGTCTCATCGGGAAAAAGAAAAAACGAGGGCAGGCATGGAGCAAAAAGAGGGGCAAAAAAAGACGCGCAGGAAAAAAACGACGACATTGCCGCACAAAATAAAAGACAACATATTCAAGACGGTTTTCGGCGAGCCGAACCTGTTTGCGGAGTTCCTCGGGAATTTCATACCGATAGACATTCTGAAAGACATATCGCCAGGCGACATAGAAGACATATCGGAGCGCTATATGCCGCTGTTTTCGGACAACAAAGATTCCGACACGGTCAAGCGGATAAATTTGAACGGCGAAAATTTGTTCGTGATCAGCATACTGGAGCACGAGAGCGAGGTCAACTACAAATCGTCGTTCAAGATGCTGATATACATCGCATATGTTTTGGACGACTACATCAAGGAAAACGACAAAAGATACCACGAGGAGATAAAAAAGGCGGGCAGCACGAATCTGAAGCTGAGCACGGCGATGGATTTCGAGTATCCGCCGGTGCTGCCGATAGTGTTCTATGACGGGGCGGACAAATGGACGAGCGAAATACACTTCGCGAACAAGACGAAGATGCGTGAAGCGTTCGAAAAATACATACCGAAATTCGAGTACGAGCTTGTTTCGCTGAACGAGTACGGCAGGGACGAACTGGTGAGGTACAACAATGTGATGTCGCTGATAATGCTGATAGACAAGGTGCGCCGCAGCGAGGACATGGGGGCCATGTTCGGCGGCTTGCCGGAAAACTATGTGGAAGCGCTGTGCGACGCGGAAAAAATGCCCGAGCCGCTTTTGAAGATAATAAGCGACTGCATAGGGCTACTTTTGAGGCGCGTGGAGATACCCGCCGATGAGATAGAGGCGATCACGGAAAAAATATATGCAAGGAAGGTGAATGAAATGTTTGAAATACTTGACGGATACAGCGTCACTAAAACGCGCAAACAGGCAAGGGCGGAGGGCAGAGCAGAAGGCAAAGCAGAAGGCAAAGCGGAGGGCAAAGCGGAGGGCAAGGCAGAAGGCAAGGCAGAAGGCAAGGCAGAAGGCAGGGAGGAAGCAAAAAAAGAGTATGCCCAAAAAAACTATGAAGAAAAGCTTGAATCGGCCAAAAAGCTCATCGAAATGGGATTGACGGATGATCAGATATCCAAAGCCATGAAAATCAAAATAGCGGAAATCGTGGGCTTGAGAAGCGGGCAAATCGGGAATTGAGCTGTTATGGGGGTTGCTGTAGCGACATGGATTTTATAAAAATAAATATGTCGAAAAATATTATTTGCGTTAAAAAACAAAAAATATTTTTTTTCAAAGTATTTTCATTGCTTTGGTTTTTTGCGATTGTGATTGGGACATTACCGGCCTGCAGTCAGGAAAGAATTTATTATGATGCGAACAATGCGCCAAATAAAATTCTTTTTGATAATCGCGAAGGGACAAATATTTCCGATGCCTTATATAACGCAATTCTGAACTGCGACAATATATGCGATTTGTCGTCGTTTCAAATCACGGAAAAAGAATTCGCCGAAAAATATGACATTTGGCGGCTGCTCGATGAAAATCCCGCAATAGCCTACATAAAAAACTATACTTGGCAAAGCGTGAACGGAATTGTCGCAGAAATCACATTTGAATACGAAAGTATTCCTTCCGATTACAAAATTTTATTGGAACAAGCCGTGGATTCGGCGATTGGCTCGATCAAGGAAAATTTACAGGAAGATTATCTGCAAGCGGAATTGGTTTGCGCAATAAATGATTACATCGCAATACAATGCCAATACGCATTCGAACCCGATGGCGTGACGCCTGATAATAACGCAAGCGGCGCTTATTCCGCGCTTGTTGATTCGCGCGCCGTTTGCGACGGTTATTCCAACGCTTTCACGTTAATTGCCCAACAATTTGGATTGGATGTAAAAAAAATATCGGGACTGAGCGAACCCGGCGACAACAGCCACGCATGGAACCTTGTTAAAGTCGATGGGCAGTGGTATCACGTCGATGTGACGTGGAATGATCCGATTCCGGATATGCCGGGAAAAGCCAGACATGACTATTTGCTTTTATCGGATGGCGCGATTTCCAAACAACGCGATGGAAGCCAGCAATATCATGCCTCATGGGATGCCGACGCGCCGAAGGCCAACGACGCCCGGTACGAAGATGCTTTTTGGATTTATGAAGACACCGCCATTTCATTCAAGACAATGCACTTTGACGAATGGGAACGCAAAATCGCCGAAATCAGTTTTGAAGATGTTTTGAAAAGCGCGGTTGAAAATGACGCGGAGGCAAATATCGCAAGGTTCGGTTTGGACAAAGAGAAATTTGCCGCAGAAATGAAAAAGATATATCCGAATATCGGGTATTCATACGCGATAAATTCAAGTGGAATCGTAGTTAGCGTGGGAGATTGGGACAAATAATGAAAAGATTTTTGTTGACTGCATTTTCTTCACAATAGCAAATCGAACAAAACAAAAAAGCCATGAGCGTCAATGACAACGAAAATGGCTTTTTGTGTTTTTGGATGGGCATATCGAAAAATCCAATTAGATCATAAATGCAGAAAGGAGAAAAAGATGAAGGGAGAAAAATATACCTCTACAAACCTTCTTAAAGAAGGCAGGAAACCGCTTCTGTTCCTTATTCCCATCATTTTCATGTTCATGCTTCAATATCGCCAAACAAATCTATTTATCCCCCAGCTCGGAATAAAACTGAATTCGGTTCAATTTTTGCTGATAAACCAAGTCTTGATAATATCGTGGATGGGCATTTCGCCGTTTGAAAAAGTCTGCAACTCATATTTTTTGCATTTCGCCAGGAATTTGCTGCCTGTGGAGATGACAATGCTCCTGTTTTCCGCACAGTACCATTTCAGGCTCGCGGCGGTTGTTTTGGGCATGACGATTGCGGCGCTCATATTCTGGGCGATTGCGATAAAAAAAGCTTTCCCCGAAAAACAACCCAGCGTGAGATACAAAATGTTCAAGCGCATCGGCATTCAGACGGTATCGATATTTTTGAGCGTAACCTTGGTTATCGGCCTGTATTCCATGCTATCCGACAGGCCGCTCGTGAATTCGTCGATTAGGGCGGGGAGCATGGAATATTCGGAGGATAGCGATGGCCTGAATGCCGATATTTTACGCTCGCTTGCGATTTTTGGCGATGATAGATGGGACGAACTCCCCCTTGAAGACAAAACGGGCACCTTGCAGTATCTTCTGAATTTGGAAGCCGCCTATTTGAAAATTGAGCCGCTGACGCTGAAAGTCGTGAAACTCGAGGAATATACGCTTGGATCGTGCTATTATGAGCGCGGAACCGTATATATCGATTTTGAGCACATGAGAATCGGAGGTCCCTTCGACTGCATCGTCACCATTTGCCACGAGGCATATCACGCCTATCAAAATACCGTGGTGGATATTCTGGATTTCACGGACGATTTCGTGAAGGCATCGCCGTATTTTGAAAATGCGCGAAACTGGCGCGACAATTTTGAAAACTACATATTTGCCGGAATGGAATATTTCTTGCAGCCCGTCGAAGCGGACGCTTTTTCCTATTCGCACGCTCGCGGCGAATTTTATTTCGAACAGATCTTAGGCCGCTGAAAAATACTTGCTCAGCTTATCGATGACCGCATAAAAATCAAACGGTTTGCCGATATGGCTGTTCATGCCGGATTCAAGGCAGTTTTCGATATCCTCCTTGAACACGTTCGCCGTCATGGCGATGATTGGGACATCCTTGGCATTGGAGGCGTCGAGCGCCCGTATGGCGCGAGTCGCCTCATATCCGTTCATCTCCGGCATCTGGATATCCATCAAGATCACGTCATATTTATCGGGCGTTTCGGCAAACATCCGGACGGCTTCCTTTCCGTTTTCCGCGCAGTCTATTTTTACAAGCGTCGCCTCCAGCAGCGTCGTCACGATTTCCCGGTTGACTTCGACATCATCCACGAGCAGAATATTGCGGCCCTCAAAGAGGTTTGCCACATTCACCCAATCTATTTCATCGGAGCCGGAAGTTTGCTTTTTTTTCCCGCCGCATTTCATCTGGACGGTGAAACTGAAAACAGATCCTTTTCCAAGCTCGGATTCAAGCCATATTTCGCCGCCCATCACATTCACGATGCTTTTGGAAATCGCGAGCCCGAGGCCCGTTCCCCCGAATTTCCGCGATGTATTGCTGTCGGCCTGCTGAAACGACTGAAACAGCTTGGCCTGCTTTTCGCGGCTGATGCCTATTCCCGTATCGGCCACGGCGATCTTTATGGTGCACGTGCCGTCCTGCTCTCCCAAAAAATACGTATTTAAGCTGATGGATCCGTTTGGCGGCGTGAATTTCACCGCATTCCCCAAAAGATTCGTTATCACCTGCGCCAGCCGCTGGTCGTCGCCGACCATGCTTTGCGGGATGTCCGGATCGATATGCACGGTGAGCTCCTGCTTTTTTTCATCGGCGCGGAAATTGATCACGTTCACGATTCCGGCGATCATTTTTTCAAAATCAAACTCCACCTCGGAGAGCTCAAGCTTGCCGGCTTCGATTTTCGATATATCAAGAATGTCGTTGATTACGCCGAGCAGATGCTTTGAGGCGTTGTCTATTTTTGCCAGACTGCTGTCTTTTCGCTCGATATCCGCGTTGGCCAACGCTATTGAGGTCATGCCGATGATGGCGTTCATCGGCGTGCGCAGTTCGTGGCTCATGGTGGCGAGAAAAGCGGATTTGGCGCGGCTACCCTGTTCCGCCGCCTCTTTGGCCTTGGTGGCCAGCCATGCGTTTTCGGTCATCGCGGCAAACATCCGCCGTGTCATCATGACCATGGCAAACACAAAAATGGCTCCAAAGAAAAAAATGCAAGCTATCAGCAGCTCCTGCATGGGCAGCATATCCCTTATGACATAGCTTGTCATATTTATGATATAGCCGACAAGAAAAAAATTCATCATCAAAAAACAGGCCGCATAAATCCAGTCGCCAAACAGCTTTTTCGTTTTCATTTGGGTTTTCATGTCGATCAACGACTTGTAGTATTTGAAAATACTGTATAACATGACACCTGCGCCCAGCGCGATAAGCGAAATACATAATAGTTTCACGGAACATACCTTCTTTCAAGTGAAAATATCCGCTTTTGTTTAATAATTTTCCTATGGCATAATTATAACTATTGCAGTTACTTCAATGTCAATGGCTTTTTGAAAAAAAGTTGAAATTTTTTGCCATTATTAAAAAAACTCCTGATAAATCAAAAGTTCCGCGTTGAAAAACAACAAAAAAAGGGAGCGCAATTCATTGAAACTGCGCTCAATTTGATGAAAATACTGCGCTTTATCTTTGAAGCGGCTTGCACGTTATGGGGTGTCAGCCCGCAAAATGCAAAACATACACCTCAGCGACCGGCTCCGCGCCCGGCCCGCCCTTGACCGGGCTCAAAACATAGCCTTTATCCGTGGCTTCAAAGGGGATATTTTCGCCCGTGCGCATATTTTCGATATGCGTCACTTCTTTTTCTATTCTCGGAATCGCAATTTCTCCGAAAAATCCCGCGTCGCCGGCCGGCATATGGAAGGCGAACGCTTTTTTGTCTTTTTCTTTTTGTGTGAAAGCGAACTCGCCGCTGCGGTACGGCGGACATGATCTCGTGGCATAGACCGCCTCGCCATATATTTTGAGCCATTCGCCGATGGCTTTCATTCTCTCGATTGCGGGTTTTGGCAGCCTGCCGTCCGGCTGCGGCCCGACGTTCAGCGCCAAGTTCCCCCCTTTGGCGATCACGTCGATGAGCAGGCGGATCAATTCCTTCGCCGATTTGTATTCGTCGTCGTAGGCGAACGAAAAACTTTTGCCCATCGTCACGTTGCTCTCCCACGGGATGCCCATCGGCGTCTCCGGCACGCACTGTTCGGGAGTCACATAATTCTCGCATATTCCGCCGCAAGTCCTGTCGGCCGACAATATCCAGGGCTGTATTTTCCGCGCGTTTTCGACAAGCTCCTCGATCCGTATGTCCTGGCCGTTTTGCCTGTTGACCTGGCCCGCGTCGAACCACAATATATCTATTTTGCCGTAATTTCGCACCAGCTCGAGAACCTGGTTGTGCGTGAACTGCACGAATTTTTCCCACAGCTCCGGGTGCTCGTCCGGGCTGTATGTCGGGTTGCGGCCCGTGAAGGCGCCGCTCATTTGATTTTGGGCCCAATAGTGCGGGCAGCGCCAGTCCGCTTTGGAGAAGTAGGCAGCAACTCCCAGTCCGCGCCGCCTGAACGCTTCGAACAGATGGGCGCACACATCGGCGTAACGGCGGGCGTGATACGGGCAGTCGGGCGCGGTTATCCTGTACTCGCTGTATTTCGTGTCCCACATGCAAAAGCCGTCGTGGTGCTTGGTGGTGAAAATGAGATACCGAAATCCGCTGTCCTTTGCCAAATTTGCCCACGCTTCCGGCTGGAACCGGACGGGGTCGAATGTCTTGTTCAAATTGAAATAGTCGCGTTTGAAATCTTTGCCGGAGGTTTCCCAGTCCACGCCCTTGCGCGACCATGCCGCGTCCTCGTCCGACAGCGCCCACGATTCCACTATCCCCCACTGCGAATACGGCCCCCAGTGAATCATCAGCGCGAGCTTCTGGTCGCGGAACCATTCCAGCCTTTGCAAAATGAAAGGATCGTCGGGCGCGATATACCCTTTTTCGTTTTCGTTTGCCATTTTGTCCGCCTTTCCCAAATAAAAAATATATGCCTGGAAATCCATATTTTTATCATAACGCAAATTTGTGAAAATTCATAGCGCGAAAAGCGAAAAATCTTGACAAAATTCAAATATTATATTATACTGTAACCAAAAGCAAACGAAAGGGGCAAAACATGCTGAAAATAACCAAGTTTTATCTGAACTATGCCCGCTTGAGAAAGGATTTCCGCTACAGGATATCCGACACGCAAAATCCCGTGTTCTCGTGGGCGGCCGCATCGGGCAAAAACGGCGCGTATCAGGGCGCCTATCAAATAACCGTGGGATCGGGCGGAAATCTTCTCTGGGACAGCGGAAAAACAGAGAGCGGCAGGCAGTCCGCCGCATATGCCGGAAGCCCGCTGCCGCCGGGGGAAAAGCTCGAGCTCTGCCTCGCGATCTGGGACAACGGGGGCGAGGCGGGCGAATTGTACCGGGACTTTTTTTACAGCGGGGCGATCGATTGGGATGCGGGCTGGATAGCTCACCCAAACGACGCAAACGGCGAAAACAAAACTTCGAGAAAAGCGCTGATTTTCAAAAAGGAGATAGAGATCGCGGGAGATCTGAAATCCGCCTGCCTGTTCGTTTGCGGGCTGGGCTATCACAAAGTCAGCATAAACGGCCGGGAGGCCGACCAGTCGATACTCGACCCTGCCCATTCCGATTACGGCGAAACCGCATATTACGCAGCGCTTCCGGAAATTTCGGGATTTTTGAGACAGGGGGCAAACGAGATAAAAATAACCGTGGCCGACGGCTGGCGCAACATCGACAGCAAGCTCGTCGAAAGGCATACAAAGGAGCGCGGGATAAGATTTGCCGGAATCAAGCAGCTCAGTGCGATTTTGAAACTCGCATACGAGAACAAAAAATGCGAATATATCCGCACGGGCCCCGATTGGCAGGTGTGCGTGGACGAATCCCTTGAAAGCAATATCTACGACGGCGAAATTTTGGATATGACGAAATTTGGCGCGAACGCCTATGCAAACGCCCGCGCGGCCGAGGCTCCCTGCAAAAAAATGCGCGCGCAGGCGCTCTCACCGATACGCCAAATGAAAGAATACAGCGCGAAATCCGTCTACTCGCCGAAAACCGGTGTGTATGTGGCCGACTTCGGGCAGAACATGGCGGGAGTCGCGAAGCTCGCGCTTCCGGACACCTTGAAAAAAGGCCAAAAAATCACGATAAAATTCGCCGAGGTCAAAAAAGAGGACGGCTTTGTCAATCAGGAGCCGCTGCGCGAGGCGAAATGCGCCGATGAATATATAGCGGCGGGGGATGGAAGGGATCTTTCGGTTTGGCAGCCGCAGTTCACATACCACGGATTCAGGTACGCGCAAGTCGAGGGCCTGGATTTGCTTTGCCGCGAAGATATATCCGCCGTTTCGCTCTACACGGATATCGACAACGAAAGCTTTTTCGAGTGCGGCGACCCCACGGCCAACAAGATCCACCAAAACGCGGTGATGACCGAGCGGGCAAACATGCACAGCATATTGACCGACTGCCCGCAGCGCGACGAGCGCATGGGCTGGATGAACGACGCCACGGTGAGATTCGAGGCCACGCCGTACAATTTCGATATCGGGCAGATGTTTGTCAAAGTGGTCAGGGACATCGCGGAGGCGCAGTCGGAGGACGGGGCGATAACCTGCACGGCCCCGTATGTTTTCGGTTCGCGCCCTGCGGACCCCGTGTGCTCCTCATTTTTGATCGCGGGCCTTATGGCGCTCATGCATACGGGCAACATCGGGATTGTCGGCGAGGCTTATGAAAAATTCAAGGCCTGGGAGGATTTCCTGCTGGCAAAAAGCGACGGATACATCGTCAATTATTCGTATTACGGCGACTGGGCCGGCCCCGCATACGCCTGCGACCGCCCGGACGGGGCGGTGTCCGCGGTCACTCCGGGGATTTTGATGTCCACCGGATATTCCTACTTCAACTGCAAGCTGATCGAAAAGTTCGCCAAGCTTTTGGCCAACGATTCCGACGCCGAGAAGTATGCCGGCATCGCCGAAAAAATCAAGGGCGCCTTCCTTGACAAATGGTTCGACAAAGAAAGCGGCAAAGTGGCCTCGGGCTCCCAGGCGAGCCAGGCCTTCGCGCTCCGGCTGGGGATTATACCGGAGGAATGCGGGCAAAAAGCGGCCAAGCTCATGAGGGACGATCTTGTAAACAGCGGCTACAGGCTCACCACCGGGAACCTGTGCACGCGCTATCTGCTCGATATGCTGGCCAAATACGGATATGCGGACGCGGCCTGGGAACTGATCACGCGGCACGCATACCCCTCCTTTGGCTATATGATCCAAAACGAGGCCACCACAATATGGGAACGCTTCGAGCTCAAGCTCGACCCGGGCATGAACTCTCACAACCACCCCATGTATGGGGCGGCGGACTATTGGTTTTATGCATACATCGCGGGCATCAGGCCGATAACGCCCGGTTTTGAGGAATTTGCCGTGGAGCCGCATTACCCCGAAAAACTGCTGTCGGCGAGCGCGGTGGTCGATACGGTCAAGGGCGATATATCGGTGCGCTGGGTCAGGCAGTACGGAAAGCTCTGGCTGTACGTGAGCGTGCCGTTTGGGAGCGCGGCGAATATAAAGACAAGGCAGGGGTATGTGAAAGCCGGGAGCGGCTCGCACCGGTTTTTGATCGATGAACGGTAAATATACAATATATACTATATAACGGGAGGAGAATGGGAAAAATATGAAAAAAAACACAATCGCGCTGAAATTGGCGGCGGTCATATTGTGCCTTTCGCTGATTTCCGGGATCGCCTCGTCGGCGGCGGGGAGTTCGGACATCGAAAAATGCTTTGCCGATTTCGAAGCCGCGGAGCCGATTTTCGCGGAGCTGCGGGAATTCGTCCAGGAGGAAATAGAAGGCTTCGACGACGACGATGGGGAATATGACGAAGAGGAAGCCGGGGCGATGCTCGTCAAGCTTCGGGAATACGCGGATCAGCTCGAAAAATCCATATCCGGGCTAAACGGATTTTCGCGCGACATGAACACCAATGAAGGCAAAACCATCGCGGCCGTCCGGGAATACCTGGCCATGCTGAAAAATATTTGCGGCGACATGAGCGAGGTGATCGCTTACGGCATCGATTTCAACGATGCATTGAAACCCATGGCGGAAGATGACAAAGAGTTCGAAAGCTACGGCGATTTTGCAAACAATCTCTATTTGATCACTTCCGAATCCTTGGAATTGCTGCGCGAAATCAAGCCGCCTTCCTATCTCGCCATCACCCACGGCGACGTGATCGCGCGCGTCGCGGAATTCCGGGATTTCGCGGCGGATTTCCAGTGGGCCACCTATTTGGATGATCCGCTGCGCATTTTTTCATGCGAATACCGCATGGACCGGATAGTGGTCATGTTCGACAGGTGCGCCGAAAATATAAACTCCGATCTGCTGCTTCAATTGAAGCAGGCAAAGCGGCGGCTCGACGATTCGATCTCCACGCTCCACGACGAGCTTTCGGCCTATTTCGCATTGTTGAAATCTCAATGAAAATGAAAGGGGGATAATTTATATGTTTTGCGAAGATTGCGGCGCCGCCCTGCCCGATAAAGTGAAGTTTTGCCCCGCGTGCGGAGCCCCTGTGGCCGAAAACAAGCCGCAGCCACAGCAGCCTCCCATTCAAACGCAGCAGCCCCAGCCGCAGCAACAGCTCCAGCAGCAGCCCGCTTATGCGTTCCCGCCGGCGCCCCAAAATCCCGGCGCGAAGAAAAAAATATCCGGCGCGCTGATCGCTTTGCTCGTGGCCATTCCGGTCCTGGTCATATCCGCCGGGGGCTTTTTGACCTATTGGTTCGTATTCCGGGACAAGCCGGACGATTCTTTGGGCCT
>Ga0082212_10005832_pt1 | contig 16707 bp, 20 predicted proteins | sample TergutNt197P3_FD_71548 | JGI IMG/M metagenome (GOLD analysis project Ga0082212, IMG submission 71548) | Neocapritermes taracua P3 segment gut microbial communities from Petit-Saut dam, French Guiana - Nt197 P3 | ecosystem: Host-associated > Arthropoda: Insects > Digestive system > Gut ... | reverse complement strand
TAAGGGTGATGGTCCGGGGCGATGTGGGCGCAGTCAATGCCGCCGTCGAAGCCGGTTCAAGCAGTGCAGCCAAAATCGGTGAATTGGTTGCAACCCACGTAATTCCCCGCCCTCACAGTGATGTGGAAAAAATCCTTCCGACTTTGAAGTGATACCAAGGTCAAAAGGTCATGTGTAAGTATCTTGGGTCGGGGGTTTGGAGCGGCGCGTTATTTTAGTAGCGGCGCCGCTCCACTTAGGAGCTGTAAGGAAGAATACATATTATTTTCTTACAGATCCTTAACTGAATGGAAAAATTATGGATAGCGGAATAACAAAAAAAGAAATTGAGACGATTGCCAAATTGGTTGCCGAAGCCATGAATGAGCGTTCGGCTTTTGTGACTGGCTACGCGGTTCCGATTGGGGTTTCGGCCAGGCATGTTCATTTGACGCAAGAGCATGTTGAAATTCTTTTTGGGACCGGTTATCAACTAACCCAAAAGAGTACCCTGATGGGCGGACAGTTTGCGGCAAACGAAACGATTACAATGGTGGGCTTAAAGCTTCGGGCGATCGAAAACGTCCGGATTCTGGGACCGGCCAGAAATCAATCACAAGTGGAAATTTCCGCTACTGATGCCGTAAAACTTGGCGTTCGGGTACCAATTCGCGAGTCAGGCGATCTTAAAGGCAGTGCCGCGATGGCAATCGTGGGACCTAAGGGAGCTGTTTATTTAAATGAGGGCTGCATCATCGCCAAACGGCATATCCATATGTCGCCGCAAGATGCCGCCGCCGCCGGTTTGTCAGATGGAGACTTCGTATCTGTCAAGGCTGAAAATGAACGCGGCACCACTTTCAATCATGTAAAAATCCGCGTTGATGAAAGTTTCTCATTGGAGATGCATATTGATACAGATGAGGCAAATGCCGCTCAAATATCGACCGGCGATACGGCTTCAATCATCTAAGTTAATGATACTTAAGCATCAGTTTATCAAGATGTCGGAAGAATAGAATGACGGAGGTTTAAAAGTGTTAGCAGGAAAAGTGATCGGCAGCATCGTCTCGACCCGCAAAAGTAAGAAGCTGGTCGGAAATAAATTCATGATTGTGGAACTTAGCCCCGACATGGGAGTTGCCAATGCAAAAAAACAGATTATTGCGATTGACCATATCGGAGCAGGGATCGGGGAACATGTCCTGGTTGCGACCGGCAGTGCCGCCCGCATCGGCTGTGATGTAGAAGATGCGCCAATTGATGCGGCGATTGTGGGTATTATTGATAATGAAGGTTCGGTATGAAGATAGAGGAACTACGTTCAAGCTTGCAAAATGCCGGGGTTGTTGGGGCCGGCGGGGCCGGTTTTCCGACTTATAAAAAAATTGACGAACGTACCGAAACGATCATCCTAAATTGTGCCGAATGCGAGCCTCTACTGAAAGCGGATCAGCAATTGCTATTAAAGCACGGGCCGGAAATCATTCGTATGCTCAGTCAAATTGCCGCTGTGACCGGGGCTGGCAATATTATTATCGGCATAAAAAAAGCCTATCTTAAGACGGTCGCCGCCGTGCTTAAAAGTTTGGAACTCATAAAAGACAGTGAGCCAGAGATTAGCCTTGGCTTGCTTGATGAGTTTTATCCGGCCGGCGATGAAGTGGTTTTAATTTATGAATTGACCGGTATAGTCATTTTGCCGGGGCAGCTGCCGATTGACCAAGGGATTATTGTTTTTAATGTCGAAACCGTTTATAATATCCATAATTATCTTAATCACGGCCACCCGGTCACAGATAAATGGGTGACGGTAATGGGCGAGGCCGCTACGCCGTCCACCCTAAAAATCCCACTTGGCGTTAGTGCCGGTGAGGTAGTAAAGGCAGCGGGGGGAAGTAAGATAAAAGAACCCGTGTATTATTTTGGCGGTCCGATGATGGGGTATATTGGATCGGAGCAGACCCCGATTACAAAGACGACGAACGCCATTTTGGTTTTAACAGAAGAACATTTGCTTGTCAGAAGAAAGCGGAAAAAAGCTTCAATAGAGATTAGGCGGGCATCTGCCTGTTGTTGTCAGTGTGAAATGTGTACCAACCTTTGCCCTCGCCATTTGTTGGGGCATCCGGTTTTTCCGCATCAATTCATGCGGTCAATGATATATCAGGATTTTAAAGATCCGTGTCTGCTTTCGGACATCTCTTTTTGTTCTTCCTGTGGTATCTGTGAAAATTTTGCCTGTGTCCAGGGATTGTCGCCCCGTTCACTTATGGAAGAGTACAAGGTTGAAAGAAATCTTTCAACTTCTTATTTAAGCAGTTTCGCAGACTCTGTCTGCGAAATGCATGGGTATAAAAAGGGCTTTAAACACAGGGAAGCACCGCCGATAGCCAGTCGCCCGGTTTTGAATCCCGGCCGAAAATATAAGCGCGTTTCGATGGCGCGTTTGCTTTGCCGTCTTGATTTAGTGAAATACAAAACGGATGCTCCGATTAAGGATACGATGATCGCCGCCAGCCAGGTAAGGTTGATGCTTAGCCAGCATATCGGTGTGCCTTCAGAACCGATCGTTAAAGCCGGGGATAAGGTTAAGAAAGGCCAGCCGGTTGCGGTGGCGGCAAAGGAGGGATTAAGCGTTGCCCTTCACGCTTCGGTGAGCGGGCATATCAGTTCAGTGACCGGGCAATATATTGAGATTGCGAAAGGAACGCCATGAATAAAGCGATCGGAATGATTGAACTAAAAACCGTATCATCGGGGGTGATGGCGGTCGATATGATGGTAAAGACCGCTTTTGTTGACTTGCTAGAAGCCCAAACCGTTTGCCCGGGCAAATATATCGCGGTTATTTCAGGTAATTTAAGCGCAGTCAAGGCAGCAGTCGATCAAGCGAAAGCGCATTTTCCGGAGCAAATCATCAGCAGTTTTGTGCTTGGGAATCCTCATGAAGCCATTTTCCCGGCTCTTTACGGAGCGGCGGAAATAGGCAAAATAGATGCGTTAGGTATTCTTGAAACATTTGATGCCGCATCGATTATTGTTGCTGCCGATGTCGCGGCAAAAACAGCTTTGGTGGAGCTTATTGAACTACGGATCGCAAGGGGAATGTGTGGTAAGTCCTATTTGATGCTCACTGGCGAAGTCGCAGCGGTTCAGGCGGCAATTGAGCGAGCAAAGTCACAAATCGGTGACGAAGGGATGTATCTTGATTCATCGGTTATCGCCCGTCCTGATGAAAAAGTATGTCAGATGATTTTGTAGGATTTTTAGGTGTATCTGATAAGGAGAAATTATGCTGGCCATTGAACGCCGAAATGAAATTCTGGAAAAGCTTCAAAAAGAAAAGCGCGTCATCGTAAACGAACTAAGTGTTTGCTATGAAGTTTCGGAAGAGACGATCCGCCGCGATTTGGAAAAGCTAGAAAAAGAAGGATACGTCACTAAGAGTTATGGCGGTGCTGTCCTTAATGAAAATATCAATTTAGAAATGCCGTTCAATATTCGTAAAAATACCAATATTGCCGGGAAACAGCGAATCGCCACAATTTTGACCGATCTGGTCAATGATGGCGACAGCTTGATGCTTGACTCAAGTTCAACGGCTGTTTTTATTGCCAAAGCACTAAAAGAAACAAAGCGCAATTTAACCATTATCACCAATTCGGTTGAAATTATCATTGAGCTTTTCGATGCGCAGGAGTGCCGGGTGCTTTCGACCGGAGGCTTGGCACAGGAAGGTTCTTTTGCCTTAGTCGGACCACAAACCGACCAGATGCTCAATGCTTACCATGTGAATAAAGCAATAGTTTCCTGTAAAGGTTTTGATATACAAAACGGCATCACGGATTCCAATGAACTTCATGCCCAAAATAAAAAAACCATGCTAAAACGTGCCGAGCAAAAAATCCTGGCGGTCGATTCCAGTAAATTCGGGATGACTGCTTTTGCAAAGATTGCTGCGCTTGATGATATTACGATGGTCATAACCGACAACCAGCCGGAAGAAAAATGGCTGCGCTTGTTTGAAGAATATCATCTTGAGTGTTTATGGCCGATGTAATAAGGAATCGTCAAAAGTGATAGTACGGAAAAGCTTCACTGCTTTTTTCTTTGAAAGGTTACAACAATGCTAAACAGTAGCGGCTGCGCTAATGTTTCCAACATGCCAAGGCTGGCACTGATAGGTAAATCCTCAATAGGGGCAATATAAATTAACCCTACCTTCGTAAAAAACCTGAATTTATCGTTAGAAAATAATTTAGCCATTTTTATTCCCATCTCCGCCTTCGGCGGACTCAATAATCAAATCCTGAACTCCGTTCAGGCGTTGGAAGTGCTGCCTGCTTTTGCATCCGCACGACGCACCAGTCTTTATGCTCACATTCGGGACAAGTCATCAAGCGTACCTTATGGTCGCCAACGCTTGAAAATGCCCGCATCAGAGCCGGTTTGAAAACCGCGTTGCATTTGGGGCAGATGTATTCATTGTCTTTTTGGATAAATGCTGACATCGTAAGGCTGATAATTGAGACAGACAAAAATGCCGCCAGCCCCCACCAAAAGCCTGATGCCACAAGCCACACCATAAACGCAAGCCCCAAAGCAGCTGCGATTCCTGTGCCAACGTAAATCATCGTTAGCTTTTTCTTGTTGCGAATCTTACTTTTCTTTTCCATAATGTGTTTTACGTCAAGGATTGTATTTGCCGAAACATTGGCTTTTCCTGTTAAGCTGTCCTTAATAATGGTTATCATTTCAAGTTGTTTCTGCCGCTCGTCTATTTCAGAAGAAAGCGTTTTTACTTGCTCGTCAAGCAAAAGCGTGAGGATTTTTTCGGATAACTCACTTTCCATGATGTTTTTGATTGAATCAAGCGACAGCCCGATTGATTTAAGCGTGCAAATGATGCGCAGCTTGGTTAGGTCGTCATCGTTGTAAATGCGTCTGCCGCCTTCGCTCTCAGCGGACGGATGCAGAACACCTTTTTGGTCATAAAACTGAACCGTCCGCACCGAAACATTGCACAGTTTTGCCATTTCTCCAGTCGTGTAGTTTGACATAGAACTCACCTCCTTGCCCCCAGCATAAGGTATTACGTTACGTTACGAGCAATAGGTGACGTAAGGGGATTTTCCATATGGCGCAGGGGGATTTTTTGCTCCACTGCTTCTATTATTTTATGGGCAAATTGAAATGTCAAGCTTGCTTCGCTTTTTCTTGCATAACTTGTACACACCCTTAATATATTTAAAAAACAGGAGTGTGGATATGATCAAAGCAGAAGAAATCCTCAATATATTCCCTGGAGCTTTACGGGAGCGATTCAATGAAGTATCAAGGCGGGCCGCTGATTTGCAGGAGATTCGCTTTTTAGTCAGGCGTCCCGTCAGAGTAATGGTACGGGGCAAAGAATTATTTCTTGACGAAAACGGAAATATGCAAAAAAATCCGGAATTAGCATGGCATGCCAGCGAAAAAGAGATTGATGATATTTTGAACTATGTCTGCAAATATTCACTGTATGCATTCGAAGATGAAATCAGCCAGGGATTTATCACGATCCCCGGCGGACACCGTATCGGCCTGGCCGGACAGGTGGTTTTAAATGCCGAAGGCAAGGTCAGAAATATTAAAAATATTCGTTTTCTAAATATCCGCATTTCGCACGAAATCATTGGTGCTGCTGATAAAATTTTGCTTCATGTTTTTAATAAAAAACTTTATAACACCTTGATTATCGCCCCGCCCGGCTGTGGTAAGACAACAATGCTGCGTGATTTGGTCCGGCAAGTTTCCAACGGATCGGATGACATGCCGGGGATGCAGGTTGGCGTGGTGGATGAGCGGTCAGAGATTGCCGGAAGTTATCTGGGCATTCCGCAAAATGATGTCGGAATCAGGACTTTCATCATGGATGCTTGCTTGAAAGTGCAAGGCATGATGATGCTGATCCGCTCGATGGCACCGGAAGTAGTAGCAGTCGATGAAATCGGCAGCAAGGAAGATTTGGAGGCGATTGCCCATATCATTAACTGTGGCAGCAAAATCATCGCGACCATTCATGGCTATTCAATTAAAGACGTTGATAACCTAAATTTTCTTAGCGATTACAAGATTAAGAGTATGTTTGAAAGATTCATTGTCCTACATAAGCAGGACGGGGCCTGCCGGGTCAAAGAGGTTCATGGAGAAGAAATATGGTGCGAATAATCGGGACTTTATTGCTGTTAGCAGGGTCTTCCGGAATGGCCTATGCCTATTGCCGTGAGCAAAATGAGCGGCTAAAAATTTTGCGTTCAATGCGCGAGATTTTCATCCGCATCAAAAAAGAAATCGAGTATCTAAAGGCATCGGTACCGGAAATCTGCCATCGGCTTGGGACGCAAAACCTGATTTTTGGCAATGTATTCCGAGATATATACGAAGACCTTGAACTGCAAAACGGAGCTTCCTTTTATGATATTTGGCAACGCCATTTTGAAGAACGGCTAAAAAAAACCCCGCTTCGAGAAACAGAAAAAGAAATGATTGAGTTATTTCCCAAGAGCTTGATTTATCGTGACAGCGAGGGACAGGCTGAGGGAATCGATCAATATATCAATGAAGTATCAAGCTATGTGGATGAAGTGGAAGCAGGGATCAAGAGCAAAAATAAAGTGATTATGTGCATGGGAATCATGGCCGGAATGATAACGGTTGTTATTTTATTTTGATAAAATAAAAAGGAAGGGATAGGTTGAAAGAACTTAATTCTTTCAACCTACTTTGAAAGGAGCATGGTTATATAAATGGTAATCAGTTTAATCTTTAAAATTGCGGCCGTGGGGATTTTAATCACGATCCTGAATCAGATTCTCAAGCAAAGCGGGCGGGAAGAGCATGCTTTTTTGCTAAGCTTGGCCGGCCTCATCTTGGTGCTGACATGGGTCCTTCCCTACATATACGACTTGTTTATGATGATCCAAAATTTATTCGAACTTTAGGAGGGGAAATGGACATCACCAAAATCGGGATGCTTGGTATTTTCGGAGTACTCATCGCGCTACAGTTTAAAAGCGAAAAACCGGAATATAGCCTCTATATCGTAATTGCCATCGGCACAACGATTTTCGCAATCGCCGCAACAAGGCTTAGCGAAGTTCTGGGAAGTTTTGCCTTACTTACAAAATATATCGAAAACGGCAATGTTTATTTCGGCATTCTGCTTAAGGTGATTGGAATCACATATGTCTGTGAGTTTAGTCAGGCAATCTGCCGGGATGCCGGTTATCTGTCTTTGGCTGGGCAGATCGAGATTTTCGGCAAGATATCAGTGCTTTTGGTGGGAATGCCGATTCTTCTTGCGATTATTGAAAATATTATGATGATTACAATTTAAAACTGCCGTCCGGCGACGGCAGTTCCAAGAGAATTGCAGAGCAATTCTCCCTAAATGGATGTACTTGGCTCGCTCATTGGGAGAAGATTCATGACAGATACTTTGATTGAAAATCCATATGATTTGACAGCAATCCGCAGTGGGCTTGACAGCCTTTTTCCGGGGATCAATGTGGATATTGACCATATCTTATTTTTAATCATGCGGGGACAAGTCATCGAAGCTGGAAAATCCTTATTCGGCCAAATTGGTTTGGGAATTATCGGCGAAGTGGGTGGAATCAAAGCATTATTGGCAGCAATATTAATTTTAGGTATCGTTTCGGCGATATTCAGCAATTTTACGGATATCTTCGCGGATGGACAACTATCGAAGGTCGCTTATTATTTTACCTATTTGTTTATGATGGCGGTCCTCACAAGTGCATTTTTGGAAATAGCCAGGATTACGACGACAACCATCGAAAATATCCTGTTATTCGTAAAGATTATGGTGCCGACTTACTTTTTGTCAGTAGGGGCGGCGGTTGGGATTACAACTGCAACGGCCGGGTATCAATTGATTTTGGCTGTTGCCTATGTCGTTCAAAGTCTGCTTCTTGCGATTATTGTACCGTTGATTTATTGCTATGCGATCATGGCTCTCTTGGGGGGGTTATGGACGGAGGACAGGATGGAGCTGATTCTTGAATTATTTAAGAAAACCATCTCAATGATTCTGAAGATATCTTTGGGGCTTGTCGCTGGAATCAGTTTTTTACAGTCAATCATAACACCTGCTATCGATGGGATTAAGGCGACCGCCTTCAAGAGAATCCTTTCCGTTATACCAGGCATCGGAAATCTGGCTGAGGGCGTGACCGAGATGGTGGTTGGGTCAGCGATTTTAGTGAAAAACAGTATGGGAATTTTGATCTTGTTCGTTCTTGTTTTTATTTGTTTGACTCCGCTCGTAAAAATCATGATCATTGCCGGAATTATTAAACTGTCTGCGGCTTTGACGGCGATTATCAGCGATAAGCGGATCATGAAGTGTACAGACCGAATTGGCGATGCCGGATTCCTGTTGTTCAAATCTGTATTTACGTCTGTATCGCTTTTCTTTATTTTGATTGCGATCTTGGCGTATACATTATGAAGAGTTAATCTAAGGTGTCGAACAATGGTTCGACACCTTAGATTAACTAAAACTTCATAAGGGAAGAATGCATAAGGTGCATTCTTCCAGACTATATGAAGAGGGCGAATAATGATATATGACTTTTTGGAATTTGTAAAAAAAATGGGTGTATTTTTAATCTGTGCGGAGAGCATTTTATACTTTTCGCCGGGGAATACATACCAAAAATACATCAGAGTTCTAATTGGTTTTATGCTGCTTGCGCAGTTTATGATCCCGATTAAGGCAATTTTAACCGGACAGGACAGATTATCGATTGAAAATCAGGTGAATGAGTTCAGAATGCAATTGGAGAGCGCATCAAACGAAGGAAATGCAGCATTTTTGGATTTTCAGAAACAATATGACACGATTGAAAATAGCATCAAGGAAGAAGTTAAATCAAGGCTGAACAGCGTCTTGCAAGAGAAAAAATACGATTTTATAGTTTCAAATGTCGAACTGGGAAGCATAACAAGCGTTATTTTAATATCTTCCAATATACCGGGAAACCTTGATAATCAACTTGATACCAATATCAAAATTGACAATATTAGTATTGACAAAATTGATGCAGCTCATACCAAAGAAACCAAGTATACTGAAAAGTCAGAAGAATTGCTTCGTCTTTTCTGCATCGAACTGGGAACAAGTAAAGAATATTTGGAGGTGGTGATCCATGATTGAAGGTGCAAAGAAACTGATATCCGGCGGAAAGCTTAAAAAAGATCATTTTTTGATCATGATTTTGATGGGCGTTTTGTTTTTGGTAATCATGTGGCCGACAGAAAGAGGAATATCATCTGAAGAGTCCGTTTTATGGGACAACTATTCCGATATAATGGAATCATCAGTGAATGAAAATGCAAATGAGGAACAGATCATGAATGAGCTGGCGGTGTACACTGAGTATCTTGAGGCAAAACTAGAAGAGACACTTCGGACAATGGAAGGTGCCGGTGAGACGAAAGTAATGATTACCTTAAAAGCTTCTGCGGAATCCATTGTTGAAAAAGATGCCCCGACGAGACGTGCCGGAAGCACGGAAGTCGATTCAGCCGGAGGCAGCCGGAATACGAGCGATATTGAGACAGGCCAGGAGACAATCTTTTATACCAATCCTGCCGGCCAGCAAATACCATACGTAAAGAAGACCATTCAGCCATTAATTGAAGGAGTACTTGTCGTTACCCAAGGCGGTCATAATGAAATGATTATCCGCAATATAACTGACGCAATTAAGGCATTATTTGGAGTAGACGAACATAAGATTAAAATAGTTAAGATGATATCATAAGGAAGCAAGGGGTAAGAAAATTGAAAAATATGGTAAAAAAGAATCAAATCATGATCACAGCTTTGGCCATAATGATTATGGTCGCCGGATATCTCAATTTTGCCGGCAACAAGATTACGGATGAAGAAATCATGTTGGTCAGCTCGACTGATGTGGCGACGATGTTCGAAATATCCGATGAAGATATGAATAATCTTTCCTATGGCGACATCGAGAGCATGGACATGGATCTGATCATCGTTGAAGATTTCCTCGATGAAAGCTCGGCTGAAAATGTGAATAGCTATTTTTCGTCTAATACGGGCATCTTATCCGGTGCGAAAATGATGAAAGAGCAAACGCGGGCGAAAAGCAAAGAAGTATTAATGGAAATCATCAATAATGTAAACATCAGTGAAGAGCAAAAGCAAGATGCCGTTGACAGCATGATTCAAATCACGAACATCGCTGAAAAAGAAACGGCGGCCGAGATTTTATTAGAGGCAAAGGGGTTTCAAGATGTCATCGTCAGCATCACTGATACCACCGTCGATGTTGTGGTGAATGACAAGGAACTGACCGAAGCGAAACGTGCCCAGATTGAAGATATCATCATTCGCAAGACTGGTGTTTCGCCGGATACGATTATTATCAGCACAGTTGAAAATTGACTTAGGATACGGTATAATGTACCAAGGTCAAAAGGTAGAGCAGGTACATGATGAGCAGAATATTTCTAATCGTATTAGATAGCATGGGAATTGGGGCGATGGAAGACGCATCGGCTTATGGGGATTCGGGAGCGAACACCCTAAAGTCAGTGTTTAACAGCCCTGATTTTCATATGCCCAATATGAAAAAACTAGGACTTTTTAATATTGACGGGATTGACTACACTAAAGGAGTGGACGAACCTAGCGCCTATTTCGCACGCCTAAAAGAGGCATCGGCGGGCAAAGATACGACGGTCGGACATTGGGAAATCGCCGGTTTCATTTCCAAACGGCCGCTTCCAACTTTTCCGAACGGCTTTCCGGAAGAGGTACTAGCTCCTTTTTGTGAGCAGACCGGACGTGGCTACATTTGCAATCGCACATATTCCGGAACAGATGTTATTAGAGACTATGGCGATGAACATCTTGCCAGTGGGAAATTGATTGTCTATACCTCGGCGGACAGTGTTTTCCAAATCGCTGCCCACGAAGATATCGTTCCTTTGGAGGAGCTATATCGCTATTGTGAGATCGCCAGGAATATCTTAAGCGGTGAATACGGTGTCGGGAGAGTCATTGCCAGACCTTTTTCCGGCAGCTTAAGCACATTTAAGCGGTCTTTAGGCCGTCACGATTACTCCTTGGCTCCGCCGGGCATAACAATGCTTGATGTCTTGAAAGAAGCCGGGCTCGATGTAATCGGTATTGGCAAGATAAAGGATATTTTTGCCGGACAAGGATTGACGCAGTGTGAATATACTAGCGGCAATGCAGACGGCATTGCAAAGACCATTGAGATCATGAAGCATGATTTTAGCGGGTTATGCTTTGTAAATCTGGTTGATTTTGATATGCTGTATGGTCATCGTAATGATGTCGGTGGTTATGCGAAAGCACTTAATGATTTCGATGAAAGGGTACCGGAGCTACTGTCCCATTTACGGACGGATGATTTGCTGATGTTCACTGCTGACCATGGCTGTGATCCCGGATTCAGCGAATCAACCGACCATACCCGCGAATATGTTCCCCTGATCTTATACGGAAAGAATATTGCGGCAGGAAATTTGGGTACGCGCGATACCTTTGCTGATATTGCCGCCACTGTTATTGATTATTTTAAGCTTTCCGGCTCCATCAGCGGACAAAGTATCGGAGGACTGAAAAAGTGGATTCACATGAAATAAACCGCCGCCGGACGTTTGCGATTATCTCGCATCCGGATGCCGGCAAAACAACCCTGACCGAGAAATTCTTACTTTACGGCGGTGTAATCAACCAGGCAGGCAGTGTCAAAGGCAAGGCAACTGCCAGACATGCAATATCAGATTGGATGGAGATTGAAAAGGAAAGAGGTATTTCGGTTACTTCTTCGGTCATGCAATTTGAATATGATGATTATTGCATTAATATTCTCGACACACCAGGCCATCAAGACTTTTCCGAAGATACCTACCGGACTTTGATGGCGGCTGATTCCGCAGTGATGGTCATTGATGCTTCCAAGGGCGTAGAAACCCAGACCCGCAAATTGTTTAAGGTTTGCGTCATGCGGAAGATTCCGATTTTTACCTTTATCAACAAGCTGGATCGTGATGCTTTGGATATTTTTGACTTATTAGATGAAATTGAAAAAGAATTGGGCATCATGACCTGCCCGATCAATTGGCCGATCAGTTCCGGAAAGAGTTTTAAGGGGATATTTGACCGTGAATTAAAGGAAGTCATCACCTATTCCGATACATTAAAAGGAACGAAAGAGGGAACAACGAAGAATATCGCGATTGCTTCCGTGGACAAGCTAAAAGCAGAAATAACAGATGTTATCTTTGATAAATTAATGGAAGATATGGAATTGATTGACGGTGCCGGTGTCGAATTTGATCTGCAAAAAGTCAATCAGGGGGAATTGACTCCGGTATTTTTCGGCTCCGCTTTGCAAAATTTTGGCGTAGAAGATTTCTTAACCTATTTTTTGAAGATGTCTACCACCCCGCTGCCCAGAAAAGCGGATTGTGGGTTGATTGACCCATCAGAACCGGATTTTTCCGCATTTGTCTTTAAGATTCAGGCGAATATGAACAAAGCCCATCGTGACCGTATTGCTTTTATGCGGATTTGCTCCGGCAGATACGAAGCCGGCATGGAAGTGCGCCATATTCAAGGTGGGCGCAACATCCGTTTGATGCAGCCCCAGCAAATGATGGCCAGCGAAAGAAAGATATTGAGTGAGTGTTATGCCGGCGATATAATCGGCGTTTTTGACCCAGGCATATTTGCCATCGGTGATACCATCAGTGTACCTGGAAAAGAATTTAAGTATGAAGGAATCCCAACATTTGCCCCGGAGCATTTTGCCCGTGTCCGTCAGCTTGATACGATGAAACGTAAGCAATTTGTCAAAGGAATCACGCAAATCGCCTTGGAAGGAGCAATTCAAATTTTTCAGGAACCGGCGGGAGGAATGGAAGAAATCATCGTTGGGGTAGTAGGGGTATTACAGTTTGATGTCTTAAAGCATCGGCTGGAAAGCGAATATAATGTAGAAATCAGGCTGGAAACCTTACCTTATGAGCACATCCGCTGGGTAGATGGCGACACGACTGATTTTGCCCGGCTAACGGGTACCTCAGACATGAAAAAGGTTATGGATTTTAAGGGAAATCCCCTTCTTTTATTTGTGAATGCATGGAGTGTCAAGATGACCCTTGACCGCAATGAAGGGCTGGTACTTTTTGATTTTGGCAAATCTTAATATGAAGAGATTTTCTAAGTTTGCGTCCATTGGAACGCAAACAAAGAAAATCTAGCCCTGCTTCGCAGGTACTCTTCATATCTGAAGAACGCAAAAGCGCGTTCTTCACAGTAAGTAAAAGGAGAGAGCATATGAAAAAATGGATATGGTTATTGATCTTTCCACTTTTAGCAGGTTGCCTTAGCCCTTTTTCGGAAGCGGAATATGTTCCGCCGCCACCTGTCATATCGTCTCCAATACCGATTATTGAGGTTCCATCGATTGCCTCCGATACGTTTGAACCGGAAGAACAAAATTCAACTTATCGCTTAATCATCGAAGAGAAAGTCGCTGAAGAAAATGATAGCGTAGACCTGACCGATGAAGATATTGCTGCCCGTGAACAGCTTGGCTTAACGGATGAATCCATTGAACTTTTGATGGAAGAGGCGTGGGGGCGTTATCATTTTGATCGCCTTAATGCTTATGAACAGCGTCTTTATGTCGAATTATTAAAAATTATGCAAGAATATGGTTCCGGCATAGCCGTTTCATCGATTGATCCCGATAGCATCGAGAAAGTCTTTCAGTGTGTCTTAAATGATCATCCGGGGATATTCTATGTGGTTGGTTATCGCTACACAAAATATTCACTGGAAGATGTGACCAAAAAGATTACTTTTACCGCTTCTTATAATATTGGGATCATTGAAAAAAATAACCGACAGATGAAGATTGATGCTTATGTTGCAAGATGTTTGGATGGTATGACGAAAGGTGCGGACGAATATCAAAAAGTCAAATATGTTTATGAATACTTGATTAACAATACCGAATATGATGCCATGGCCGAGGACAATCAAAATATTTGTTCAGTATTTTTGCGGGGGCGCAGTGTCTGCCAGGGATATGCGAAGGCGACCCAATACCTTCTGAATGAAGTCGGCATTCCCACTACACTCATTATGGGCAAAGTTATCGAAGGCGGAGAGGGACATGCTTGGAATATTGTGATGATTGACGGAGATTATTATCATGTTGATACGACATTTGGTGATGCATCCTATATTAGCGAAGGAAATAGCGAACCGTCAGGAACAGCGAATATTTGGAATAATACCATCTGGCCGATCAATTATGATTACTTGTGCGTTACAACCGAACAAATTGAACGAACGCATAAGATAGAACCGATTGTGCCTTTGGCAAACTGCTCTTCCACAAAGAACAACTACTTTATTCGTGAAGGCCTTTTTTTCAGTCATGTTGACGAAGATAAATTACAAGCGTTATTTAATCGCGAGTATGAGCGTGGGAATCCATATATTACCATCAAATGTGCCAATAGCCAAGTATTTGCGGAGATGATGGATTATTTGATTGAGCAGCAAAATGTCTTCCGTTTCCTGGTGAACAATGAAGGGGTGATTCGATATGTGGAGATGGAGGATCAATTGAATATCAGCTTTTGGCTTTGATGATTGCAAGTTACTGTTTGCGGCAAGCCGCAAACAGTTGCAAATGATGTGAATGTTTGGTAAAATAATGAATACAGCGATTTTAGAAAGGTTAAGGTAGTATTCGATGGAAAGAGCATATACAGAAAAACCATATTCCATAAAAGAAGATGAAACATTTGGTAACGTGAAAATAGCGGATGATGTGGTTGCGATGATAGCAGGGCTGGCCGCAATGGAAATCGATGGAGTATCAGCAATGGCCGGAAATATCTCAAAAGAGCTGATGAGCAGGGTCGGAGTAAGGAACTTGGCCAAAGGCGTAAAAGTCGAAATTCTTGGAAAAAGAGTCATTGTCGACATGGCAATTATCGTAAATTATGGTTTCAATATTCCGGCAATCAGTCAAAAAGTTCAGCAGAAGGTACGAACGGCGATTGAAAATATGACCGGATTACATGTAACTGACGTAAATCTTCGCATTGCCGGAGTAAATAATATTATTTAAAGGTGTCGCTTGCATACACAGTCGTTGGGATTATCATGAACAGAAGAGAAACACGAGAACAAATTTTCAAACTCCTTTTCCGCGCTGAATTTAATCAGCCGGATGAAATGGATGAACAGTCAACCTTTTTTTTTGAAACCGACGATAATAAGGCGGCACTGGGTAATGCAGAATATATTAAAGAAAAGCTCTTTCAAATATTAGCACGCTTGCCGGAACTTGACCAAATGCTAAGAGATAACGTTGATCATTGGGATGTCAGCCGGATGGGTAAGGTTGATTTGACAGTTATGCGATTGGCGATTTATGAGATGAAGTTTGATGATGATATTCCGGAAGGTGTAGCGATTAATGAGGCCGTTGAATTGGCGAAGAAATTCGGACAGGATAATTCAAAGGCTTTTGTTAATGGAGTACTATCAAAGTTTGCCGAAAAATAGTTACTGTTCATGGCAAGCCGCAAACAGTAACAAATGCACACAAATATGCTCAATATCTTGCTTCGCAAGCTATAATACAGCATTTTGGCGCGTGCAACCCTCGTAAAATTGCGTAAAGAGCAATTTTACTTCGCGGAATAGTCGGCCATGAACAGTAACGAAAAATAAATCAGCATATTAAAATCAAGGGAAACTTTAATGAACAAAAGCGTTTATTCCGTATCGCAGATAAATTCCTATATCAAAAACATGTTTACCCAAGATTATTTGCTGGGATCGGTTTCGGTAAAAGGGGAAGTCAGCAATTTAAAATATCACACATCGGGTCATATTTATTTCACCCTTAAGGACGGCAAAGGTTCGATAACATGCGTTATGTTTGCGGGAAATCGCTCAGGCCTTGGGTTTCGGATGGCTGAAGGTTGTCAAGTAGTTGTGACAGGATCAGTTGATGTCTATGAAAAAGACGGGAAATATCAGCTTTATGCCAAAAGAATCACCGCCGATGGACAAGGCCTATTATATGAACAATTTCTCCTGCTGAAAAATAAGCTGGAAGAAATGGGGATGTTTGCACCGGAATATAAGCTGCCGATTCCGCGCTTCATACATAACTTAGGCATTGTAACGTCACCATCCGGCTCAGTAGTCCATGATATCATCAAAATTGTCAAAAGGCGTAATCCCTATGTCAATATCTTAATATATCCGGCCATTGTCCAAGGAGAAAATGCGGCGCAAAGCATTGTAGCAGGAATCAAGGCTTTAGTTAATGAAAATGTCGATGTCATGATTGTTGGCCGGGGCGGAGGGTCACTTGAGGACTTGTGGGCTTTTAATGATGAAAGAGTGGCTCAGGCTGTTTTTGATTGCCCGGTTCCGGTGATTTCGGCGGTTGGACACGAAACCGACACGACAATTATTGATTTTGTTGCAGATTTGCGCTCCCCTACCCCTTCCGCCGCCGCTGAACAGGCAGTCTATGATATTTCTATCTTAGAAAGTGAACTGACAGCAATCGAAAATCGCCTAAAACGCTTACTCGAAAACAATATCGAGCT
>Ga0082212_10005831_pt1 | contig 16710 bp, 15 predicted proteins | sample TergutNt197P3_FD_71548 | JGI IMG/M metagenome (GOLD analysis project Ga0082212, IMG submission 71548) | Neocapritermes taracua P3 segment gut microbial communities from Petit-Saut dam, French Guiana - Nt197 P3 | ecosystem: Host-associated > Arthropoda: Insects > Digestive system > Gut ... | reverse complement strand
TAAGAATAATATTAAGTGTTAATAAGGTCATTAACGTTAAACAAATTGTTAATAAGTTTTTATAGCCTTTTTTCATCTCTATCCCTCTTTTGAATTATCATTATTAAAAATTAATTTTGTTCATAAGTAAGAACTACTTGTGGTATGGTTATCATAACATCATCTGTTGGTACGGTAGCCATTGTACTTGGATATTCAATGTTTATAACCATTGTTTGTTGCGTAGCAGTACCACTTTTTTTAGCTAAAGTATCATTAATAGCTACTGGAGCCCCACTATACGTGCTTTTGGTCAAGGTATATATTAAATTACCACACACCATAGCCTCATCTGCAGCTTGGTCAGTAGGATCTGTCGACATTCCTGTACATGTAGGTGCATTCTTACTGATAGCAGCAAGGATTGCATCTAATGATCCATTATTTTCAACATTAAACGTATATCTAACAGCATCTCCTGGTTTTGTTAATGATACACTATACGTTCCAATTGTCGTTGCAGTTATAGTTGGTGTTGTCCCTGTCCCATCACCTACTTCAGCTTTTGATAAACTTGCTGTATTGAATCTTACATCCCATGATGCTGGATTGAATTCAGCCTCTCCATTAATATATAAATCTTGACTCATTGCCGCAAATGCGATTGCGATACTTGCTAGCGAAATCAATAACGCAACTAATGACATCGCAAGTACTTTTTGGTTCTTTTCCATAATTTCTCCTTCTTTCTATATATTTTTTTGTGATTGTAAAAACTTTTTCACTAACCATCTTCAATTAACATTGTTTTCATTTTTATCCTCCAATAATTCTCTAACAAACTATTTAAAGTCTGTATCCGTTGATCTATATATAATACGGTAAAGTCTTTTTTCGTCAGATACAGTAAACCAACTAACTTTTTCCGTAATATGTATTACTTCTGTCCATGTGATTATATCCATCAATCTATCGGCGATATCAATTAATTCCGAAAAATTTTGCACATCGATAATTTCCGAATAGTCCTCTTCGTTAATTATGACATTTTCTTTGGCCGAAACTATCATTCGATCTAAATTTTTTAATTTGTTTTCAATAAATTTTTCATATTCACTTTTTTTGTTTTCTTTTCTAATAGCCCCTATAATCATTATAAATAATGTAATTGCAGCTAAAGATATAAATCCAATACACAAAGCAAAACAAATAGTATTTATTATTGTTTTATCTGATGGCAACACCAACTTATCTGATTTATTTATATCGATGTAATTCATATTAATTCTAATAGTATTTTCTGTTAATGGAATAGTAATTTCCATCTGACTATCGGTTTTTATTGGATCTTCGATTTTGTCAGAAACACCATTGGTTTTAATATACATTTTTAACTTTAAGTTGCTGGCAACAGAAACATTATAGACTGTTTTAAATGATTTGATTAACTCGTTATATTCTTGATAATTAATTTTTAAAGTTTCGTGAATGTTAAAATCACTTATTCCTTGCAACTTTTTTTCTTGATTATCTAACAATTCTACTGTTCTAGTAAACAGAACATTTTCTGGATCATCACGATCGTAAATAGAAATAATTCCATAAATATGATAATCATATTTATAATCAAGATTGCTATTGACTTTGAAATTGTAATCAAAAAACACATTAACATAATCAATTGCACTAGCAATATAACTCATATCTTTTGCCTGACATTTTTCCTCATAAAAGTTATTTTCCTTTAAACACACTTCATAGTTGATATTACTTTTTTCGGTATAAAACAATGTTTCCAAAGGTTTGGCCTTATTTGAAACTCCCCAAAAGATAACAGCCAACATTATAAATATTATTATAAGGGAAATATAACCTATCGGGTTTTTAATTTTTCGAGATTTTGCCACAAAAATCCCTCCCACTTTTTATCCTTTTTTATTTACCCTATCCTATGAATATGCTATCACATATTATTGGGATATTCAATAAAACATGTAAACAAGACCGTATATTTGTGTAAACTAGTTTTATATTATTATGTTCCAATTTCACAGTTTATATTTATAATGTTTTAAGTGATGGGCGGTGGAGTAAACGACCACCCTACTACAGCAGCGTTCGATGTAGTTTGGGTAACCGTACTACCAAACTCTTGACCAGCTGTATCACAATAACCGATACCATAAACCATCGTGCCATCTTTTGATAAAATCCAAGCATTATCATAACTACCAATAGCCATTCCAACATTACCCGCAACATTATTCATTGTCGATAATATTGGACTAGTACGAGTTGTCGTTGTTCCAAGAAAACCTTCTCCATAATTCATGTAGCCAGTTGAATATAAGTTGTCCCCTACAACATAATGTGAATAGTCAGAACCAGTACTAAGACCTCTAACATTACTGACACCGTTAATTTTAGTAGGAGTTGTTTTGTTTGTTGATGTCCCATCTCCTATAGATCCATAAGCATTCCATCCCCATGCATAAACATCGCCATGGATATCAAAAGACGTTATAAATCCATTCCCTGCATATCCACCATAATTAATCTCTTTTATATCTGATAAATTGCTAACTATCGTCGGCAAACTAGTTGTCGCATTAGCAGCTGTCGTATTACCTCGAGCTAATTGCCCTTGACCATTAGCTCCCCAAACATATACTTGTCCAGATGAAGTAACAGCAGCTCCGCCCATGTTTCCTTGTGAAGCTTGCACTATATCACCACTAGTAGTAATCTGCGTTGGCGTAGTTCTATTAGCTGTAGCACCTGTTCCTAAACGGTACCCAGCGCCATAACCCCACGTATAAACATTTCCATCATCACCTAAACCTCCAAAACAAGCAGCAGAATCACTCGCATGAGAACCAGAAATCTCTGTAAATGATATCCCACTTGGCATAGTAACTGCGGTCGGTCTAGTTTGGTTGGTAGTCGCACCATTACCTATGGCTCCTTGCGTTCCCAAACCCCAACAATAAGCATTCCCTGCACTATTAATGGCACATGATGTATAATACCCACCAGCAATATCAATAACTGGCAGATCACCAAAATAAGACTTATCAATTATGGTTGGTGCCCTCATCGTACTGGCACTATTAGTATTTCCTTGTCCACGCTGACCATTAACATTATATCCCCAAGTCCAAACTGACCCGTTTGAGCCTAAAGCAATGCCATGATATTGACCATTGGCAATCTTAACAAAATTCCAAATAACAATAGTTATTGTTAAAGGAGTAGCCTGATTACCAGCTGCATCTTGAACATTATAAGTAATATCATATGTTCCAGCTTGATTAGGATTAAATGTCGGTGAAGAACTAATTACTATATTATTAGTTACATCGCCATCAACATCATCCATGGCAGTCGCATACGTTGTTAAATCAATATTATTACCTTGAGTAAGAAATACTTCAAGTGATTTGTTTGGTACAGCTGTTATTACTGGTGGAGTAATATCTGCCATTTCAAAGATAAATTCTATTCTAAAATCTAATTTATCATCGTTTGGAACCGTTAATAAACTAGAATTATACATAAAAGTAATTTGGAACCCCTCAGTTGTTAAGCCGTTTACAACATCATCTATATCCATACCTGTTAATACATATTCGATATCTGGATTACTATAAATCATATCGTTAATCATCGATAAAACCATTGGGATATTAACAAAGTTTGTTACTGTTATTTCATAAGTAACTGTTGAATCTAAATTGGGTAAAGATATCCCTGATATAATGGTGTCTTTACTGTAGTTGGAATTATATTCTTCTATTCCACCATTGGTTCCATTAATTAATTTAAAATCAACTATTCTAATATCTGCTTGTGTCCTGAAATTAGCATTACCAACTATACTAAGATCCGCGTTTAAAACGGAATAGGCTATTGTACTAATAGTTACAAAAACTAAAGTAACCACGCTAATCCAAACAGATAAAAACTTATTTTTTTTTGGTATGTTTTTTTGCTTTGTCATTAAAACACCTACTATTTTATTCTTTTAAAAAAGACTTCTATTATATAAATAATCTTAACATATATTTGTCAAATATACAATAATGGAAAACTTGATAAACTTAACACAAAAACAAAAAAGAACATTTCTGTTCTATCGTTTTTAATCACAAGTAGTTTCTATAATTAGTACATTATCTAGATGCTTATAAACTCATATTATAGGTTTTATAAGCTTTTATGCGATCCATCGCCATTTCTGGGTCAAGAGAAATATCTTCATCTTCTTCTCTTTCTGCCATTAGTTTTAGTTCTTTTTCCGTAAATAATTCTTCATCTAAATTAGACATTTCTTTTACTAATTTATCTTGATAATAAGTTTCTATTAAACCCTCTATTACAGTCTCTTCCCAAATATCTTCTTCTTTGGCTTGCTCTGTAATATAATCAAATAAAATCATATGCAGTTTAGGGTCCGATATTTCGCTTGCTAATAACTCAAAAGCAGTTAACTCATCGTTCCCTTGAGCTATTAATTTTTGATAAATATAATAGTAACCAGCTATTACTGAAATTTGTTCACCGCGATATAAATCCTCAAAATTTTCACTTTTCCAATCAGTCATAATATTTCCCTCCTAAATTGCTTAATACTATAACATAATTTTCAATAATATTCAACATTTTAGAAAAAAAGAAAGATAATCTTTCTATTCGCACCTACCATTGAATGATGAAACAAATCTGTTTAGCGCCTGTTTACCCTCTTCGTTGTTAGACGCACTAGTAAAATATTCGCCATTTATTTCATCTATTTTAGAACTACTTATGTCTTGGCCATCTAACTTATAATTGATAATAATACCATTTTTTAAAGTAAATATCGATTCTTTTCCCCCTATTATGCAAGTTACATCTTCTCCATTACTAGAGCATCCTGATAATAAAAATGTTGCAACTCCTACTAAAAATATTTTTTTCATACTTTTCCTCCTATTATTCATTATATTTTTCAGATAAAGTAATTTTAACTTTATCATTTGGTCCAACTTCTTTGCCACTTTCTATACTCTGGTCTGTTACATACCCATAACCATCAATTTCGTATTCATAACCCAAAGCCTTCATTAAATAAATGGCTTCTGACCTTGAATAACCTTTTAAATCAATCATTTTGTTTTTATCACCATTGGTAATTAAGAATACTTTGTCATAAGATAATACTTTTTCTCCTTTTGCTGGATATTGACTAATTACCTTATCACCACCACCAATAGTAATGACTTTGATTTTGCTTAGCTCTAATTCTGCTTTAACATCGGCAGTTTTTTTGTTGATATATGATTTCATATTGACCGAAACTATATCGCTGTTATGATGAACTTCTGTAAACATGTTTCGATACTTGGCAATATTTTTCATCAAACTAGTAACGGCATCACTAACAACAATGGAATTTGGTGCGTTTGGTCTTTTAACTGCCGCGTAAATGATTATTTCGGGATTGTCTTTCGGATACATCCCAGCAAATGAATAAATATAAGCATTATCCCCTTTTAAATATCCACCTCTTTCACTGGCAATTTGCGCTGTTCCTGTTTTTCCAATAACATCAAAACCATCAATTTTATATCTTCTACCAGTAGCTTCTTTATCTTCGCTATTAACAACATTAAACATTAAATCTTTTATTTTATTTATTGTTTTGGTGCTGGCGACTTTATCTGATTTTTCTATTTTTCTTTCATAAGTAATCTCTCCTGTATTTGGATCAATTATTTTTGAAACGATATTTGGTGAAATAGCTTTCCCATCATTAGCTATAATACTTAATCCTTTTAGATGCTGAACAACAGTCGTATTAATACCTTGTCCAAATCCAGCATTTGCTACTTCAACAGGATATTTAAAACCTAGTTTCCCTGCTGATTCACGTGAAAGATTAATACCTGTTGTCTTGCCAAATCCATATTTATTAAGGCAGTCCCTTAAATCATTACGGTCGATAAATCTGTTCATTATGGTACTAACCCCAACATTACTAGAATATTCAAAACCTTTATCAAAATTAATCGTTCCCCAACCAATATTGTTCCAGTCTTTAATAGTTGCATCAGCTACTTCAATAGTTCCCGATCTAAACGTATCATTACCATTATATGTTCCTTTTTCCATGGCACACATATACGTATATATTTTCATCGTACTACCCGGTTCAAACATCAAAGTTACTAAAGGGTTTTCGTAATTAGTAATATCTCTTTTATTGGGATTGAAAGATGGCGTTGAGGCGAATGCTAAAATATCTCCTGTTTTCGCATCCATAACTGTAATAATCGACCATTCAGGATTATATTTTTCACCAATAGCTTTAACTTCTGTTTCAGCAAATCTTTGAATACTAGCATCTAACGTTAAATAAATATCACTACCGTCAATAGCTGATAATCTATCTTCTTTAGTATCGGGTATTTTATAACCAAACCTATCTTGTTGATAAGTTAAATGGCCATTTACTCCTTTTAATAAATTATCAAACTTCGCTTCAACACCTAACTCACCATCGATTGAAGTAACTAGTTTACCTTCACTATCTTTTTTTTCATTTGTTTTGGCATAACCTAAAATATATGAAGCAAAATCCCCATTTGGATAATAACGTTTATAGTCTTCTATAAAATCAATTCCTGGTAAGTTTAAATCTTCTATTTCACCTTTTTTAAGTTCCGTAATATTACGGCCAACATTTCCTAGTTCAATTTGATATTTATTTTGTTCTTTACCTTTGATAAGTCTTTGTTTTATGTCTTCCGCATCGCCTTCTAAGAGTTTTGCTAATTCATTTGATGTCATATCTATATCTTTAACGTGATTAATTTTATTTTTAGAGCTTCTTTTTTCTTCTAAATAAGCAATAATTGTATACGATGTTACGTTTTGGGCTAATACATTACCTTCAATATCAAAAATGTTTCCCCTTTTAGCGGTTAAAACTTTTGAAACAGTATTTCTGTTAGCCGCAAATTTTTTAATATCATGGCCATTTATCTTTGGCCCTAAAGCTAAATAACAATACCTACCAAATAAGATAATTATTACAAGAAAAAAAACAAAAAAAACTTTTTTGGGAAATTTCCAAGTAACGATTTTTTGTTTTTTATCTTTCACATTAACACCTCATTTAGTCAACGACAATGATATTATCATTATTATACGCTAATCCCATCTCTTTGACAACGGTCTTTACGTTTTCAAAAGAAGTTAATTCGTTAACCTTCATGGTTAAGCTTTCATTTTTCTTTTCCTGTTTATCAATGTTAAATTTTATTTCTTCAATACTTAGTTTTGTTTCACTTATAGAAGCCCCGCAGAAAATCTTGATGCCTATTGAAAAGACAAAGGTAAAAATAATTACGGCGTATAGTAATCTTTCTCCTCTAGTTATTTTATCCTTTTTTACTTTCTTCTTTGCCATATTATCAGCTTCTTTCTATTCTTTTATATTCTTTCAATTACTCTTAACCTAGCACTTCTAGCTCTTGAATTAGCTTCTATTTCTTCCTTACTTGGAGCTATGTTTGCGAGTACTTTATATAAGGGTTTGTATTCTTTTGGAATAACTGGTAATTTTTTTAATTCTTTTGGGATACTGCTTACTTCATTAAATATTTGTTTACAAATTCTGTCTTCCAATGAATGAAAGGTAATCACACATATCCGTCCATTAATTTCTAATAGGTCTAACGCATCTTTTAAAGCTATTTCAAATACTTCTAATTCTTTATTAACATAAATTCTTAAAGCTTGAAATACTTTTCTGGCCGGATGACCTTTTTTTCTATATTTCTCTGGTACGTTATCTTTAATTATTTCCGCCAACTCTAAAGTTGTATTTATTTCCTTACTCTTACGTGAAAGTATAATACCTTTAGCAATACTTTTGGAATACTGTTCTTCACCATACTTATAGAAGATATTGGTTAAGTCTTCACATGAATAAGTATTTAATACTTCATAGGCGGTTAACTTATCATCTCTATTCATTCGCATATCTAAAGGTGCATCTTTATGAAAACTAAATCCTCGCTCTGCATTATCTAGTTGCGGAGAGGATACTCCTAAATCGAATAGTATGCCATCGACCTTTTTTTCTCTTTTATTTATTTCTTCTTTTAAGTTTTTAAAGTTAGTATTAATTATTTCATAGTTAGTATTGATTGCTTTTAATTTTTTATCAGCTTCGACTATGGCATCTTTATCTTGATCAAAAGCGTATAAAAAACCCTTAGTAATATTCTTTAAAATATTACTACTGTGTCCTCCATAACCTAAAGTACAATCTATAATGGTGCTATCTTCTTTTAAGTTTAGATACTCGATACTTTCCTCTAATAAAACGCTTTTATGCATACATCCTCCTAGATATCTAAATTAGCCGCAAATAAGTTATCGGCAATATCTGATAATTTATCTTCGTTTTCATCAATAAAAGTATTCCATTTTTCTGCACTCCAGATTTCAATACGGTTACCAACACCGATAACCACACAATCTTTTTTTAACTCAGCATATTTAATTAGTGGTGCGGAAATATTTACCCTTCCTTGTTTATCAAATTCTAAAGTTGTTCCGCCCGAAACAAAAAATCTCATAAAGTTACGGGCATCTTTTACATTGGGAAGTTCTTCGTACTTTTTAACAATCTTGTTCCATTGATCTTTTTGATAAACAAATAGACATCCATCTAGTCCTCTTGTTAAAACACAATTATCTCCTAGTTCATACCTGATTTTTGACGGAATGGTTAGTCTTCCCTTGTCATCTATCGTATGATGATACTCACCCATAAACATAAAAATCACCCACTTTTATCCACTATCTTACACTGTGTACCACCATTTTACTATCATATGGGGAGTTTGTAAAGGGGTTTAACAATATTTTTTTGTCTTTTTTACAACGTTTTACACGAAAAACTGTGGAAATTTTACAAAAAAAAGAACCGTGCTTTGGTTTTTTAATTTTTTTTATACTTTTTTATTAAAGTCGGCGATGTTCCAATCGCAATATTTTTTAGATTTGAATCATATGAATATTCACATTGTCTTTCGTTATAGGTTAAAAATTGTGTACTTGCGACTAGATGTTTCAAATGACTAGAATCATATAGAACTAGGTCATTAACTCTTTTAAGCAAATCAATATGCTTGTTAATTTTTAAATCATTAGAAGAAGTAATATCGTTATATACTATTCTAAAATTATTGTCAGTATTTATTTTATTATGATAAAGTCCACTGTTAAAACAAAACCAAAAATTTTTACTATCTGTATATACTGATTTTTTATTTTTTGTTATTTGCCAAAGTATTGACTCTATTGCTATTTCAATAAGTTCAGATGAATTATCTTTAGCCACTTCTTCGATTATTTGATATTCATCTTTATCGTCTGGGATAAAGGGCATAACCTTTTGAATAAAATATTCGATACCTTCTGACGTTTTTAATTCCATACAACCACCATTTTTATTATAACACAAAAAGAAGTCCATGGACCTCTTCTTAATAACAAAAACAAGAACCTAACAATATTGCGAGTAAAATATATAAGACTAATATAATTAAATACCCACTATTATTTCTTGATCCGCAATCACATGGTTCCCCACATGATTTTTCATGGTTGCAAGCCATAACTTTTACACCCCCTCTAGAGACTTAAATATAAGCCCCAAGTATGATTATTAAAAGAATAAATAATACTAAAACTATTGCGGCTCCACTTACACCTGTAGCACACATATAAATCATCCTCCTTTTTGTCTTTTCACATTATTTTATGGAAAACATGGATTTATGTGATTACTAATGTGGAAATTCTGAAAAAAATATTGTTTTTTTCTGGGAAATTTGCTATTATGGATATGTATGAAAAATGACATACAAGTGAAAGGAAGAGCAAAAGTGAAAAAAGTTTTATTAATTGTAAGTGTGGGTATCCTAGCTCTAGGAATAGCTGGATGTGGAAAAATACCGACCACAAAAAATGGTGAGGAAGTTGTTGCCTCAATGAAAGGTAAAAAAATAACAGCTGATGATTTATATGCAGAGTTGAAGAAACAAAAATCTGGCCACGAAATTCTTCTTAACATGATTGATGATTTTATTGTTAATAAAGAAATCGAAACCGACGAAGATGCGAAAACATTCGCTGATTCACAAATTGAATCTTACAAAGCTTCATATGAAAGTTATGGCATGGACTTTAAACAAGCAATGCTTGATGCAGGTTATAAGGATGAAAAAGCCCTTAAAGAAGCCTTGATTATTCAATATAAGAAGAATGTAATTACGGAAAATTATGTTAAGGATAATCTAACTGATGCAGAGATTCAAAAATACTATGAAAATAACATTTATGGTAGTATTGAAGCAAAACACATTTTAATTAGTCCTGATGTAAAAGATGGTATGCTAGATGATGAAATAGCCGATGCTGAAAAGAAAGCAAAAGAAGAAGCTGATAAATTAATCAAAAGATTAGACAAAGGTGAAGACTTCGAAAAATTGGCAAAAGAATATTCGGCTGATTCTGGAACTGCTTCTAAAGGTGGAAAATTAACAGTTATTTACGGTGAAGTTGTTGACGAATTCTGGGATGCTTCGTATAAGTTAAAAAATGGTAACTATACTAAAGAACCAGTAAAATCTAAATTCGGTTATCACATTATTTATCGTACAAGCATGAAAGATAAACCTTCTTTGAAAAAAGCAAGAGAAGATGTTATCGATAAATTAGTGATGGAAAAAATGACTAATGACGAAACTCTACATGTTAAAGCTATGATTGAACTTAGGAAAAAATACAATTTAAAAATAGTCGATACTGACTTGAAAAAAGCTTATAATGAATTTAATAAAAATGCATTAGCGCCACAAAACAGCGATTAGTCGCTGTTTTTGTTTATAAAATTATTAATCTCTTCGGTTTTAAATCCTTTACTATAGAGTTTGTTTTTTAGTTTTAAATAAAGTTCTTCACCATCATATTTTTTACTTAAATTTTTATATGTTTTTTCCATTTCTTTTTCAAAATTATTATTGATTTTTATATTACTTAAATGTTGGTTGATATCTAATCTATTGTAACCTAAATTAATTAAATACACTATTAGCTTTTGTTTAAAAACATATTCTGAATATTTTGTGTTTGTTTTAAGTTTTTTATTAATTATTTTTTCTAAATGTTCATCGATAATTTCACGTGGAATACTATTTACAACCTCTTCGATTATATATTCATTAATTTTATATTTTTCAAGATTTTTTGCTATTTTATCCGGTCCATCTAAAGTTAAGTTTATTTTATCATTGACATAAGCCTTTGCAAAAACCTTATCATTGATTAAGCCAATACTTTTTAAAGTAGTAACTATTTTATCAATTGTTTCGCATGGAAGCTCGCCATAGAAATAATTTCTTATTTCAGCTTCACTTCTAAGCTTTTTACTTATCATACTTAAAGCTTTGTTGTAACTCTGATAATAAATTGTTTCACTGTTTAATTTATTTAAAAGCTCGCTATCAATATTTTTATCGAATAGTAAATTATTTTTAATTATAACATCATCATATGTATTAATAACTTCTCCATTATCTAAAGTTATTTTATATTTAGAACCTGTTTTTTTTATTTTTTCAATCTTCATAGACATCACCAAATACATTGTACCAAACATTTGTTTTTTTATCAAGCCATTTAAGAAAACAAAAACTCATTGTTCAAATGAGCTTCGTTCAATATTAATTAAATTTTTTGACATTTCCTCCAATGCTTTACCAAGATTTTTCCTTGATGTATATTCATTATCTTTCATTTGAAAATGGTTAGTTTCTTCCATCTCTTTGGATCTTTTTGATATTACGTTAACCAATAAGTACTTTGATCCAACTTGCTGCAACAATTTATCAATTGAAGGATATAACATTGTATCACTCTCCTACTATTGATAATATAGCAAACTCCATATAAATACAACCAAAATATCAAAATTTTACATTATTTAACACCTGTTTTTTCATATTTATAGCTAGTTTTTTGTTTTAGTCCCCCAAAAACAGAGTACATCGCATAAGTATCTTGCTTACAATATTCAACCAATTTTTCATAACTATGTGTATATTCTGCCTCGGTCATGCTAGAAAATCTTGCATAAGTAATTAAAGCCTCAATACCGTTTCCTACTTCCATATCTTCATAAGTTAAATCGGAAAACAAAGGCAAAACTTTTTTGATTGAAAATGAACCATCTAAATCAGAATGATAATAGTTAAACATTTTCGCTTCTTCCTTATCATAACCTAACTGTTCATATAACGAAGACTTTGTTTTAACAATGTTCATTAAATCAAAAATCATACCACGTATTTTCATTAATTTAACTCGATACTTAGGGAAAACATCAGCTAGTTCTTTTATTCTTGTTTTCTCAAAAGCTTCATTATAAACTAAAACCGTTCCCTTTTCACCAATCCATTCACATAGCTTTTTAATTAATTCTTCCCGGCAATCTTGGTGATTAGGAGCTAAATACTCATAGTGGTCTTTATTATTATCACAAATGCCAGGTTCTCTTTCTATGTGCAAGGAAAACTGGAATACTGACTGCGTATAACACCTCTCCCCTTTATATCTTGGCAGTGGACACGGAAAAGTTTCAAAGTCTAAATGGTAAATAGGATATTTAACTTGTTTAATCCCATCAATGATTTTTTTATCATTAATATATGGTTCCCCTGTTTCCACCACTTTTCTTTGAATGATGTTTTTTTCTCTATTTAATAGCCTTTCTGGAACATCTAATAAATTAACATAACCATCATTTATTAACTCATAACGTCCATATTTATTCCCTTCTTTATCTTTAAAGCCATGATGTCCATCAATATAAGACATTATGGAATTTTTTTTCGGTAAAATGTTCCAACATATTTTACAATATTTACATTTGGCCATTTTTTTATTTTCACAATACTCCCCAATAGGATAAGGGTCTACTTTTAATGCTTTAATATATCCGTCTATTTTTTTTCTGTCTATTTCAATTTTATCCATATAATCTTTAGTAACGGATGTTAAATCAATAAAACTTATAATATCTTCACCATTACTAGTATTGTAAACAGGTTCTCCATTTTCATATGTTCCATCAAAAACATATTCACTATTTAAAACAGCTAAATAATATTTAATATCGTCTATTTTTTGGTTACTATCGTTTTGTTTTAAATCGTTTTGGATTATATATCTTTGAACAGCTAAGTCATAGACATAATGCCCTGAACCACTGAATTTATCAAACAATTTACTTCTTTGTTTTTCATATTTATCTAAAGGCATATAATCTTCTATATTAACATTTAACTCTTCTAATAATTTATAAATACCATTTTCATCTTTCATAAATATAGAATTAAATTCGCCATTAGTTTTCGCGCCTAATTCTAAATATTTTTTAGTGGTAGTTGCCTTTACTTCAATTATGTTAAAAGATTTGTCATTTTCATTATATATATCAACATAACAAAGATATCTGATATTATCAATTAAACAATCAAAACTTTCTTGCTCTTTTGTTTTGGCTGAATATTTAAAAGTACCTGCGAAATATTTAGGAGCTAAGTTGCCCGCTAATAATTCAATTTCGCTATAATATGGCATCATGACTTCTAGATGTTCATTTTTAGTATCGATTAAATCTTCTCCGTCATCATACATATCACCTAATAGTTCACGTATAACTTTTTCTTCTTCCTCTTTTTTATATTCTTCCAAAGTAACCATACTTTCTAATTTTTCCTTCTTTACATCGTCCAAAGCTACATATCTTGGACATCTACTATAATTAATAAAATTTGTTTTTGTTATGGCCATATTATCACCTGAGACTATTATAACAAAAAAAGCTAACATATTAAACATTAGCTTCTTAACTGATATTATTATGGGATTATATAATTGCCTGATGGATACACATTTTGTAACCATGTTTTAGTAGTATTATCCTTAGTATAGATTGTTGCGCCTGTTTTTGCATTAACAAACATCACAAAAGAATCTATAACACTACCAAATGTTGCATTTCTGAAATCTAGCATGGTTAAACTTTGTAAATCCATAAACATGCTAAACATATCTGTTACATTCGTAGTATCCCATCGGCTTAAATCTAAACTGGATAAAAAACTCATCCCTTGAAACATCATTGACATATTAGTTACATTTGAGGTGTCCCAACTACTCAAATCCAACGTCGTTAGAGAAAAATTATTGTAAAACATCCCCGTCATATTGGTTACATTTGAAGTATCTAGGTTTTCTATACCATTTATTTCTGTTACATGAGCGAAACCATGAAACAAATATGTAGAGTTTTCGGGAGCATATGTCAGCCCATCGGCACCAATTATTAAATTATCGCTACTGTCAGCCCATGCCATTACAGTGCCGGTTTCTACTCCCAAATCACATGTTTGTGCCACATTATTAGGGGCCTGTAAATTTGTTTTTATTGTTATTGTCTGAATATTATTTCTGTTTATAGGGCAGGAATCCCACAACCCCATAACAACCGACTTCATCTCTCCACCTGGTCCCAAAGGTGCTTCTCCACCAGTACCAGTTCCTTCTTGAACATAGTCTAATGTTACTGTTATGTTGCCAAAATTACTACTTGGTTGACTTGTTACACTTGGATCATATGTTACTACTATTGTTAATATTTCACTATTACCTGCAGTTAATATAGAACCTTCTGTTAAACCACTTGATGAAAAGATTATTGCTGGATTATTACTGTTTGATATGGTTATCTTGTCTAATTCTGCATTAATAGTCCCGGCATTTGTTACTGTTACATCATACGTTATACTATCTCCTGGACTTACTAGGTTTACTGAGAAGGTAGCCGTTAAATCTGTATACCATGGCGTTATGTCATTACTTGCTCCCCCTATTACATTTTTACTTTGGATATTGGTTATTTTTACATCCCAATTGGAACTTATATTACTTGTTCCGTTTATGTTTAATTGAGTGGCAAAGGCAGCATATCCTACTACCATTATTAAGACCATTGAACATAATAGTCCTAATACAATATTGTTTTTCTTTGTTCTACTCATTTTACCTTTCTCCTATCTTTTTTAATTATATCTTTTATGCTTTTATTTTGTCAATTTTTACGATGTTTTTCTGTGTAAAGGTGTGTACAAAAAAAGTTGATTTTAATCAACCTTTATTTGTTATAACAATTTCTATGGAATTATATAATTACCTGATGGGTACCTGCTTGCGTCTTGTAACCATGTTTTAGTAGTATTATCTTTTGTGTATATGGTTGCGCCTGTTTTGGTACCATTAAACATATTTGTTGAACTGGTAACACTGCCAAATGTGGCATTTCTAAAGTCTAAACTTGTTAGACTACTCATACCACTAAACATATATTGCATATTTACGACATTTGAAGTGTTGAAATTGCTTAAATTTAGATTTGTTAAACTACTCACTCCATAAAACATAGAACTCATACTTGTTACTTTTGATGTGTTGAAATTGCTTAAATTTAGATTTGTTAAACTACCCATTCCATTAAACATAGAATTCATATATATTAAATTTGAGGTGTCCCAACTACTTAAATCTAAACTTGTTAGACTACTCATATTTTGAAACATACCCATCATACTAGTTACATTTGATGTGTCAAAATTACTTACATCTAAGCTTGTTAGACTACTCATATTTTGAAACATATAGGACATATTTGTTACATTTGATGTGTCAAGATTACTTAAGTTTAAACTCGTTAACATACTCATTTTATAAAACATATAAGACATATTTGTTACATTCGAAGTATCAAAATTGCTTAGGTCTATACTTGTTAAACTGCTCATTTCATTAAACATAGAACCCATATCTGTTACATTTGACGTGTCTAAATTTGTTAAACCATTTATTGTTGTTACGTTATAAAAACTGGAAAACAATCCGGAAGAATTCTCATTAGCAATTATTGGCCCATCTGCTCCTATAATTGCATTGTTGCTACTGTCTATCCATAAAGTTACTGTTCCGGGTTCTACTCCTATATCACATGTTTGCACTACATTATTTGGTGCTTGCATATTTGTTTTAAGGGTTATTGTTTGAATGTCGCCATGAGTTGTTGGGCATCCCAACCAAGTATTCCAATCACTTTGAACCGGCAATGTTCCTCCAGGTCCCATGACTATTCCACCACTACCAGTTCCTTCTTGAACATAGTCTAATGTTACTGTTATGTTTCCAACATTACTACTTGGTTGACTTGTTACACTTGGATCATATGTTACTACTATTGTTAATATTTCACTATTACCTGGTTGTAATATTGATCCTTCTGTTAGTCCACTTGATGAAAAGATTATTGCTGGATTATTACTATTTGATATGGTTATTTTATCTAATTCTGCATTGATAGTCCCGGCATTTGTTACTGTTACATCATAGGTTATACTATCTCCTGGACTTACCAAGTTCACTGAGAATGTAGCCGTTAAATCTGTATACCATGGCGTTATGGCATTACTTGCTCCCCCTATTACATTTTTACTTTGGATATTGGTTATTTTTACATCCCAATTGGAACTTATATTACTGGTTCCGTTTATGTTTAATTGGGTGGCAAAGGCTGCATATCCTACT
>Ga0082212_10005830_pt1 | contig 16712 bp, 11 predicted proteins | sample TergutNt197P3_FD_71548 | JGI IMG/M metagenome (GOLD analysis project Ga0082212, IMG submission 71548) | Neocapritermes taracua P3 segment gut microbial communities from Petit-Saut dam, French Guiana - Nt197 P3 | ecosystem: Host-associated > Arthropoda: Insects > Digestive system > Gut ... | reverse complement strand
CTCTATGGTGACACGGTAGCCGTCAATTTTGTCGAGGCGGGCGGCTTCGCTGGCGTCGGCGGCCAATGTAATGATCATATTCTGATGGTTTTCCGAAAATGAGACTGTCGGGTATTCCGGCGGGACGAAAAGAATCGCTTGATATTGCCCCATCCCTGAATCCGGTTCATCAAAATAGTTGACTTCCAGCATACTGATGGTCGGATCGCTGCGGACCTTGTAGAAAACTCCCTTTGGCGTTGAGACAGAGTCCGGCGAGAGGCGCGTACCGAACCACTGCCAATCGGCAAGGACCGTCATCATGGGGTCTGCGCATATCAGCATCGCGTATTTTTCCCCGACAGAGTCAAGGTTCACCGTGAAATCGCGGACAATAGCGGTCATCGGATTCCTGAGTACGTAAACATTCGCGGACTGTTTTCCTTTGCTGAGGGCCACGGGGCTGTACATCAGTTCGGTGTACCCGTCATTATATCTTCTGACATACGCGCACCGCTCCTGTATTTCCGCAGCCCTGTCCCTGCAGAAATCGATGAAATAACCCGGAATGTTTGCGGGCGCCGTGCCAAGGCCGGCTGCGATGCACGCGTTAAAGCTCTTCCCGGCTTTGAACGCGTTTAGCATGAGGAATACCGTCGCGTTGGTACCCAGCTTATCCTCAAGGTATAATATAAACCCTCCCAGCGTGTACCCGTTGGCTTGCCCGCTTTGCTCCCCGAGCTTGAGTAAAATACCCTGCGGGTCCAAACTGCTCGTAGCCAACCTCGGGCCTTCCCCCATAGACCCCATCGTCACGGACAGAGTCTCGTAATAATTGTGCGGCGTCAGCGCCGGCGTTTCTTCCAGGGGTAAACTGTCCCTGGCTTGCTTTTCAACGACGAGGGCCGTCGCCTCCCAGAAGACGATGTTGCTGTTCCAGTCGATGTCCGTATACCGCGTCTGGAAAACGTGGGCCAGCTCATGGACGATCGTAAGCTTCAGATCCGATATGCTCATGGCTCTGTTGACGTCTATCGCCGCGTTGTTGATGAGGACGTACGGACTCCCGCCGGTAGGGTTCACCTCATAGCCGAGGATATCTCCCATATTCTTGCACAGCAGCACGTCAGTCACATTGGTGCGGGCCTTCAGGAACTGGCCCGTGCCGCTCTCGAGGTACGCGTGGCACTCGACGAGGTACTGCTTGATAAGAGTGACTGCGGGAGGTATGTTGGCGGGGTCTCTCCTGAACTCCGAAGAGGGGTCGTTCAGTTGGAACTCAGCGGCCATCGTCGCGCTATTGCGCGTGTATGTCCAGACCTTGGTCTCTTTCGCGAACCATTGCGACAATCTATTGTTGTACGCTCCCGACTCTCTTATCTCCCTGTCCGCCCGCGCGATCGCTGCCGTATAACTGTCGACTACCGTCTTTGAAAGTTGCTTCCCCAACTCTGAATACGCGGCGTCGTAATAGACTCTGTACAGATTGTTTGACGCCATTTCGCTCAGCATATATTGCGAGCCCATCATTGACCATTTTTCAGTATGGCCGATCAATGCCGACGCTCCGAAGAATGAACCTACGGCGGAGGCGGTGATCCCGCCGGCCCATATCACTACCGAACCTACGACGACGAATGAGTTCTGGCTGCTTGTGGCGATAAGAGTGTCTCCCCTGACCTCGCAGTAAAGCTCCGAGAAGGAACCGTCGGCGCCGACGCGCCACGCGGACGTCTTGTCGTAGGCGTCATCGGGCACGCCCAGCGCGATCAGGTCAAAATCCATTTGGTACACGCCCGGGAACTGCTCGTTGTCCGCGAGCCCCGCGTCGACCTCGAACACCCGCCACGGGATGACTCCGAGGGTCTCGAAGCCAGCGCAGATATCGTCGTAATCGTTGTCGGAAGGGTCGGTGACCCTGAACGTCCTGTCCCTGTCCAGCGCGTTTGCCTCGGCGGATATCCTCAAGCCTTCGGCGGCGTTGATGGAAAACGCCGCGCTGTGCCCGATGAAGGGGTCGGGTATGTCCTCCGCCCCGCCGCCCTTGTTTCGTGAGCAGCCCGGCGCGCATAGGCCGGCCATCATCGCGAAAACTAGCGCAAGCGCCGCAGCAGCCCTTCTCTTCTTTGCGGAACCGCTGTTGCCTGTTAGTCTATCCATAAGGCAACGACCTCCATATCGTATAGTTTAAAAAGCGGGTTGCGGACCCTTGGCGCCTGCCTGCTCCGCGCCGCAAACTGTCGGGACTACCCCCGTCTCCTTGCGAAAGTTCTCGACTATGGCCGCGAGCTCTTTTTCGTCGGGCCTGGAGTATAACAGCCGGATGCTGTGCGGCTCCTCTCCCCTTTCACCGTATCCGAAGGAGATGAAGTCCTGCCCTATCTCGACGCTCTTCAGCCAGACGCCGTCCCGGTTGAATTTGACGATCTTAGCTCCAAGCAGAATTCCGAAGCACGAGACATATATGCCAAAGTTTTCGTGCAGTTCCCTCTCCACCCTCGTCTCGCCCGCAGCCTCTTCCTTCAGGCCGCTGACCAAGGCGGGCTGAATGCATATTACGGCGCTGTCAATGATGGACCTCGCCGTTGCGAGCTTCGCGCGAAATGAAATAAAGACCGTTGCCGCGACGCTCCCGGCCATCAGGGCAAACACCGTGCAATACTCCCAGCCCGAAAACCGGAGGGCGATCGCCAGAGCGAGCGCGGCTATGAAAATAACGGCCGCCGCCAGAAAAACCCGGGCGCATAAAGCTATTCTCTTCAAACCGATCCTCCCAGCCCCATATTTGCGTGAACAATATACATCATTTCTGTAGGTTGCACACTGTACCAAGGTACAGTCTTTATAAAAAACACCTGTACTTTAGTACAGGTTAGTACTAATCGTTCTACTCAGTATATCCGCGATACCCGCGTCCGCGGCGGCATCATCGAATCTTGCCGCGAGCCCCACGGCCTCGACCGTGTACGTCAACGGTGCGGCGACGGCTTTTGAAGCCTACAACATAGGAGGCAACAACTACTTCAAGCTTCGGGACCTCGCGTACGCGCTCAACGGTACAGCGAAACAGTTTGAGGTCGGCTACGACAACGCGACAAGAGCAATCACGCTTGACACAAGTAAGGGGTACGTACCGGAGGGTGCCGCGACGCCCACGCCCACGTCCACGCCGACACCAATTCCGACGCCAACGCCAAGTAGCAGCATTGACGCGAGGCTATTGGGCTTCTGGGTTCGTAGTATTGGAACTTCTGATTACAGATATTACTTATCTTTTAAAGACGATGGAAGTTATAGCTACGTCCAGATTTCCGGTTCATTAACAACTACAGTAACCGGCAGGTATTCTGCATCCGGAGGTAGGGTTTACTTAACCAATTTAGTTGATGACATGAATAGAATAATAAAAGATCAGAGTATGAGTTATTCTTTCGGAACTGACAGCGATGGTGAGTTTTTGTCAATAGCAACAGTATGGTTTGCACTGGCCGGTACTGACGAAGAACCTCAGGAAATGTCTCCGACACAGTTTTGGCGTTCGCAATAGACAAAGTGCTATCATGAAAAGGAAAATGTTAAGGTCAGATCTCGACTTTCGAGGCAGGTGACTATCCACAGCACCCCAAACCCAAGCGATAAAGCGGAGCAGAATGATCACATTGACCATTCTGCTCCGTTTAACAAATCGGCTGTATACTGTTCCTATGCAGCGCAGATGATCATCGTGTGTTGACATAATGAGCACTACAGTATATAATAGCTGCAAACAGTAAGGAGGGTTCCGGAAGTATGAGCGCTGCGAATATTAACATTCGGACAGACAGTGAGATAAAAACTCAAGCGCAAGACGTTTTATCAAAACTAGGGCTTGATCTCACAACAGCTATCAACTTATTTTTGCGTCAGGTAATATGTATGCAAAGCGTGTCTTTTGAAGTGTCTGTTGCACCGCTTAAGAAAAAGGCGAAACTGGGCGGATGGGAAGGAAAAATCAAGATTTCGGATGACTTCAACGCTCCACTCGATGACTTTAAGGAGTATATGGTATGAAATGCCTTTTAGACACGCATATCATACTCTGGCTTGCTGAAAACTCACCAAAACTATCAAGTGCAATAAAGGACATTATTCTGGACGAGGCAAACACAAAATACGTGAGTATTGCCTCGTGTTGGGAAGTAGTTATAAAACTCAGTCTGAACAAGCTGGATTTGGTCGGAGGCACATCCGAGTTTTATCGCATTATTTATGAAAACGGATTTGAGTTGCTTCATGTTTCGAAAGAACATTTGATTGTTTTAGAAACGTTGCCGTTTCATCATCGTGATCCATTTGATCGTCTACTTATCGCAACCGCGACTGCTGATGGCTTAGTTTTACTGACGGATGACGAACAGATTGTGGCTTATGCGGGAGAAAAGCTGTCCTTAATTTCGAAGTAACGGGCTAAGAAAGGGACCGCTTCACCACCTCGCAGCCTTGCCCTTTACTAACGGAGCAGAATGGTCATTGCCGATCATTCTGCTCCCTGATTTTTCAGAATTGGACGCTAAAGCAAAAGTATTAATGCTATTGATACAGACTGAATGGGAATGTATAATACGGGTAGAAAGAGCCATGGACAACGATCGGACATCAAAATGCAAGAGTGTTGATCCGGATGCAAAAAACCGGGATTTTTATCTCATCGGCGGCGGAAAGCCTGAAACATGATATTACGGAGACGGAAACGTTTATACTGCGCCTGAATAACTGCTACATCGACAGGGGTTTGTACTTCACGCCGATTGCGGAAGCGCCGGCCTTCGGCGCGACCACCGGGAGCCCCGCAAGCATGAGCCAAAACTCCGGGGCGGCCTCATTAGCGCTCGCCGACTGCGAACTCGCATTCTTTCTGGCCGAATCAGACGGCGGGGGTTTGCCGGACGCTTATAAATCCGCGCTCGACAGCTATAATAAAACCGGTAAGCCAAGAATTTTCACTTACGTGAAAAGTCAGGGGTTAGGATTCAGGGACCAGGGGTCAGTGGACGGAGGTCACGAAGGAAAAAGTCATGGGTCAGGAGTCAGGGGCCAGGGGTTATTGGACTCAGGTTCAGCCCGCCTTTCAGACGGAAGTGGTTTACCAATCTCAATCAACTCCACACCGCGCCGGAACGGCGCGTTTCACACTCAACTCTCCGCTCGTTCCTATACACATATCGACACGGTAAAACTCGGAATCCTGATGCAGATAAAGCAGCTCGGCCTCAACGGCGTCGACATACGCCTTGAGGGAGGAAAAGCGTGGCAGGGCGACGCCGCGCTGCTCGCGCTCGACAATGTCGAGGCAATATCCGGCTACGAGAACTTACAGAACCTCAAGCATAATCGTGAAGCAATAGAGAGCCGATACGTCGAGGCGAAAGCCCGCTGCGCGGAAAACCCCGGCGACCAGGAAGCGTACGAAGCCTTCGTGAAGGCATCCGGGCAGCGCCTGGACGCAATAAGCGAGATACGCGACATTGAAGCGCAACTCTACCATATCATGGAAGGGATGTATGTCCAAACCTCGCAGGGCAAACTTTCGCAACGCCAGGCGGAGGCGTATAACCTTGTGGAGCGAGGATTATTGAGCGAAGCCCGCGACGTGCTGGATTTCTACTCGATAGTCGGGGAGAACCGCCATCGCGAGGACGTCGCGGACAGATACGTAAAGGAAGCGCAGATAAGCGTCAGCGAACTGCTCCAGCTCAAAGACATCAACGCCGCGCTGCTCGACTGGGATAGCGTCGACGAGTGCTACAAGGAAGCGGCGCGGCTTGAGGAGAAGTATGACTTGCCGCGCAACGCGTCTGTGTTGTACATCGAACATCTGTATTATCAGAACCGGTACGACGAGGCCATTGAAATCGGCGAGAGTATACTGCAGCATTTCAGGAGCGCGAAGGCGAACGTGCCCGACGACGAGAAATCGTTTCTATATAATATGCTCGGTATTATTTACAGCACAACCAACCGTATGCGCGAGGCGGAAGATATGCTCAAAGCGTCATTGGAAATACGGCTCGCCAGCAAAGACCGCGGGAGCGGCGATGCTGAGAAAGATATTGCGATCGTGTACAACGGCCTCGGGAACTTATACTACTTATCAAAACGCTATGATGAAGCCGTTGATGCGCATAAACACGCGTTAGGTATACGAAAAAGGCTTGCGGAAAATAATCCGGAATCGTATGAAGAGTATCTTGCATACACTTATGTTAATATCGGCGCTGTCTATAGTGAGATGGGAAAACATGAGGAGGCGGTCGAACTTAAAGTGGCTGCGCTGGATATTTTCAGAAGACTGGCTTCAGGAAAACCGGAAAAATACGATGATTATCTTTCGCTTTGCTTTAAGAATCTTTGTAACTCATTTGTGGATCTGAAGTGTTATGACGAAGCGGAAGAACAGCTCAACTATGCGTATGATATTGAGCTTAAGCTGGCCGGCAATAATCCCCGCGCCTATGAGCACAGGCTGGGCGAAACATACTCGAAATACGCGAATATTTTCCTGCAGGCAAAGCGCTACCGTGAGTCAGAAGATAAGTACGATGCAGCTATCAGTACGTATAGGAAAGCAGCGGCTGCAAATCCCGACGCATTTGAACCGCAACTCGCTAAATGCTATACCGGTATAGCTGAATTATTCACAAAGACGCAGCGTTTCGCCGACGCGGAAACCGCCCTGAACCTGGCGATAAAGCTTTTTGACAGACATGCGGAAGCCAACCCGGCTAATGAGGAGTGCGCGGCAGAAGCCCGAAAAGCCCTTGCCAAGCTGAACGCGAAGCAGCTCCGCGACGGCGAGGGCGCCGCGGAACTCACGCCGCAGGAGCAGGAGATCGCCCTGCTGCTGACAGACGGCATATCAAAGGGCGAGATCGCCCGCAAGCTGCGCATGAGCGCCGGAGACGTTGACAGGATCACAAAAGCTATTCGCGAGAAAGTCGTGAGCAAGGAAGCGTACGACCCGGTGATCGATGAAATCGCGAAAGCATTCAAACTCACAGGCAGGGAAACCGATATGCTGCGCTGCATGAGCCTGGATATGGGGAACAGCGATATAGCAAATGATCTTATCTTATCTGATGAAACAGTTAGGAAGCACACGCGCAGCTTGATGAGAAAACTCCCGGTGGACAGGAGGCAGGACGTCGCTGCCTGGCTGAACAGCTATTATCATACGGCGAGTCAAACGTAGCCCGGGCGCATCATTCAACGACGAACTGCACGTTATATCCGTCAGGATCCTTCGCGAAAAAGAACCGGACATTGGGCTGCGGGCTGATGATTTTTCCGTCGGTCTCGTAGCCTTTATCAAGCAGCAGGGCGATCAGATTTTCCAGCGACTCGGCAACGAAGCCCATTGACAAGCCCTTGCCCAGCTCCGCTCCGTCGTGGCTCGCGCCGCCAATAAGCTCGACCTGAGTGTCGCCGCTGCCCAGAAAAACGATCTCCCTTCCCGGGCCGGCGGGAAACCGCCTTTGTTCCTCAAGACCGACTATGTCCTTGTAAAAACTCACCGAGGCTTCCAAATCCGCTACAGATAATGTTACATGATTGAATTTCAAACTTTTGTCCTCCTCTTCGCTTCTGATGCAAAATGAATCCGGGTCAACTGCGATAATACCAACAACTGTAAAAATATACAAGCGATTTTCACCAATACAATGCCGAAACACCAGTACAATGTTGAAACGATTTCACTTGCATTGGTGATTTAGGGGGCATATAATGACTGAATTACCGCGGAAAACCGCCGGTCCCGAGCGGGATCGGCGCAGAAACCTCTTCAAAAGAAGAGGAAGGGAGGGTGCGTACGTGATCATTGAAATCAACGGATTGGTTAAGAAGTTCGGGAAGTTCACGGCGCTTGACGGCGTGGATCTGTCCGTCAGGCAAGGGGAGGTCCACGCTTTCCTGGGACCAAACGGCGCCGGAAAGTCCACGACGATCCGATGTCTGCTGGGGATACTCCGGTGTAATGCCGGTACAGTAAGGATGTTTGAACAGGACGCATGGAAGAATGCGGTGGAACTGCACAAGCGCGTGGCTTTCGTGCCGGGAGACGTGAATCTCTGGAATAATTTTACAGGCGGAGAGGTCATCGATCTGTTTGCTGCTCTCAACGGCCAAAAACAGGACAAAGAAAAACGCGAACGCTATCTGAAACTATTTGAACTCGACCCTGCGAAAAAATGCGGAACTTACAGCAAAGGCAACCGCCAGAAAGTCGCGCTCGTTGCCGCGTTCGCTTCGGACGCGGAGCTTTTCGTCCTTGACGAGCCGACCAGCGGGCTTGATCCGCTGATGGAAAAAGCGTTTCAGGATTGTATTCGGGAAATCCATTCGCAGGGAAAAACAGTCCTGCTCTCGTCGCATATCATGAGCGAGGTGGAGAAGCTCGCGGACAGCGTGAGCATAATACGGGAAGGAAAAATCGCGGACAGCGGCTCGATGGCGGATATTTCCATGAAGGCTCAGGGCAAAACTCTGGAAGAATTCTTCATTTCCGAGTATGAAGGGCGGGGGACTAATGAGTAATAACTTCACCCGTTCAGGAGTCTATTTGCGGTTTATATGCCGCAGGGAACGAATAATATCCGTGGTTTGGATCGCATGTATAGCAGGGATTTCAGCGATGATCGCGGCGCTTTACCCCAGCCTTCTTCCGACGCAGGCGGAATTGTCTCAGATGGCGGCGACGATGAGCAGCCCGCCTATGGTCGCGATGATGGGAAATGTTTACGGAATGGAAAACCTTTCGCAGGCGAGCGTTATGACGCAGGAGTGCCTGATATGGCTTCTTGTAACAGCCGCGATAATGAACATCTTTCTCGTAAACAGGCATACGCGCGTCGATGAAGAGCTGGGACGGCTCGAGATGATCCGCGCGTTTCCTGTCGGACGGCTCACAGGCAGCTTCGCGGCTGTCACATTCGCGCTTATCGTAAACGTTATCACGTCCGTTTTAACGGCGCTTTTACTGATCGCGGTCAACATCGGAGGAATCACTGCAGGCGGCGCGTTTACATTCGGGTTCGCGATAGGAGCGACCGGATTTGTCTTTGCCGGACTGACGCTTCTTCTGGCGCAGTTGTTCTCCGGCGCTCATGGCGTGACCGGCGCCGGATTCGGTTTTCTCGGGCTTTTCTATATAATGCGGGCAGTCGGCGACGTCAGGGGCAGCGCGCTGTCAGGCGTCTCGCCGTTCGGCCTGGCGCTGCGGACAGAAGCCTTTTACAGCAACTCGTCTATGCCGCTTATCGTACTTTTCGTTGAAGGCGCCGTCCTTGCCGCGGCCGCTCTGGGAATATGCATAGTCCGCGACCACGGCGGCGGGCTGCTGCCCGCCAGAAAAGGAAAAGCCAGCGCTTCCCGTTTCCTGCGCAGTCCGTTAGGGCTTGCCTGGCGGCTGTCGAAAGGCGGGGCGCTGGGATGGGGAGCAGGCTTGTTCCTGCTCGGAGCGTCATACGGCAGCGTTTGCGCTGACATTAACAGTTTTGTTGAAAGTAACGAGATGATGAAAACTGTAATAGGCGCGGGCGCGGCGGATACGATCCTCGATAATTACGTGGCGTTTATATTTGTTATCATGTCCATGGTGGTAAGCGTTCCGGTAATAATGACCTCGATTCGGATCAACAATGAAGAAAGGCGCGGAAGGCTTGAACAAGTCTACGGCAGGGCCGTCCGGCGCGCGGAACTGTATGGCAGCTTTATTTTGCTGACGATCATTGAAAGCGTATTTTTTGAGCTGCTTCTCGCCGTCGGGCTAGGCGCCGCTTCAGGAGGAAGGCTTGCATACGGCGAACTCATAGCCGCGGGTTTCAGCTACCTTCCGGCAATATGGGTCATGGCGGGACTGGCGATACTGCTGACAGGCGTCCTGCCGAAACTGACTTCGCTTGTCTGGGCCGCGTTCGGGTACACTTTCATCATACTGTACATGGGCCGGGTCATGGATTCGCCGGAATGGGTGACAAAGACGACGCCGTTCGGAAACATTCCGCAGCTGCCTGTGCAGGAGTTTACTATAGTTCCGCTTGCTGTGCTGACACTGATAGCGGCTGTGCTTGCCTTTATCGGCGTCCGGTGTTATAAATCGCGGGACTATGTGTGGTGATCGGCGCGTCATTCGCTTTCGCGCGTAAGGATACGTACCCAGCGGTATCGGTTGACAACGATGCCGTTGGGTATACATTTGAGGAATTGGTCTGACTTGAGGAAAAGAAAAGTGATTATCGGGGAGAGCTTCCAGACAAATGCGCTGAGCGCGGACAGCGGAAGTACGCACAGCCATATGAACAATGTTTCCACTATGACAGGATATCTGGTATTTCCGCCGCCCAGCACGATACCGCTGGCGGCGGGGTACTGGTAGGAGGCAAAAACCACGACGACGGTCAGGATCGTCATGAATGTGCGCGCCATTTCCCTCGTCTCAGGCTCCAGAATATACACGCCGAGTATAAAATCACGCACAAGGAATAAAACGAGTCCGGTGACAAGCCCGCTGAGTACATACAGAAGCTGAAGGGTGCGGGCGTAAGGGCGTATCTGATCCGTCCGCCCCTCGCCGACCATGTTGCCGATAATAACGTTGCTGCTGCTGACCTGACCGAAGGCAAATGAGGTTATCACCTGGTATACGGTCGCTGCTATGCTGTTTGCCGCCACGATGCTTTTTGACATATGGCCCAGAATGACCACTTGCAGCATCATACCTATGCCCCAGGAAATGCCGCTCAGTATGACAGGGAGCGCGACCTTTACAAAATCCTTTAGATAATACGCGTCCGGTTTGAAGAACGCCAGCAGCTTTATCCGAAGCTTGCGGTCAAAAAAGCGCACATAAACCAGCACAACGGTTAGTTCAACCAATCGTACGATAAGGGTAGACAGCGCCGCGCCGCTAATGCCCATTTCGGGCGAACCCCAGTTACCGAAAATAAATATATAGTTCATTACGATGTTGGTCAATAGACTGATCACAGATACGACCGTGCCAAGGATCACGATCCTTGCGCCGCGCAATGAAGTTACGAGGACGCTTTCCAAAGGAAAGATCAAGTAAGTGAAGCATATGATACGAAGGTAACTCACGCCTTCGGCGCGTACGGCGGCGTCATTGGTAAAAATACTGACGACGTTTCCCGGCATGATAAAAGCGATAGAGAAAAATATAAGCCCTGTAACAGCGGCGAACTTCATCGCAAGCGCGATGATACGCCGGATCGGTTCCGTTTCGCCTTTTCCCCAGTATTGAGAAACCATGACCAATGTACCGGCGCCGATGCCCGCGATGCACATCATTTGGAGCAGGTACTGGATCTGGTTGACCATCGCGGCCGCGGCAAGGGCTGTTTCATTGTACCGGCCCAGCATAATGTTGTCGGCAAGGTTCACGCCGAAAGCAAGCAGGTTTTGCGCCGCCATTATGGCCGATAGCTTAAAGAATGTCGTATAGAACTGCTTTTCACGAACTAACAATCAGCATCTCCTGTCCGCTGCGCGCCTGTCAGGCCGGCAGCATTTTTGTTTCGCGCTTATTACTAATCCCGGGTCAAATGTCCGCCTCCCGCAGCTGCCCGTCTATCATGTGATAAACGGTATCCGCGACCTTCATAACGCTGATATCATGAGTGGCAACTATAACGCAGCGATCCTGCTCCTTTGCCAGTTGCTTGAGCAGCGAGATTATTTTAGAGCTCGTTTCGCTGTCAAGGTTGCCCGTAGGTTCGTCCGCGAGGATCAGGCGGCGGTCCATCGCGAGCGCCCTCGCTATGGCGACGCGTTGCTGCTCGCCCCCGCTGATCCTGTTCGGATAACGGTCGAGAAGTGTTTCGGGAAGCGAAACCATTTCCGCGAGTTTCAGGGCGTCCTCCCTGGCTTGCTTCTTTTCGACATGGCACAGTTCCATGGGGTAGAGGATGTTCTCAAACGCGGTCAGCAGAGGGAATAAGGAGAAGTCCTGATAAATAACAGCCACGCTCTTGCGGCGATACTCATCAAGGTCGAGCCCGGAGGTAGATTTGCCCTCAAAGAGCAGTTCTCCTTCCGTCGGCTGATCGAGTCCGGCGATCAGGTTCAGCAGCGTGCTCTTACCGCTGCCGGACTTGCCTATGACTGCATAAAAGCTTCCGCGCTCGAAAGCGCAGTCGACGCCCCTGAGCACATTTTTGGACCCGGCGGCGTTACGGGGCGACGCCCCGGCACGGGACGATTCCCTCCCGCCGTAGCTGAAATGAACGTCTTTGATCTCCAAAATCGCCATACTTATAGCCATGCCTTTCCTTATTCCTCAGCCTTCAGTATCGTTCGCACCGAACCCCTGTTGAGCGCGAACGCTGAAATACCGGCGCCGATGAGCCAGAGTAACGCGAAGGCCGCCGCCAGGGCCATGCCCAGCCTGGCCGGCGCTCCCGCGGCCGCCAGCCAAACGCCGCCGCCGGCAATTACTCCCGGCAGACAGAGTATGGCCTGTTCCCAGAATATGCTGAAAAACGCGGTATGCTTCGCTGCGCCCTGGGCGCGCATCAGGGCGGACTCACGCTTTCGCAATTGTATCAGAATAAATGGGATGAGCGCGGCAAGCAGCTCGATCAGTATGAAAAGGGCCGGGAAAATCTTTTGCATGTACCAAAGCCGCTGAGCCATAGCCCTCTCCGACGCGATGAATGTTTTGTCCTCGATCGTTATATAACTGCGGATAGTCCGTGTTTTGGTGACTTCCGAATACCCGCGGCTGTAAAGGAAATCCTTGAAAGCTTCGAGGCCTGAAGCGCCGCGCATCGTGAAACCGACGCTGCTGAAAGAAAGCTTGCGGAGCAAATCCGGGTCGGGGTCCTCGCTGAAGATGTATGCCGAGGGGACGTCTTCATACATGTAATTGTAAGTAAGGTTGCGCCGGTTGACTCCCGTAGTTCTAACTGCGATTTCAATGTTATGATAACTACTGAGAGGAACATAGATATTGTCAGCGCTGCCCTGCCTGACATAGCTTCCTACGATTTCCACATTTCTATAATCATAGTAACTGCCTTCAGAAATCGTGAGTTCGACTATATCGCCGAAAGCCAGCCCATGCTCCTCAAGAAAAGCTGTCGAAACAATACCGGGGCTTTGGCGCCATTTCTCCTCCGGCCATATCCAGCCATCAAAATCCCAATCGGTAAATGTTCCTGTTGAATAGAAAAGTTCGTCGTCCGGAGGGATATACGAGAACATCGAAATGTCGTAGCCGCTCATGAAAGTCACTGGCAGGTCGGCACAGTCGAGAAATTCCTGGGTGGAGGCGAGGTCGTTCGTCCAGATAAACCCGGGACCTGAAGCGAGGTAATTTATAAAGGTCTCGGTTGTGTATACATTCCAGGCCTCCGGCGGTTCAAGTCCGTAATTATGATGCCATCCGGACTTTGTGACTGAGATACCGGACAGAATGCCGCTGTTGTATAAGTCACTGATCACTTCGCCGTCAAGCAGTATGCCGTATCTCCACGCGCCCCTGGAGTCAGTGATATAACCTGAGACGTCGGCGTCCTCAACAAGTTTTCTGTAGCTATTCTCATATGCGACAGTCGCTCCTGTCAGTTGCAGCAACAGCGCTGCGGCTACCGCGCAAAGGACAAAAGGAAGCGCCGAGCGGGACGCACCGCGCCGCACGCTCAACCACGAGTATTTTAGGGAGCCGCCGCGCAGCGAGCGGGCCTTTTCCCGCGCGAGAGGCGAGCGGGCCGTTGTCGTGTCTGCCGGGCCGCGGGCCTTTTTTCCGGCTCCTTTGCCAACTTGCTTCCTCCCGCGCCTCCCGCGCCTGCCGCCAACCATCGTCGAGCTTACGTTCGACGTGGCAAACACGAAACAGGAGAGTACGGCAAAGAAAAACAGCGCAAGCGCCGTCAGGATGAACACGGAGAGCGCGACGTCCGGAGCGAATTCCAATGTCTTTGTGATCGTCAGGTTCGTGTTTGAGTAGCGCAGGTTGTCCGTACTGTAATTTGCAATGGACTGGCGAACGATATCCATAAACCTTCCGGAAAGCCTCTGGCTGATGAAAGCCCCCGCGGCAGCGCCGAGCAGCGCGAGACAGCCCGATCCGAAGGTGAAGTACAGATAGATACCGCCGGCCGGCGCGCCCACCCTGCGCATTGTTTTTGCCAGTCCGCGCTGGCGGTACACAAAGAGGAAACCGAACAGCGCCAGCATGACTAGCGTTGCCAGCGCGCAGACAACTGTGATGATGACGGCGATGCGCAGCACGTCGCGCACCGGCGCCGCGGCCGCCGAGTAACCCTGGTCATAGACGGTCATGCGTACGCGCGGCGGAAGCTGCCCGACCATATCAAGATAAAACTGCCCGGCGCGGTCGTTTCTGAGCCGCGCCTGCCCGAGCGTAAATGAGTAACTGTTTTCCGAAAGGTCCGTCTCGCCGGACTTCGGAATATAGATAGTTTCCCGGAAGTCGTCGTTGGGGCTGAAAATGCCGACGATCTCATAGTCATTTTCATAAGCAAAGCCCGCTCCGGCCCAGTAACTCTCATGCTGCGAGGCGCCTGCCTGTACGGCGAGGGACAGCGTTATCCGGTCGCCGGGCCCGACTTCGAGAAGTCCGGCCATCCGCTCCGGCAGGATGCAGACCTTAGCTCCGTCCGAGTACTCCTCCGGGGTGAAACTTCTCCCGCTGACGACTGAGAGCTTCGCTTGGTGGAAGGGCAGATACGCGTCAAGATCGTTAGTGGCGTGAACGGTGACGCCTGTGTTCACCGCTGCATAGGTTTCGGCGATCAGATAAACGTCGCTGCCGGGCGGGACCTCGTAATTGCCTCGCCCGGTACCGACGTCCAGTATCATATTTTCAGCGGAAGCGTCCACTCCGGCGATCACTGCGGAAGCTATGTGAAAGGGTGAGACAATCAGATAAGACGTACTCCCCATCCCTGTATATTGCGAGCCGCGGCTTCCGTGGATAAGATACATGCCGCCGATTTCAAGATCGATCACGTTTGTGTCCAGATAGCCGCCGCCGGTCGGCGCATCGGGATTGAGAAGATCCTCGACGACGGAATACTGGTAAGCGCCGATCCGCTCATTATAGCTGAGTATATAGATGACCGCGACAAGCATTTTCTTATACGGAGGTTCTGCTGAGTCGGTGGTTTTGCCCCAGATGGAACCGAGCGCCACAGCGTTTTCGTCCCAGTTCAGTACAGCCGGATTGTCCGCGATTGAGGAAAAATCAAACGCTTCCATGCACCGCGCGATGTCCGGGTCATATCTCTCCTCATCCGGGTAGGACTCGCCGATATATTCGAAAACAGCGATAGTTGTATAGTTCTCGTCGCACTCTTTCAGAAAGCTCAGTATCGCCGCGGTCAGGCTCACGCCGACGCAAAGCATCGCGCCGAGAACAGCGAGCAGCAGGAAGAAGAGCGCGGACTTCGGCCACGCCCGCAGTATGTTTTTTAAGCTGTGCCTTATAAACATAGAGTAACTTCCCCTTCTTGAATCAACAGTAGAAGAATATAGCAAAGCGCATGTTTTGTCAACGTCCCCCGGGTCACTTCTCTTTTTTGACTTCGTTCCCGGCGTTTGGTATAATCTCAATGCTATCGTCGGGGCAAATGAGAAAATGACGCCGTCGCGGAGTACGGCGCCGGTTAGGAAGGATAATAATAACGATGCATTACGAAGGCGATATATACCGGCCACCCAGCGAGGCATACAGCCTGATCGTCCAGGTGACGGTCGGATGTACGCATAACGGGTGCACTTTCTGTCCGTCTTACAAGGCAAAACAGTTCAGGCTCAAACCCTATGAAACAGTACTTGAAGACCTGACGGAAGCAAGAAGGCATTACCGCTATGTGGAGCGCGTGTTTTTCGCCGACGGCGACGCGTTTTGCATGACGAGCGGGAAACTATTGCGTCTGCTTGACGCGGTCCGCGAACTGTTTCCGGAGTGCAAACGCGTGGGCAGTTACAGCCGGGCGGCGCAAATACTCAGTAAAAGTGATGATGAGCTGATAACGCTGCTGAACGCCGGACTGGGTATCCTATACATCGGCGCGGAGTCAGGCTCTGAAGAAGTGCTTCGCCGCGTAAACAAGGGCGAGACTCCTGAGCAGATAACGGAGGCAGTCCGGAAGGCAGAGCGCGCCGGTATCCAAACGTCCGTCACATTCATATCAGGTCTGGGCGGCAAAGAACTCATGCAGGAACACGCCGTAAAGACGGGAGAGATGATCTCAGCAATGGGCGCGTCTTATGTAGGGCTCCTAACGTTGCTGCTGACGCCGGAGGCGCCTGTCTACGCTGATGTGCAGTCAGGGAAACTCGTACAGCTCACTCCTGTCGAGGCGGTTGAAGAACTGGAGATCATCATAGAAAACGCGAATTGCGTCACGGATACAGTACTGCGAAGTAATCATCCTTCGAACTGGCTTGATCTCAGGGGAACGCTCCCGCGCGATAAGCAAAAGATGCTTGAGCAGATCCGGTACGCAAAACAGAACCCCGGCATGCTGCGGTCAGCAGGATACCGGCAACTATAGGGGCGGAGTGCTGCTATGAGAATGCGTAAAAAACCAAACCTTACAGTCACGCAACGCGCGATGTATGCTCCGTACTGTGTTAGTTCAAAATATATACCGGAGTGCTGCCATGAGAATGCGTAAAAAACCAAATCTCACAGTCACGCAACGCGCGAT
>Ga0082212_10005829_pt1 | contig 16712 bp, 18 predicted proteins | sample TergutNt197P3_FD_71548 | JGI IMG/M metagenome (GOLD analysis project Ga0082212, IMG submission 71548) | Neocapritermes taracua P3 segment gut microbial communities from Petit-Saut dam, French Guiana - Nt197 P3 | ecosystem: Host-associated > Arthropoda: Insects > Digestive system > Gut ... | reverse complement strand
AATAAACCCGGCGGACTACTTCAACGCCGGAAAAAACATAGTTATCGCAAATCCGAACGCCCCCACGGGTATCGCGCTCCCGCTCAGCGACATTGAAAAAATAGCGCGCAGCAATCCTGATTTTGTCATGCTTGTCGATGAAGCATACGTCGATTTCGGCGCAGAGTCCGCAATTCCGCTTATAAGCAAATACGATAACCTTCTCGTCACGCACACATTCTCAAAATCCCGCTCGATGGCAGGCGCGCGAATGTCATACGCTATCGGCTCCGCTCCCCTGATCGACGACCTGAACAGGATTAAATATTCCTTCAACCCATACAACGTCAACCGTCTTACGCAAATCGCCGCGGGAGCGGCGCTGGATTCGAGCGGATATTATAAAGAAATGTGCCGCGAGATAATCAAAACGCGCGAACACACCGAAAATGAACTCCAAAAGCTGGGCTTTATGATGACGCAATCTTCAGCAAACTTTGTCTTTGCGAAACACCCTGCGATCGGGGGCCACGAGCTCTATATGAAGCTAAAAGAGCGCGGTATACTAGTCCGCCACTTCAACAAACCGCGCATATCAGCATACCTGCGCATAACAATTGGCACAAAAGAGCAAATGGACGCGCTCATCTCAGCAATAACTGGCATGATCTTTCAATTATAAGCTCCGAGTCAATGGCCTGACAGGGTGATTGATAGTATGAAAAGGATGTATAGCTATGCGAAAAAGTGAAATTACGAGAAAGACAGCGGAAACCGACATAGAATTGTCGCTGAATCTTGACGGGACAGGGAAAAGCTCCGCAAACACAGGCGTCGGGTTTTTGGACCATATGCTGGAACTGTTCGCGCACCACGGCAGGTTCGACCTTAGCATAACATGCAAAGGCGACACCCACGTCGATGGGCATCACTCCGTAGAAGACATAGGCATATGCCTTGGCAGCGCGCTAGCGCAGGCGATAGGCGATGCGCGCGGCATCAACCGTTTCAGCGACGTCACCCTGCCTATGGACGAAGCGCTCGTTATGTGCGCCGTAGACATATCGGGCAGAAGCCACCTGAGCATGGATGTGACGCTCCCGGATCGCACAATAGGAGCTATGGAAGCCGAGCTGTTTGAAGAATTCCTGCTTTCATTCACTCGCAAAGCCGGAATAACTCTCCACATCCATATGCTATCCGGGAAAAACGCGCATCATATTATTGAAGCCTGCTTCAAATCGCTCGCCCGCGCCCTCCGGGAAGCTGTGAAAATCGACAATGAGTACAAGGACGAGATACCCTCGACGAAGGGAACGCTGGTTTAGTATGATTGCGATCGTTGATTATGGAGTTGGGAATCTGTTTTCTTTGTCCTGTTCGCTGAAATTTATCGGGCAGGACGCCGTTGTCACGAGCGACACGACTGAGATAAGAAAATGCGAGAAGATAATTCTGCCGGGCGTCGGCGCGTTCGGTGATGCTGCCGTAAAGTTGCACAAAAGCGGGCTTGCTGAGATTGTTGCGGACGAAGCCAAACGCGGCAAGCCGCTGCTCGGGGTATGCCTCGGAATGCAGCTGCTGTTTGAGAAAAGCTACGAGTTCGGCGAGCACAAGGGCTTGGGTTTGCTGCGCGGCGTCGTCGCGCCGATCGGGCCGAGGATACCTGCAGACTATAAAATACCGCATATCGGCTGGAACGCGCTGAAGTTCCACGGCAATGGCAAATCATCCCTCTTCAAATACATAGACGAAGGCGACCATGTATATTTCGTCCACTCCTTCCACGCTGAGGACTGTGGGGACAGCATCATCGCCTCAACGCAGTACGGCGCGGACCTTACCGCCGCCGCAGCTGCGGGCAACATATTCGGAACGCAGTTCCACCCGGAAAAGAGCGGCGACGTTGGCCTGCGTATCTTGAAAGCATTCGCGGAGATGTAACCCCCCCCACTCAGAGTATGAGCAAGTAAATACACACCCTAACCATACATGCTGCCTGGCTATTTTCTCTTAGCAAGGCGGCTTTTTTACGTCCTTAACGGTTTTACAGAAAGTATACAAAACTTTTACGTCTGAGTGCATTTACATTTTACATTTCGTGTTTATCATTATCGCGGCAGCATGAGCAAACGCTGCAAAACAAATGATAAGGATAAGGTGAAAAAATGCAAAAGCACAAAACATTCAAAACAGTAGTAGCGATCCTGCTCGTGGCTGTCATGGCATTGGCGCTCGCAGCCTGCAACTCGGATACGCAGGAAGACGGCACAAGCCCTGCAAGCCAGGACAGCAGCACATCAAACGCCAATCAAGCCGCCAGCGGCTCGCAAAGCGCCAGCCAAAGCAATAGCAACTCGCAGAGCAGCAATCAAACTCCAGCCTCGGCAGATTTGCCCTCGGCTGATTCTGCAAACACAAGCCCAATCACAATCGTTTGGTACCCGAACGAATCATCCAACACCCATGCAGAGGTGCGCGATGAAGTAGCCAGGCTCATCGAGCAAGCTACCGGTAGAAAAGCGGAGAACAAGACCACAACTGACTATACTATAGCAATTCAATCTCTCGCAAGCGGAGCCGCCGATATCGCCATGGCGATGGGCGCCGTCGGTTACATTGAAGCGAAAAACCAGAACCCGGACGTCAATGTCCTGTTTGTCAACAGCGACAAGGACTGGGGGCTTGACGGGGCAAAGTATTTCGCCTGGATCTGCGTAAGCAAAGATGTTGCAGATCAATACAAGGACGGCGGGTCATATTCCATCGAAAACATCAGGGGAAAAAAGATGTCCTTCGTTTCCAACAGTTCAACATCAGGATTCAGAGTCCCTACATCCTCAATAATATCGTATTTCACGAGCGACAATTTAACAGAGGACGACTTGCTGCCGGACGGGACATTCTTTAATGAAGTATATTTTGGCCAGTCCCATCAAGGTTCCGCGATCAATCTGATCACTGGCAATGCAGACGTCGCAGCTTTTTGCGACGTCGAACTCCAGGCATATGTCGAACTGGTATCCGGTGAAGACAACACTGTGGGCGCAGTGTACAGAATCAAATCTGGCGCCGACGCCCCGTTTGACGCACACATCGGGAAAGAGTTCGTCGTCATCGCTTCAACCCCTGTTTTCAACGGCCCCAACGCCTATAATCCCCAAAACCTGAGCGACAAGGAAATACAAGCGATCCTGGACCTGTTTACATCGGAAGAAGTAGCGAGCAATGAGCTTCTCTTCTACGATGCTGACGTCGACGGCGCTTTCGGCCTTTACAAGAAATCATCCAGCTATGGATATGTTGCCACAACTGACTCATGGTACGACCCATATCGTTAATGATTTGGGGATAAGCGGAAAGAATGACAAGCGGAGTGAAAATATGCCCATCTTAGAGTTTAAGAATGTCAGTAAGGTTTATAACGGCATAACAACAGCGTTGACCAATGTTTCCTTTACGGTGGAAGAGGGGGAGTTCCTGTCCATAATCGGGCCTTCCGGCTCAGGCAAATCGACGATTCTGCGTTGCATCAACCGCCTGGTTGACGCAACGCAGGGCACAATAATTTTTGACGGGCAGCAGATATCCCCGGCTGACAAATCAATTGTGTTTGAAGGAAGAAAGTTCTCCCGCGCGGACAATACACAAACAAGTAAGCGGCAGCTCAGGCAAATCAGGAAAAAGATCGGAATGATTTTCCAGCACTACAATCTGGTGGAGCGGCTTAGCGTGATAGAAAATGTTTTGCACGGGAGGCTAGGCCATAAGAGCGCCGTTAGCGGCGCTGCAGGAATTTACTCCGAAAGCGAGAAAGAAAACGCTTTTCAGATACTGTCCAAGCTTGGCCTCACGGAGCAGGCTTACAAACGCTGTGACGAGTTGTCCGGGGGGCAGAAGCAGCGCGTCGGCATCGCGCGGGCGATCATGCAGGAACCAAGGCTCATATTATGCGACGAGCCGATCGCATCGCTAGACCCAAGCGCTTCAAAGATCATCATGGATCATCTGAGCGACATAAATGAAACGATGAAAATCACATGTATATGCAATCTGCACCAGGTGGACGTCGCATTGAAGTATTCCAAGCGAATCATAGGGATCACCGCCGGTCAGATCGTTTATGACGGCCCGCCCGATTCTCTGACAAAATCGCAAATCCACGAAATCTATCAGTCGGAAGAAGGCGAGCTCATTACGGACGTCGGGTAAAACTATGGGAAAAACAATCAATGTCAAAAACCAAACCTCTGTCTTTGTGAAACGCAAGCGGACATTCACGCTGGCGTTTTTGGGAGTCTTCATCCTTTTCGCGGGATCCGCGTTCGTTACCGACTATAGCGTGATCGGCGGCTTCGAGTCTATCCCGAAGGCCTTTTCATGGATCGCTAAAAATTTGGTCCCTGACGAAAAGGCATGGACGCGCCTTCCAAACATCCTGACCAAGTTGGTAGAGACCACGCTCGTATCGGTATCCGTAACGGTTTGCGCCGCTATATGCGCATTTTTCTTCAGCTTGTTGGGGACCAGGACGACCAAGGCCAACCCTTTTGTAGCCCGGATAGTGAGGGTAGTCGCCTCATTTTTCAGGAACGTCCCCGATGTGGTGTGGGCGATCCTGCTGCTATTCTCTTTCGGTCAAAATGTTTTGACCGGTTTTTTTGCGCTGTTTTTCTATACGTTCGGCACGCTTACGCGGGCCTTCATCGAAACCATAGACGAGGTGAGCGCTTCCTGTGTCGAAGCTTTATACGCCACCGGCGCGACGTCCTTACAGACAGTGTTTCAAGGCGTCGTTCCATCCTCAATGCCTACGATCATTTCGTGGGTGCTGTACATGATCGAAACAAACATAAGGAACTCCACGCTTATCGGAATACTTACAGCAACGGGCATAGGCGCGTTATTCGATATGTACTACAAGCGGATGGATTTCGGCTCGGCGAGTCTGGTCGTGATTTCGATAGTCGTGCTGGTCATAGCGATTGAAATCACATCCAATCAAATCAGAAAGGTGATCATGTAATGAGCGAGCTTGTTATAACGACCCCCGCCCCCATTACCATCGACTTGCAAAAATTCATGAGAAAGACCCAGGGCGGGAAAATAAAGACGTCCGCAAGGTCAAAGAGCAGTTTTGCCATAAAGTTTACGATACTCGTACTGCTTGGCCTCACGTTGTATGGCTTTTTGACGTTTGACTACAAAAACATAGTCTTTTCCGAGGCTGTATCGGGGAGCCTAAGGAATATGAAAGTGATGTTCGCCCAGCCCCGCCTGAAATACACCACCTTAACCGGAGCCTTGCGAGCGCTGCTCACGACTTTTTCCCTCGGCGCCCTCGCCACTATCTTAGGCGCGGTAATCGCCTTTTTCGGCTCGTTGATGTGCGCAAAGAATATCTCGAATCCTATAACCGGGAACATAGTGCGGTGCATCGTCGCCTTCGTCAGGGCAGTACCTACAATTTTGTGGGTTCTCATTTTTACAGTCGCTGCAGGACTTGGGAGCGTAGCCGCCGTAGTCGGGCTGACGTTTCACAGCGCAGGGCATTTGATTAAGGCGTATTCCGAATCCATCGAGGAAATCGACAGCGGCGTCATAGAAGCGCTCAAAGCCAGCGGCGCAAGTTATTGGCAGATCGTTTTTCAAGCTATACTTCCCGCTTCCATCAGTTATATGACGGCATGGACTTTCCTGCGGTTTGAAATCAATTTCAACGTTGCTATCGCCATCGGCGCGGCAGCCGGAGCTGGCGGGATCGGATTCGACTTGTTTATGGCGGGCAACTTCTACTTTGACCTGCGCGAGCTTGGTCTGATCACCTACATCGTCGTCGCCGCAGTTATTTTGCTTGAATTGGCGGCTACGAAAATAAAAGCTAAGGTGCGTTGACATTATTATGGAAAAAAAGCGGTTATCAAGGATTCTTGCAAAAGCAGACAAACGGGACGTTGCAGCCCTATCTGCTGAAATATGCAAAGCCTTTACGCCAGTTATCGTAAAAGACCCCGGCAAAACTCTGGTTATGATAAAAATGCGTGAACCGGTCAACCAAAGCTTGTTCTATATCGGCGAGGTCATTGCCAGCGAAGCGGTAGTAGAAATCGATGGCGTCAAAGGCGCAGCGGTAGCGATGGGGGACGACGCTGGCAAAACGCTAGATATGGCAATCATTGACGCGGCGGTGAATAAAGGCGTTTTTACCGGAATGGAAACTCTGCTTGCGCTTGAGCGAGAGCAGCAAGAACGGGAGGGGCGCGAAAACGCGCTGCACTTGAAAACAATGGTCAATTTTGATTCTTTGGATAAGGAGGCTCCAAATGACCTCAACTCTTACAAAAAAGCATAGCTTCGACCTGATATTCCATAGCCAGCAAGTTTTCAGATTGATTCTTGAAGCCATGTCAAACCCCGCAAAAACCGTCAACATCAAGAAATATGCGGATAGGCTCTACGGCGGCAGCCCTGCGCTGCTGGCCGTAGCCGTTACCCTGCTGGATAACGAGGTCAGCTTCAACACATGCGGCGGCGGCGCTTTACCGGATGACATAGTGTCCCTGACATTTGCAAGAAAAGAGAACATAGAGGACGCCGATTTCATTTTCGCCCGCGCATGGAGCGACATGCGGGACGCCATAGAAAACGCAAAGTGCGGCACTCTCGCCGACCCCCATAAAAGCGCTACCGTCATCGTACAAAACGACGACTCCACCTTTTGCCGCTTGACTCTCAGCGGCCCCGGCATAGACGGGCAGTCGGATATCCTGACGACGCAAACGGTTAAAGACGCTATCATTTTACGTGACGCCCAATGCTATGAATACCCGCAGGGTATCGACCTCCTGTTTATTTCGAGCGATGGCGATATGCTTGCTATCCCAAGGCTGACCAAACTCATTACGGAAAACGATTCCCGCGCTGCTGCGTCAGACATGACAGGCGTGTTTGCCGCATCCGGTGTATCACAGAACAATGCCATGAGAGAGGTATAGCGTATGGCGTATGTAGCGGTCTCCGGCGGCAAAGAAGCCATTGAAGAGAGCATCAAGTTGCTTGATTTCTATAGGAGCGGCACTGATAAGGACGTCGATTCGGAAGCGATTGAGGATAAACTGAGCCTGCTTGTTGACCGGGTAATGAGCGAAGCTGGGCTGTATTCCAAAGCATACGCCGCGCTGGCGCTGAAGCAATGCGAAGGCGCGGTGGAAGAAGCTGTATTCCTGCTGCGCGCCTACCGTTCCACGCTCACCAGGAATTACTACACAAATGTCGTCGACGCAGACGGAATGCGCGCCGTGCGCCGTATTTCCGCCGCATTTAAAGATATTGCGGGCGGCCAGCTTTTGGGGGCAACATATGACTATACGCACAGGCTGATCGATTTCAGCCCGGACAGGCCCCCCGCACAAATGCGGAAATCGGCTCTTGCCGCCCTCGCAGCGCAAACGCCTGCCGACGTACTCCCCTGCCCCCGCGTATCCGATGAACTTAAAAAAGAAGGGCTTATAGATACTTGGCCCCGCAAAGACAACGCCCCGCTCGACGTAACGGTGAACATGCTGGAGTTCCCTGCCGAGCGGAGCGCCCGCCTGCAAACCCTATCGCGCGCGGACACAGGATTCATATCGGGTCTCGCTTATTCCGCGCTGCGGGGCTTCGGGCAGGTACACCCCACCGTCGGGGAGCTGCGCTGCGGCTATGTAGAGCTTTGCGTGCAATACCCGTTTGACGAAAATGAAAGCATCTGCATAGGCGAAATCATGATAACCGAAGTGGAGTGCTTCAACTCTTCAGACGACAAAGAACAGTTGAAACTCGCCGTCGGTTATGGCGCTGTGTTCGGGCGAAACGAGAATAAAGCTATCGCCATGGCAGTGATCGACCATGAGCTCAATAACGGCGGGCCGTACCCCACCCAAAATGAAGAGTTTGTACTGATGCACGGCGACAGCCTGGAGATGAACGGCTTCATCTCCCATCTAAAGCTCCCGCACTATGTAACGTTCCAGTCAAAGCTGGACGCTGTAAGAAAAACCAGAGAGGTTGATATTGAATAATAACTACAATTACGCCTTTCTCGACGAAGGGTCAAAAAGAGAGATCCGCCGTGCAACGCTGAAAGCAGTCGCAATACCGGGTTATCAGGTTCCGTTTGGCTCGCGCGAGCTTCCTATCGGCCGCGGCTGGGGTACGGGAGGTATACAACTGACCCTCTCTTTGATAGGCCCCGGCGATGTGCTAAAAGTCATAGACCAGGGCAGTGACGAGAGCGTGAACGCCGTTAATATCAAGAAGTTCATCGGCTTATGCACCGATGTCGAGACAACGACCGATACAAGGAAAGCGAGCCTGATACAGACGCGGCACAGGATCCCGGAAATCCCCCTTGGAAGCGGCCAGATCCTCGTGTTCCAGGTGCCGATCCCCGAGCCTCTCCGCATAGTGGAAGCGCGCGAGGAAATAACAAAGATAATGCATGCTGAAAAAGACTATGCCCCTATCTGGCTCCAGCTCTTTGAGAGTTTGGTGAAGTACAAAAAAGTGACTGTCGCATCCGAATACCCATGCATGGTCGAAGGGCGGTATTTGATGAACCCCAGCCCGATACCGAAGTTCGACAACCCGAAGCTGCATAAGGCTGATTGCCTGTACTTGTTCGGCGCAGGGCGTGAAAAGAAGATCTACGCGATCCCCCCTCACACAGAGGTCGTTTCACTCGCTTTTGACGACGTTCCCTTCGAAAGAGAGGATTTTTCAGGTAAAAAATGCCGCCTCTGCGGAAGCGACGATACCTATCTCGATGAAATGTTTGACGCCCAAACAGGCTTGAAGGCTTATCAATGCTCAGACACTTCCTACTGCCGGGAGGTGATGGCCAATGCTTGAAAAGCCTATATTGAGCATCAGCAACTTGACCGTACGATACGGGGACGGCTGCCCCAAGTGCCGGGCAAGCATGGAGAAGAACCGCTGCGCCGCTTGCAAGAGCGTATGGGCGGCAAACGACATATCTCTGGAGGTGTACCCGGGGGAAGTCCTGGGCATTGTCGGTGAAAGCGGTTCCGGCAAGACAACGCTGATGCGCGCGCTTTACTTCGATTTCCTGCCGACCTCTGGCAAGGCTATGCTGGACGGTTATAAAGATGGAAAACAGAGCATTTGGGATGCAAGCGCCGCAGAACGGCGAATGATAAAAAACAACATAATGGGGATGGTGTACCAGAACCCGGTCATGGGGCTGCGCATGAACTACTCTGCGGCGTCAAACATTGCAGAGAAGATAATCGCCGCTGGCAGCCGTGACGCAGGACAGATGACAGCGCGCGCCGCCGAGCTTCTGGAAGCTGTGGAAATCATGACCAACCGCATGGGTGAGTCCCCGGCAAATTTTTCCGGAGGTATGCAGCAGCGCGTTCAAATCTCCAAGGCTCTCGCCAACAACCCGGCGCTATTGCTGCTTGACGAAGTCACGACGGGCCTCGATTTATCCGTGCAAGCAAAAGTACTTGACTTGATACGCAAAATCAAAGCGCGGTACGGCATATCGATCCTGCTCGTATCTCATGACCTCGCGGTGATCCGCATGCTTGCCGACAGGACTATCGTTATGCTTGACGGCAAAGTCGTGGAGAGCGGCTTGACAGATCAAATCCTTGAAGACCCGCAGCACGCATACACCCAGCAGCTCGTCCATTCGCTTATCTAGGAGGAAATACTTTGATTGCAATAGAAAACGGGAAAATCGTCATGCCCGAGCAAATAATCGAAGGGAAAACGCTGTTTATTGAAGCGGATAGGATCGCCGACATTTCCGATAGCCTTGAGCTCGCCGATAATGCAGTGCACGTAATCGACGCCCGCGGGTGTTATATAATACCCGGGCTGATAGATGTGCACTCGGACAAAATCGAGCAATACATCCAGCCGCGTCCAATGTCGCAAATGGACTACGAATTTGCCTTGAAAGTCTGCGAACGGGACTTGCTAAGCGCCGGTATCACTACAATGTACCATTCCTTGTCTCTTTATAAAGGCGAAATCTTCGGAAAGTCCCTCCTGAAGTCCAGGGAAAGCGTGCAAAAACTTGCCGATCTGATAGCAAACATCCATTTGCGCAACCACTTGATCCATCATCGGCTGCACCTAAGGATAGAGATAGACAATCTGGAAGCCTTTGACATAGTCCGTGAAATGATTGATAGGGAAATCGCGCATCTGATTTCCTTCATGGATCATACGCCTGGTCAGGGGCAGTATTCAAACATCGCCGTATACCGCGACACGATTTCACAGTATAACGGCATAGAGATGGAGACGGTGGGGTTTGACGGCGTTATGGAGTCGCATATGAACAAGGACACGCTCTCCTTTGAGCAATTGAAGGAACTTGCCATGCTTGCGCACGGAAAAGGGATCGCGGTGGCCTCGCATGACGATGATACCGAAGAAAAACTCACACTAAACAAGTATATCGGCGTAGACGTCAGCGAGTTCCCGATAACGCTGGACACGGCGAAGTCCGCGAAATCGCGGGGGTTTTTCACTGTCGTTGGCGCGGCAAACATTCTGCGGGGCTGTTCGCATTCGGGCAACCTCTCAGCAGCGGAGGCTGTGATAGAGGATTGTGCCGACATAATTTGCTCGGACTATTATCCGGCGGCTATTTTGCACAGCGTATTCCATATGCATACAGAGTATGGCATACCGCTGCCGCAGATGGTCAACCGCGCGACCTTGAACCCCGCCAAGGCTATGAGGACAGACAATGACTACGGCTCCATAGAACCGGGCAAAAAAGCGGACATGCTGGTCGTTGATATGCTGGACGGCTACCCTGTCATTACAAATGTGCTAGTAGACGGCCGCACAACGTATCACGCCCAGTACCGCAAGTAACTTCGCCGCACAGTCAATAAGTTGGTGGAATATGGAGATATTGAAAGTAACAAATCTTACAAAAGACTTTTACCTGCACAACCCGGGCCGGGAAATCAAGTCCTGCAGCAACATCGGCCTGACATTGCATAAAGGGGAGTTCATCGGGATCATCGGGCTTTCCGGCGCGGGGAAATCGACGATCCTAAAATGTATTAACCGTAGCTATCTTCCCATACATGGGGAAATCTGGTATGACAGCGAAGCTTTCGGCAGGATCGACCTGGCCGCTGCAGGCGAGAGGGAAATCCTGTATCTGCGCCGCCGCGAAATCGGTTATGTCTCCCAGTTTTTGAACGTTATGCCAAGGACGACTGCCAAAGAGCATGTTATGAACGCGCTGACAGACATGGGCGCCGATGCAGGGCTCGCTGGGGCAGAAGCAGAGGAGATGCTCTCATATTTCAAACTGCCAGAAACCCTTTGGGACATATATCCTGCCACTTTTTCAGGCGGGGAAAGGCTCAGGTTGAACCTTGCCCACGCGATGGTGAAAAAACCACGGCTGCTAATGCTTGACGAACCAACTGCTTCACTTGACAACAAGACGAAACTACTCGTACGCGACATGCTGCTGAAACTAAAAGGAATGGACGCCAGCATGATCGGCATATTCCATGACATTGAGTTCATGGATGGGGTGTGCGACAGAGTGTTCAATATTTCTGAAGGGGCAATAATATCGTGAAAGCTGATCTTCATATCCACTCGACCGTCTCTGACGGCAGCGAAACAATAGCGCATGTAGTCGGCGACGCCATTCAAAAAGGGCTTGACGCCATTGCAATAACAGACCATGATACCATGTCGCATTCAGCGCAAATCCCCGCCGATGCGGGTATCAAAGTCATATGCGGCGTTGAGATCTCGGCAGTCCACCGCAAGAGCGGCACACGGACGCACATACTAGGATACCATATCCAAAAACCAGGCGTTATAACATCGCTCACAAAACCGCTTTTGGAAGCTCGCAACGATACGTCGGAAAAACAGGCGGATATCCTGCTCCGGCGCGGCTACATGATCAATATGGACAAGCTGAAGCGGGCGGATGGCAAGTACTTGTACAAGCAGCATATTATGGACTGGCTGGTATCGACAGGGCAAGTCCCCGACATGTTCGGTGATTTCTACAAACAGACTTTCAAGAATGGCGGTCCCTGCGCTTTTGACATCGAGTACATTGATATGCTCGACGCGGTAGCAGCGGTCAAAGAAGCGGGCGGAGCGGCAGTCCTTGCCCATCCGGGACAGCAGCAGAACTACTGGCTTATCCCCGACCTTGTAACATGCGGGTTGGAAGGGTTGGAGCTAAACCACCACACCCATACTGAAAAAGACAGGAAGATCATCAGAGACTATGCGGATATTCATGGTTTGTTCCTGACCGGAGGCAGCGACTTCCACGGTAAGTATGAGCCTCAAACATACGAAATAGGCGACTTTCTATCCGATGGCAGCGGCGTATTGGAGCTTTTGTGAAATAACGAAATAACTTGACATTAACAGTATTTCTCAATATAATCAGCGGAAGAAAGCCGCTGTATTTTTGAGGAAACTGATATGAAGAAGAAACTATTCCGCGCGCTGAGTTTTACCCTTGCAATATTGATAGTTTTGGTAACGCTGGCAGCATGCGGCAAAGACGAAACTGACGAGACTGACGCATCCTCAGATGATGAGTATGCATCGCCGGAGCTTTCCTACACCGGCGAAGTTTTCGTAGTGCATGCGGCGTATGACGACGTCAAATCAGCGACACAGAGCTGGACAGCGGCGCTCAATGAACTCGAGCGCAGAAGCGGGGGAGGGATAAAAGTCCGCCATTACTATGCAGGATCGCTTCTCACTTCCACAGAAATCCCAGAGGGCATGAGCGACGGAGTCGCCCAATGGGCATGCCTTTCTGCAGTCAATTATACTGATGTTTTCCCTCTAAGCTGCCGCATCATGCAGCTCCCGTTCATGGGGCTGCGCGACCCTATCGTTGCGTCTGAGATATTTATGCAGCTTTTTGATGAGTTCCCTGAAATAGCGGCGGAAATGGAACCGTATAATATGCTGCCGATATCCGTGTCTCCGCTTGGAGGGTGTGACCTGCATCTAACAAGCGAGGGCGAAACCAGAACCCCCGCATTCCTTACCGGCAAGTCGATAGTCAGCTACAGGCCTGAGTTACAACGTATGTTCAGTGAGTTTAACGCAGAGAGCGTCGATATACCTCCGGAGCAGATGCACGAGTCACTTAAGAAGTCGGAAATCGACGGATACATGAACGGCTGGGCTTTTACAAACCGTTTTGACTTGCATCCGTTCCTAAAACAGCATGTCACCGCCGGCGGTAACGGTTTTTTCCAGGAGTTTTATATCTATGTGGTAGCGCTTGACCAGTATGAATCCATGCCCGCTGATCTGCAGAATCTCTGGACTGACCTGTGGCGCAACGAAAGAGTCGAAGCATTCGAGGGAATGCGCGGATACGAGTTCATGTGGGATGAAACGAAATTATTTATTGAGAGTCAGATTGAATACGCCTGGGAGAACAACCATCTCTTCATAGAACTCATCCCTCAAGAGATTCAGATATGGAAAGACGAGATTGTCTACACGCATCAAATGGTACTTGACGAAATCAATGCGCAACGCGGTGACCTCATCGCCACCGCAGTGTACAACAGAGCGATCGAGCTCATCACACAGAAGTACGGGTCATAACAAGTATTGTGCTGTTCAGCGCCCCTGATTAAGCAAAATCAGGGGCGTTGAATACCATCTTCCTTAAGTATCCACAGGTAAAACATATGTCGATCCGGACTTAATGTTCAACCGCGAACTCGGCGACGTCAGCGCAAATCTGACAGAGCGTACAGAGAAAGTCACTTTTTGCCTACAATAATTCTTTGCACAAAATCGCTGCCGTTCATGACAAATGCGCAAACGGTTTCTACATCAACCGCAATAGTGATTTGGCTTGCGCAGCTTTCTATCATTGCACGATTGGGGACAGGGAGCTTCGTAACGATATGCATTGCCCTGCGATCTTGGTCCAGAAAATCATAAAACAGCGAAATGAGCCTGTCGCTCGTCCTTTCAAGGCCTGCGGGAATGCCTCTTGCAAATAAAGCTATGTTGTTGTCATAATTAGGAGCCATCCGCAAGATAACGCCAGTATCAACATCCCTTAATACGCCATAGTTTTGGGTGTGCCTATCCATATTGAAGCAGAGGATGTCCATGTAGATAATCTGCAAATATTGCTCCGCCAGCTCTGGCGAAAGATTCCAAAACGCATTGAAATTATGAGCGTAGTCTTCATTTACCCCGACTATCCCATCAGCCAGCCTTCCACATCCCCTGTTCGTTTTAGGAAAAGCGGAATCAACTCAGCTTCCGACTGAGTTATCATACCGTCCTGGACAACAGCGACAACCCTGTCTTTGGACATGATTTCACCGTTCAGACTATGCATATAAGCATCTTCCTTCCATATACTCCCGCAACAGTCGTGAAACAGAGCGTCATAAACACAAAAGCCGGCCGCACCTATGAAGCAGCCGGCTTTGTAAAGGTATGGTTACTAATAATCCCGTTTCACATATGTAGTATGCAGGATGTGGTGCGATTTGTGGCTTCCGGGTTTTTCCAGATAAGTGTCGTAGATTTCCTTCACCACCGGGTTTTCATGGCTCTTGCGCAGTGTCATCGCGGCGTCTTCTGAATACAGTGCCTGTGCGCGAACGGCGCGCAGGTCGGTGAAATTGCTGACGCTGCTGTTCACATGCGGCTGGCCGCCGCCGTTGACACAGCCGCCGGGGCAGGCCATCACTTCAATGAAGTGGTAGTTTGCCTCGCCCGAACGGACGCGGTCGAGCAGGATAGCCGCATTGGAAAGCCCCGACGTCACAGCGACCCTGACTTTCGTGCCGTTCATGTCATACTCGGCTTCCTTGATATCCTTGGTTCCGCGTACTTCCTTGAAATCCAGAGTTTCAAGGGGCTTGCCTGTGACGATTTCGTACACAGTGCGCAACGCTGCTTCCATGACGCCGCCTGTGACGCCGAAGATATGCCCGGCTCCGGATGCGATGCCGAATGCTGGGTCTGCTTCTTCATCAGGGAGGTCGTTGAACAGCAAGCCGGCCTCTTTAATCATTTGTGCGAGCTCGCGGGTCGTGAGCGACACGTCGATGTCAGGCATGCCCGGCCCTGCGGCCGACATGTCTTCGCGGCCGATCTCAAATTTCTTTGCGGTGCATGGCATGATGGATACCACGACCATATTTTTGGGGTCGATCCCGTTCTTCTCAGCATAGTATGTTTTCATCAGCGAGCCGTACATACCCTGCGGGCTCTTGCATGACGACACATGCTCCAAAAGATCCGGGTAATAATGCTCGCAGAACTTGACCCAGCCGGGCGAACAGGATGTTATCATCGGCAGCTTGCCGCCGTTGTTTATGCGTTCCAGAAGCTCCGTGCCCTCTTCCATGATCGTGAAGTCGGCGGCAGTGTCCACATCGAAAACCTTGTCGAACCCAAGCCTGCGCAGCGATGCGATCATTTTACCCTCGACGTTCGTGCCTATCGGCAGTCCGAAGCATTCGCCGAGCTGGGCGCGGACAGACGGCGCGGGCGCTACGACCACATACTTTTCCGGGTCAGCGAGCGCAGCCCATAATTTTCCGGTATCGTCGCGTTCTGCCAAAGCTCCGGTCGGACATGCAACGATGCACTGCCCGCAGGCGACGCATGAAGTGTCCGCCAGCGGCATGTCGAACGCTGCCGCTATATGGGTATCGTACCCGCGCTCGTTCGTACCGATCACGCCTACATACTGGTTTTTCTTGCAAACTGCAACGCAGCGGCGGCATAGTATGCATTTGGAGTTATCACGGACCAGATGCGGCATAGAAAACTCATAATCAGGTTTCATTTCCGGTGCGCCGTACGCATACTGGTCTACCCCGTACTCCCGGCAGAGGGATTGCAGCTCGCAGTCGGTCGAGCGTGAGCAGCTCAAACAGTCGGTACGGTGGTTCGATAGTATCAGTTCAAGGTTTTGCCTCCTCGCCTTGCGCAGCGCAGGAGAAATCGTTGTGACCTCCATCCCCTCGTTCACGGGATGTATACAGGCGGTAGCGAGGCCTCTTGCGCCTTTGACTTCGACGAGGCACATGCGGCAGGAACCAAGCGGGTTCACATCTTTCAAGTAACATAGCGTCGGAATGCGTATGTTGGCCAAACGGGCGGCTTCAAGTATGGTAGCGTCAGCCGGCGCCGTAACTTCGGCTCCGTTGATTTTTAATGTAACAGTACTCATAATCGAATAATCCACTTCCTCTCTATCTCTTCTCGATCGCGTCGAACTTACATTTCTCCATACAGGCGCCGCACTTGATGCACTTGTCCGGGTCGATTACATGGGCTTCCTTGACAGTTCCTGTGATTGCGCCGACCGGGCAGGCCCGCGCGCATGCCGTGCAGCCTTTGCATTTTTCTGCGATGATGACATAATTCAGCAGCTTTTTGCAAACTCCGGCAGGGCATTTTTTGTCCACGACATGAGCCATGTATTCATCTTTGAAGTAACGCATCGTCGATAAAACGGGGTTGGGCGCAGTTTGTCCCAGAGCGCATAGCGAGTTCGTTCTGATATGGTTGCAAAGATCCTCCATCTCGTCGAGCATCTCCACGGTTCCCTGCCCTTCCGCGATTTTGTCGAGCATCTCCAGCAGCCGTTTTGTACCTATCCGGCACGGCACGCATTTCCCGCAGGACTCGTCGACTGTGAAGTC
>Ga0082212_10005828_pt1 | contig 16714 bp, 17 predicted proteins | sample TergutNt197P3_FD_71548 | JGI IMG/M metagenome (GOLD analysis project Ga0082212, IMG submission 71548) | Neocapritermes taracua P3 segment gut microbial communities from Petit-Saut dam, French Guiana - Nt197 P3 | ecosystem: Host-associated > Arthropoda: Insects > Digestive system > Gut ... | reverse complement strand
TTTTTTTTATCTTTGCATCTAATTTTTCAATTTTAAAGCTTAATCTCATGCAAACCAAATTGCAGGAACTTACAGACAAACTCTATCAGGAGGGACTATCCAAAGGAAAACAGGAAGGCGAAGAGTTGCTTGACAAAGCAAAGCAGGAAGCGGATGTACTGCTTCAAAATGCTCGCAAACAGGCAGATGCTATTCTTGAAGAGACTAAAAAACAGGTGGCTGAATATCATTCAAACGCCATGAACGAACTCAAAATGGCTGCGCAACAAAGCGTTGCCAAACTCAAAATTTCCATTGAGGAACTAATTGTTGCACAAACGCTCCAGGCACCCGTTCATCAGGCTGTGTCGGAGGTCGGTTTTGTAAAGACGATGATTCAAACCGCCCTTTCCGCCTTTAACCCTCAATCGGAAACGCCTCCCTCGCTCGCGCTGCTGCTCCCTGCCGCCATGCAAAAAGAGTTGGACGATTTCTTTAAAACACAAATTGATAAAAAACTATCGGCTAACCTTGTCGTCCATTTCGACGCCAAGCAAAAGTCCGGATTCACCATCTCATCCAAAGAGGGCGGATACCAAATTCGCTTTTCCGACTCCGATTTTGAGGCACTCTTTGCCGAATATCTGCGTCCAAAAACCAAAGCCCTCCTCTTCGGATAGACCATGGCAAACAACTATTACTATATAGTAGCAGGATTCCCCGAGCTGCTTTTGGACTTTGAAAACAAGCCTTTCAATTTCCTCCACCTGAAAGAGGAGGTCAGGGGGATGCTTGACGATAAAGACAGACGGTTGGTTGACTGGTTGCTGCTTGGACGCGAAGAGCAAAAACTCTCTTCCCATTTCTATCGCGTAGCCACCACGCTTAACTGTCGCTTTATCCGCGACTATTACAGTTTTGACTTGCAACTGCGCAACATTCTCTCTGCGGTTTCTGCCCGCAAAGCGGGACAAGATCCCTCATTATACCTCATTGGGAACAATGAGTTTACAGAGGCGCTGACGCACTCCAAAGCCGCCGACTTTGGGCTTAAAGAGCAATCGGAACTGGTTGCCTCGCTCCTTGCCATCTTAGAAGAGGTGCATATTTTGGAGCGGGAACAAAAGATTGATCAACTTCGCTGGGAAAAGGGAAACGAAATATGTGCCAGCCACTTTTTTGATATTGACGTCATTCTCTGTTTTTTGCTCAAAGCGTCCATCATTCATCGCTGGATGCTCTTAGACAAGATACAGGGACAGCAGTTGTTCAAAACTTTGGTTAAAGAGATTACCGACACCCGACAACACAACAGTAAATAAGTATTACGATATAATGAAAACCACAGGAATAGTTAAAGCAATTATTGCCAATTTAGTTACCCTCGAAATCGATGGACCGGTATCCCAGAATGAAATCTGCTTTATTGAACTTGGAGACGCCCATCTTATGGCAGAGGTGATCAAAGTAAATGGAGCCAACGCTTTTGTACAGGTATTTGAGAGTACGCGGGGGCTTCGCGTAGGCGCTAAGGCGGAATTTCAAAACCATCTGCTCGAAGTAACCCTCGGACCGGGTATCTTGTCGAGCAATTACGATGGTTTGCAAAACAACCTTGCCACCATGGAGAGCATCTTCCTTCAACGGGGCGAGCGTACCCTGCCCCTCGATTTGGAAAAAATGTGGGAATTTATTCCCATTATCGAAAAAAACGCCTCTGTAGCCGCCGCCGATTGGCTTGGAGAGGTCAAAGAGGGTTGGCTGCCCCATAAGGTTATGGTTCCCTTCAACTTTTTGGGACAATACACCGTAGAGCACATCGCAACGGCAGGATTCTATACGGTAAAAGACACCATTGCCGTGCTCAAAGATGAGCACGGAGAGAAACACAACGTATCCATGATGCAAAAGTGGCCCGCTAAGATTGCCATCACCGCCTACAAAGAGAAGCCGCGTCCCTTCAACATTATGGAGACCGGGGTGCGTATTATTGACACCTTTAACCCCATAGCAGAGGGCGGCACAGGGTTTATTCCGGGTCCCTTTGGTTGCGGCAAAACGGTGCTGCAGCACGCCTTGGCAAAGCAGGCAGAAGCCGATATGATTATTGTGGCGGCATGCGGCGAGCGCGCCAACGAAGTGGTGGAGATCTTTACGGAGTTCCCCGAATTGGTTGACCCCCGCACCGGACGCAAGTTGATGGAGCGTACCACTATTATATGCAACACTTCCAATATGCCCGTCTCTGCCCGCGAAGCCTCGGTTTATACCGCCATGACCATTGCAGAATACTATCGCGCCATGGGACTAAAGGTACTGCTGTTGGCAGACTCCACCTCCCGCTGGGCGCAGGCGCTGCGTGAGATGAGTAACCGGATGGAAGAGTTGCCGGGTGCAGACGCCTTCCCCGTTGACCTTCCCGCTATCATCTCCAACTTCTACGCCCGCGCAGGGATTGTACGTCTGAATAATGGACAAACAGGCTCCGTAACCTTTATCGGAACGGTATCGCCCGCAGGGGGGAACCTCAAAGAGCCTGTTACTGAATCCACCAAAAAGGCTGCCCGCTGTTTCTACGCTTTGGCACAAAGCCGCGCAGACAGCAAGCGCTATCCCGCCGTTGACCCCATAGACAGTTATTCAAAATATTTAGAGTACCCCGAAATTGTGGAGTATTTCAAACAAAAGGTGCATCCCAACTGGGTGGATATGGTGTGGGAGGGCAAAAACATTGTCCTTCGCGGAAAAGAGGCGTATGAGCAGATCAACATTTTGGGAGACGACGGCGTTCCCCTTGACTACCACAAACGATTTTGGAAATCGGAATTAATTGACTTTGTGGTGATGCAGCAAGACGCTTTTGACGAGGTTGACGCCTCTACCTCTATGGAGCGGCAAGAGTATATGTTGCAAAAAGTGATTGATATTTGTCGCATCGACTTCCCGTTTGAGCGTTTTGAGGATTGCGCCGATTACTACAAAAAAGTGATCAATCTGTGCCGCCAAATGAACTACTCTGAGTTTAAAAGCGACAATTTCAGGAAATATGAATCGGAAGTGGACAACCTTTTAAAGAAAGCCTAAGAGCATGACAACTAAAGCATTTCAACGAATTTATACCCAACTTGAGGGTATTACCAAAGCCACCGTTTCGTTGCGCGCCCCGGGCGTTACCAACGATGAATTAGCCACTGTGGCAAACAGATTGGCACAGGTAGTGAAGATAAATGGCGACTTGATCACCCTTCAGGTATTTGCCGGAACAGAAGGTATTCCCACCAATGCAGAGGTGGTATTCCATGGAGAGCCCCCTGCGCTCAACGTCAGCGACGAATTGTCGGGGCGTTTCTTTAACGCCTACGGAGATCCTATTGACAATGGACCCGCCATACAGGGGGAGCGCCGCCAGATTGGAGGTCCCTCCGTAAATCCCTATAAGCGGAGGCAACCCTCACAGTTTATTCCCACCGGTATTGCAGGTATCGACCTCAATAACACTTTGGTGTCGGGACAAAAAATTCCCTTCTTTGCCGACCCCGACCAGCCATACAATCAGGTGATGGCGATGGTTGCCCTCAGGGCGGATGTAGATAAGATCATCTTGGGGGGAATGGGACTCAGCAACGACGACTACCTCTTCTACAAACAGGCGTTTGAAAATGCGGGAGCGCTCAACAAAATCATCAGTTTTGTAAACACCACCGAGCAGCCCCCTGTGGAGCGTCTGCTCATCCCCGATATGGCGCTTACCGCCGCCGAGTATTTTGCCGTGGATAAAAATGAAAAGGTGCTGGTGCTCCTCACCGACATGACGCTCTATGCCGACTCCCTCAGTATTGTGAGCAACCGTATGGACCAGATTCCCTCCAAAGACTCCATGCCCGGATCGCTCTATAGCGACTTGGCAAAGATCTATGAAAAAGCGGTGCAACTCCCCTCCGGAGGCTCCATCACCATTATTGCCGTTACCACCTTGAGTGGAGGCGACATCACCCACGCCATTCCCGACAACACCGGTTATATTACCGAAGGGCAACTCTTCCTCCGCACCGACTCCGATACCGGAAAGGTGATCGTTGACCCCTTCCGTTCGTTGTCGCGCCTAAAGCAGTTGGTCATCGGAAAGAAGACGCGCGAAGATCACAATCAGGTGATGAACGCCGCCGTTCGCCTCTATGCCGATGCCGCCAACGCCAAAACCAAGTTAGAGAATGGCTTTGACTTGAGCGATTACGATACACGCTGCTTAGAGTATGCCAAAGATTACGCTAAGAGTTTGTTAGCCATAGATGTAAATATCAATACCACCGAGATGCTCGACCGCGCCTGGGTGTTGTTTGGCAAATATTTCACCCAAAACGAAGTGGCAATCAAGCAAGAATTGACGCAGAAATATTGGAAAGGCGTTTAACCAAGATTTGTTATGGCCATTAAGTATCAGTTCAACAAAACTTCGCTCAACGACCTCAACAAACAGTTGAAGACGCGCACCCGAGCGCTGCCTACCTTGAAAAATAAGGAGTCGGCGCTCAGGATGGAGGTAAAACGCGCCAAGAGTCGCTCAGGGGAGTTGGTCGAGGAGTTACAAAAAGCGCTCGCCTCATACGACCACATTGCCGGACTCTGGAATGAGTTTGACCCCAAACTCATCTCCGTGTCGGATGTGGTGCTCGAAACGGTAAAGGTTGCCGGTGTCAAGACACCCAACCTTGTGGAGGTGATTTACGACATCCCCCCCTACCCTTTTTTCAACACCCCTTTCTGGTATGCAGACGGCATTGCCATTCTCAAGGGATTGGTGCAGTTGGGGATCGAGAGCGAAGTCTATTTGGAAAAGATGCGCCTGCTCGATTTTGCCCGAAAGAAGACCACCCAAAAGGTGAATCTCTACGAAAAGGTGCAAATCCCCGGATATCAAGAGGCAATCCGGAAAATCAAACGCTTTATGGAGGATGAAGAGAACCTCTCCAAAGCGGCTCAAAAGATTGTGAAGAACCGACACATCAAAGAAGAAGAGGAGGCAGCGCTATGATCGTTCCCATGATAAAGTATGACTTTGTGCTCCACAATACCGAACTTCCCGTCTTTATCCAAAAGTTACAGGAGTTGGGCATAGTGGATACAAAACGCAGCAGCAGACCCATTGATGAACACTCTACGGCACTGTTGGAAGAGATCACAAGGTATGGTTCTGCCTATAAAGTATTAGAGAAAATAAAATCGGAGCACCTTCGAACGGTTGAGACTACCTATTCGGCGGAGCACATCTTGCAATGCACAGAGCAGTTGCTGACCGATAAGGAGGAGGCTACCCTTCGCATCTCCAAACTCAGGATGGAGATAGAGGCTGCCCGCCCTTGGCAGTCGTGGCGGCAGGAGTCGTTTGAGCGGTTGGACGCCTTACGATTAACTCCCCATTTTTATATCATACCGGAGAAAAAATTCAAACCCGAATGGGAGCAGGAAGTTCCCCTGTTCATCCTCAATCAAGATAGGGGAAACACCTATTTTGTGGTGTTGGAGCAGGAGGGAACACCCTTCCATTTTCCCATTCAGGAGACCAAAATTCCCGCTGCCTCTGTGGATTTGCTGGAGGCTGAATTGGAAAACGTAGAGCGTCAGGTGTCCGTTGCTCAGGAGGAGTTGGAGAAGTACGCTTTGTGTAAAGATAGCCTTGCCCAACACCGTTCACAACTGATTGAGCAGTTAGACCTCTATTTGGCAGGCAAAGGCTCTGTTTCGGCTGCCGAGGACACCATTGCCATTGTTACCGCCTTTGTACCCCAGCCGCAACAGAAGGTCATGGAGGAGTTCTTGGCGCGGGAACAGCAACTCTTTTTGTGCGAAAAGGCTCAAATAGAAGACAATCCTCCCATTAAACTCAAGAACAATCGATTTTCAACCCTCTTTGAGCCTATTGGGGATATGTTTATGCCGCCGCTTTACAATGAGTTAGACGTTACGGCATTCTTTGCCCCCTGTTATATGTTGTTCTTTGGTTTCTGTTTGGGAGATATGGGCTACGGCATCGTCCTGCTGCTGGTGGGCACCCTTGCCAAATTTTTCATGCCCAAGATGAAGTCGATACTCAGTTTGGTGCAACTTCTTGGAGTGGGCAGTATCCTGATGCCCCTCTTTTCGGGCACCTTTTTTGGAATGAAACTCGGCGAACTATTCGGAATGGAAGATCTCTTTTTTGAAGACATTGAGATGTTTTGGTTAGCAATTGCCATAGGAGGTATTCACCTTATCTACGCCAAATCAATACAGGCTATTGACTCATTCAGGAGAAAGGGTTTCCAACATGGCTTGGCGCCTTTGGGATGGGCGCTGATGATGATTGCCGCCGCCCTCTTGGCAGGGCAGAAGTTTATGTCGTTGCCCATTCCGTCTCTTGTAATTCAAATTGCTTTTTACACAGGGATTTTGCTCTTTCTCTTTTTCACCTCTCTCTCCAAAAATATCGTTCTCCGTCCTGTCATGGCATTGGGAAGCATCATGGATTTCACAGGGCTGTTTGGCGATTTACTCTCCTATATCCGTCTCTTTGGATTGGGCGTTGCGGGAGGTATTTTGGGATTTGTGGTGAATACGGTAGGAGCAATGATATGGAACTCTTCATTTCCCGTCATAAACTATCTGCTCGGAGGCGTAGTGTTTCTTGTTGGACACGTTGCCGTATTGGCGTTGTCCTCCTTGGGAGCATTTGTGCACCCATTGCGTTTGACCTTTGTTGAATTTTATAAAAATGTTGGATTCACGGGGGGAGGTCGTCTTTATAAACCGCTCAGAAAATCTGAAATTTAATAACAAACTTTAATAAATTTATCACATGGAAAATTTACTTACTTGGCCCTTTATGGTAACACTTTTGGCTATGCTTGGCTTGGTGCTTATGTTAGGACTCACAGGTATTGGGAGCGCTATTGCCGTATCCAATGCCGGTAACGCCCTGATTGGAGGCATGAGAAAAAACCCCGACATGTTTGGAAAAGGTCTTGTTCTTTGTGCTTTGCCCGCAACGCAAGGATTGTATGGCTTTGCTGCATTCTTCTTGTTCCTGTTGAAGTTACAAGACATGGCATCCTTTACCTATATGCAGGCAGTGCTTGTCTTTGCCGCCGGAGCAGCATTGGGATGTGCAGGCTATATGTCTGCTTTGTATCAATCCAAAGTGGTCTCTAACGGGATAGTCGAAATGAGCAATGGTCGGGACGTTTTTGGATCAACTTTGATTTTGGGCGTATTCCCTGAACTGTATGCTATTTTGACCTTTGCAGCCTCATTCTTGGTCTGGGTATTTGCCCTTTAGATGGCACTCATTACATCTATCTCAGGTATCCGCGGAACCATTGGAGGTAGTGCAGGAAGTGGTCTTACGCCGCCGGATATTGTAAAATATTCGGCGGCTTTTGCCGCTTGGTTAAAACTGCACAAACAGGAGCGGTGGCGCGTGGTGGTGGGGCATGACGCACGACTGTCGGGAAATATGGTAAATCGATTGGTGTGCGGTACGTTGCTTGGTTGCGGGATTGATGTGGTTGATGCGGGGTTGGCATCCACCCCCACTGTGGAGATGGCAGTGGTTTGGGAGGGCGCAGATGGAGGCGTTGTCATTACCGCTTCGCACAACCCGGGCGAGTGGAATGCCCTCAAACTGCTTGGACCCTCCGGAGAGTTTCTAAACGTGCAGGAGAGCGCCGAATTGCTCTCCCTGGCAGAGAGGGAAACCTTTTGGTACGGCTCATCCCTTGCCCCCCATGCGGGCGTTGCTTCGGAGCAAATTCGCTTTGCCTCTGTTGATCAACTGGGCAGTTACTGCCAAAAAGATTTTACACAACAACATATTGATGCGGTAATCAGCCACCCCCTTATTGACGTAGAGGCAATTTACCGCTGTGGGTTTAGAGTGGCTTTAGACGCCATAAACTCCGTAGGCGGCGTCATTGTTCCCCGTCTGTTGGAGAATTTGGGCGTTGCCTGTGTTCCCCTCCATTGTCAGCCCACCGGTAACTTTGCGCACCCTCCGGAGCCGCTTCCCGAACACCTTCAAGAGTTGTCGCAATGGGTCGTGCGTGAAAAGTGCGACTTGGGCATTGCCGTTGACCCCGATGTTGACCGTTTGGCAATGGTGTGCGAAGATGGAACGATGTTTGGCGAGGAATATACTTTGGTGGCAGTGGCAGACTATGTATTGGGCAAACAGAGAGGAAATGTCGTATCCAATCTCTCCTCCACACGGGCGCTCACCGATGTGGCTGCGTGGCACCACTGTAGTCGTTACGCATCGGCGGTGGGAGAGGTGAATGTAGTGGAAGAGATGAAGTTGCGTAACGCCGTATTGGGTGGTGAGGGCAACGGCGGGGTCATCCTTCCCGATTTGCACTACGGCAGAGACGCCATCATAGGCATTGCTCTGTTTTTAACTCATTTAGCCCACCAAAAAATGAGTTGTTCTCAACTTAGGGGGCGCTATCCCCAATACTATATGGTGAAAGAGCGTGTAGAAATGGGGCACGGATTGGATTGGGACAACCTCTTTGCACATCTCAAAGAGCATTATAAAAGTCAAACTATTAGCGAATTAGACGGCATCAAAATCGACTTTGAGGCAGAAAAAAAGTGGGTGATTCTCCGCGCTTCCAACACAGAGCCTGTTTTGCGCATCTATGCAGAGGCGCTCACCATGAATGAGGCGCAAGATATAGCTCAAACATTGGTAAATATGGCTCTTTTATGCAAGCGTCCATAAATATTTTTTTGCGATTTTACAAAAAATATCTACCTTTGCGACTCTTTTTAACTACTTGGTACAACTATTTTTCACATTATGAAAAAAGGCATTCATCCCGACATTTACCGTTTGGTCGCGTTCAAAGACATGTCCAACGAACACTTATTCATCACCCGCTCTTGTGTAAACACAAGGGAGAACATCACTATTGACGGCACAGAGTACCCTCTGTACAAATTGGAGATTTCTAACACCTCGCACCCCTTCTACACCGGAAAGATGAAGTTGGTGGACACCGCCGGACGCGTTGATAAGTTCTTGAGCAGATACAAACAACAACCAAAAAAATAATCTAACAAATGAAAACAGCAAAATCTATTGTAGCCATACTGTTGTCAGCCTCCTTTCTCTTTTCCGGTTGCGGAGCGAGTAACACAGTAAAAGGAACTGCCATCGGCACAGGTGCCGGAGCAGCCACAGGTGCCGGGATCGGCGCCGTCATCGGAGGAGGTAAAGGCGCTGCATGGGGAGCCGGAATTGGCGCCGTTGTAGGCGGAACCGCCGGGGCAATCATCGGAAACAAGATGGACAAACAGAAAAAAGAGTTAGAAGCAATCGAAAATGCAAAGGTTGAAGCAATCAATGGTGGAGAAGCGCTATTGGTCACTTTTGAATCGGGCATACTGTTTGCCACCAACTCTTACACTCTGAACAGCGCTTCCCAATGGTCTTTGACTCAGTTTGCCAACAGCCTCAAGGCAAACCCTGACACCGACGTAAACATCGTCGGCCACACCGACAATACCGGAACGGACGCCATTAACAACCCCCTCTCTGAGAACAGGGCTAATTCTGTAAAGAGTTACCTGATGGGGCAAGGCGTTCCTACCTCCCGTATGACATCGTCAGGCTTAGGATCTACACAACCGGTTGCCAACAATGCCACCGCTGATGGGCGTACGCTTAATCGCCGCGTGGAAGTCTTCATCATTCCTAATGAGAAGATGATTCTTGACGCCCAACAAGGGAGGTAGGAATCCTCTTGCATCTTACAGACTATGGCCAAAGTCCTTCCGGAATTTGGCCATCATTTTTTCAGGCCAATCCGAAACAGGTGACAATTTGCCCATAAAGAAGCGCAAAACGGGAGGCTCGTAGGTAAATTTGAGTCCTCCAATCATTTCTCGGTGATCAAATAACCATAATAACCTATCAATCACATACTTTATTTGTGAAAGGGTAAAGACGCGGCGCGGAATGGCTAAACGCAACAGTTCAACGTCAGCAAGAATCTCTTTGCCATTCTCATCCCGAACACTCGAAATTGTGCCTCGCTCCATCCCTCTGATTCCGGAGATCAAATAGAGTGCGGCTGCCAATGCCCCTGCCGGGTACTCTGTTTGGGGAATGTGGGCGCAAAACTCTTTGGCGTCCACATGACATCCCAATACCCCCGGAGGCGTCACAACCGGAATATTCTTGGAATCTAAATCATTCACCAAATATTCAATAAAGGAGGGACTTTGGCTGATCATCGACTCATCTAAAGTTTCATACAAGCCCACTGCCATTGCTTCAATCTCCCGAACCGACATCCCGCCATAGGTTAAGAAGCCTTCATAGAGCGGGATCATCGCCTCCATCTTTCCGTAGATATCTTTTCGATTGGTACAGATACCGCCACCGCGCGAGGAGCTCAACTTGCGTGCAGAAAAGTAAACCAGGTCAGCTAAATTGGTCATTATTTTCAAAATATCGGCCATCGTATTCTCTTTCCATTCGGGCTCCCGCTCCTTAATCAGATAGGCATTCTCTCCCAGCAAACTGGCGTCAAGCACCAACATGATGCCATATTTATCGGCAACACGGCGCACATCCATCAAGTTAGCGATAGAGAACGGCTGTCCACCAATGAGGTTAGTGGAGGCTTCCATGCGGATAAAGGGAATATTCTCTTTTCCGTTCTTCTCAATACAGGCTACCAACTTATCAATATCAATGTTTCCTTTAAAGGGGTTGTTGCTCTTTATCTGCAAAGCATCGTCATGGAGCAATTCCTCAATACGCCCTCCGTTTTCCAAAATATGCGCCAATGCCGTGGTAAAGTGATAGTTCATGGGAATCACATCTCCTTTTTTCATAAACGTTTTGGAGATGATATTCTCTGCGGCACGTCCCTGATGTACCGGCAAAAAATACTTCTTGCCCAACACCTCTTCCACCGCTGTTTGAAGACGGGCAAAACTTTGCGATCCGGCGTAGGCATCATCTGCCTGCATCATTGCAGATAATTGCTTATCACTCATAGCGTTTGTTCCGCTATCAGTAAGCATATCCAAAAATACATCTCCCGTGTGCAATTGAAATGTGTTAAACCCACCCTCATACAAGGCAGTCAGGCGCCGCTCAATCGGCGCCAAATTCAATTTTTGTACAATGCGCACCTTGTGCAACTCAAGGGGAATCTTTTCCCCGCTGTAAAATTTAATCTGTTCTTTCATCAGTAATTAAGTTAAAAAATAAAAAAGCCCCTTGGGAGGGGCAAAAAAAAAATAGTCAATGAAAACAAAAACGCCCCCGTTACCCTTTATCCAAGTAATAATAAGAATAATATGAGGCAAAGAAAGTCACTTGTTTATATTTTACTCGGGGCAAATATAGCAATAATTTTTAATATCAAAAACTATTGCGACATTTTTTTGAAAAAAGGTGCCACCGCCCGATCAAAAATACCCGACATATAGGAGAGCGCCATCCCGTAATTAGAAAGAGGAATCCCATGCTCCAACACAGCGGCAATCCGCGCCTTCAGTTGCTTTTGCGTCACCATACATCCCCCGCATTGAATCACCAACGCAAAAGAGTTCAATTCCTCCGGCAAAGGATCTAAACCGGCCACCACTTCAAAAGATATCTTTTTACCTGTAAACAATCTAATCCGATTGGGAAGTTTAACCCGCCCAATATCTTCACATGTGGCGTGGTGGGTACAACTCTCTAAAATCAACACTTTATCTCCATCCTGTAATTGGCTCAATAGGGGTGTACCCAATAGAAAATGCGAAAACAACCCTTTATGGTACGCCAACAAAACGCTAAAACTGGTAAGAGGAATGTGGCAAGGAATCCACTGCTCCACCCATCCAAAAAGTTGACTGTCGGTAATAACTAAGTCAGCGCGCCCTCCTCCTTCGATATAGGATGGCAAGGATGACTCCGTCAACGTTACAGCCACCGCCTGATGATCAAGAATGTCTCGTATGGTTTGTACCTGAGGCAAAATAAGGCGCCCATCCGGCGCTTCGCTGTCGATGGGGCACACCAACACAACCGTTTGGTTTGGAGAGACCATATCCCCAAGCAATGAACTCTTTTTGGGAGCCAATACATGGATATTTTTCGCAATCACTTCAAGCAGAAAATCGATTCCTTCTCCATTTGTTGCCGAACACTCACAAACATCTACCGCCATCTCTTCAGCCAACTCCAACCCCACTCCATGGTTTAACTGCACTTCATCAGATTTGTTGTGAACTAATATAAAAGGGGTTGAAGATTTTTGTAAATCGGCTACCCATAACCGTTCATCACTGCCAAGGCTATTATTGGTAAAAAGGAGTATCGCCAAATCAACCTCTTTGAGAACTGCTTTAGTACGTGCTACCCTTTGGGCGCCCAACGCTCCGCAGTCGTCCATTCCGGCGGTATCGATGAGTACTACAGCCCCTACCCCATTCAGTTCCATCGTTTTTCGAACAGGGTCAGTGGTGGTTCCGGGCACGTCAGACACAATGGCCACCTGCTGTCCAATCAGAGCATTGATCAATGAACTCTTTCCGCTGTTTCGGCGGCCAAAAACGGCGATATGGAAACGTGACATAAAGTTTGTATTCAGAAGTCAGCCTGCCTGTCGGCAAGGCTAGTTATCAATTTTCGGTTGGACTTTCAAAACATCCCACTAAATTGACCTGTATCCGACTCAACTTAAACTTAGGAATCGTCAAGCCAAAAAGGTACTCTTCAATCATTCGATGTAATCCGAGATCATCCAAATCGCACACTTTTGAGCGATCCTCCGAAACAAGATGAACATGGGACGGCTCAGTAATATCAAAAAACGCCTTGTTTCCATCAGTAGGAATACGGGAGATAATCTTCTCTTGAACAAATTTATCTAATGTATTATAGATCGTTGCAGGAGAAATAAATGGAGATGATTCTTGAACTTTGTGAATGATCTCATCTGCAGAAGCATGCCCTAAACACCTTAGCGCTTCCAATACCGCCACTCTTTGTGGGGTAACTTTCAATCCTCTCTGAGATAAACAGGTTATATTCATGGTGTGTGATTTTGTAGCCCCACCCAGACTCGAACTGGAATTTAAGGTTTAGGAAACCTCCGTTCTATCCCTTGAACTATAGGGCCAAACATGGCGATTAGTACGCCCATTTATAATACATGGCGCCCCAAGTAAATCCGGCGCCAAATGCAGCGAAGATCAGGGTATCTCCTTTTTTAAAGATAGTTTCGTTCTCCCACAACACCAAAGGGATAGATACAGCAGAGGTGTTGCCATAGCGCTCAATGTTAATCAACACCTTCTCCGCAGGCAGCCCCATACGTTGGCCTGTGGCGTCAATAATGCGCATGTTTGCCTGATGAGGAATGAAGTAAGTTATATCGTCTGCGGTGAGGTTGTGCTTCTTCATCATTGATTCGGCGACCTCTGCCATATTGGTGACGGCAAATTTAAACACCTGCTTTCCCTCCTGAGAGATGAAATGTTCCCTGCGCTTTACGGTCATTTCAGTGGGAGGATAACACGAACCGCCCGCTTTTTGGAAGAGGTATTTGCGACCGATACCGTCCACATGGTTTTCGTAGTCAAGCAATCCTATGTTGGGATCCGTAGCCGGCTCTATCATCATAGCCACCGCCGCATCTCCAAAGAGGGGGCAAGTGGCACGGTCTTTATAGTTTACTATCGACGACATCTTTTCACCGGCCACTAAGATCGCTTTGCAGATGCGTCCGCTTCGTATAAAGGCATCAACGGTGGAGTAGGCAAAGAGGAAGCCGGAGCAGCCGGCATTGAGGTCGTATCCCCAAGCGTTTTTAATCCCCACTTTATCGCAAATAATGTTGGCAGTGGCAGGAAAAAGCATATCGGGAGTTACGGTGCAACAAAGCAGCATATCAATCTCCGAAGGGTCAGTATTGGTCTTTTCGAGCAACTTTTCTACGGCTCCCGCACCCATAATGGAGTTTCCTTTGTTCCTGCCGCGCAAGATGCGGCGCTCTTTGATCCCCACGCGAGACATAATCCATTCATCTGACGTGGCAACCATACGGCTGAGCAGGGCATTGGTTAAAACATAATCGGGGAGAAACGCCTCAATACCCGTGATGGCTGAACGAAGGTTATTCATTGGAAATGGCTTTTTTAATTTGGGGAATCAGAGCAGCCTTGTAGGTTGCTTCACTTTTGAGTATCATGTGCATGATTGCACGCGGGCTGGATGCTCCGTGCCCGGTAATTACCGGCGCATTCACCCCCAAAATGGGTGTGCCGCCATATACTTCGTAGTCGAATCGCTCAAAAAAAGCGTTTCCGAATCCAAAATCTTTTAGAAGTTGAAACATCCCCTCTGCCTGCTTAATCACAATGTTTCCAACAAATCCGTCTGTAACAATAACGTCTGCCACAGTTCCTGTAAACAGTTGGGCACCCTCTATGTTTCCTACAAAGTTAAAATGGGGGTTCCCCTCCATCAACTTGTATGCTTCGCGCGTGAGGAGACTCCCCTTTTCCGGCTCCTCCCCAATATTGAGCAACGCCACCCTGGGGTGTTCAATCCCAAAGATATGACGAATGTATGTTGCTCCTAAGATGCCAAATTCCAATAGATTATCTGGACGACAATCGGCATTGAGACCCACATCCAAAAGCAACGCCGAACCTCCTGTCTGCACAGGGATTTCGGCAGAGATACAGGGACGTGTTACACCCTTAATCGTTTTGAGGATGCTCTGGGCGCCAACCAACATGGCGCCTGTATTTCCCGCCCCCGCAAAAGAGTCAATTTCACCCTTTTGGAGCGCCAAAAAACCCGCCGCAATGCTCGAATCGGTTTTTTGCTGAAACGCCTTTACGGGATGCTCCCCCATCTCAACCACCTGAGAAGAGGGAACAATCACAAAGCGATCCGGATCAATATGCTGAGAGTGGCAAATCTCCCTAATTTTTCTACCACTCCCAAAAAGAACAATCTTGGAGTCGGGGAGCACACGATCCAACGCAAGGATTGCCCCCATAACAACGTGGAGGGGAGCATAGTCCCCACCCATCGCATCAACTCCGATTCTCATATCGAGGGTATTATGCGGTTTTCTTCTCAATGACCAACCGACCGCGATAGTATCCACATTCGGGACAGACACGATGGTACATAACGGTGGCGCCGCAGTTGGAGCACGTAGCCAGATGAGGAACCTCAAGTTTTTGGTGCGTTCTGCGTTTGTTGCGGCGCTGCTTGGAGATTTTGTGTTTAGGATTTGCCATATTATTGATTTAATAGTTTAATAGTTCGATGATTTGATAGGGGTGGGACTATGGGTTGACGGTGAGTTGGGAGAGTTTTCGTTCCATTTCGGGATCGCACTGACCGAGGGGGTGCAGTGATTGGATAGGGAGGCTGACACAAATGCTGTCATAAACATACTGCGTAAGGTCGATTTGGGTGGCGGCAGGCTCCAAGAGAAACAACTCGTCTCCCTCCTCTTCGCCGTAACTCTTGGCAAATTTAACCACCACCGATGCGCGGTAGTTAACCGGAGTCAAAACATCGCCAAGGCAACGGTCGCAGGAGCGCAACAACGTCCCATTCATGACTATAATGAGACGCATCCAACGCTCCTCCTTTTCGAGTACAACATGAACCTCAACATGAGCATCCCGCACATCCTGATTTCCAAATTGGTCAAAGAAGGAGTGTTCACAAGTATAATCATACGTATATACTCCTGAAGATAACCCTTTTATTGGGACGATAACGGTATTTCCAAACCCTTTATTCACTTTCGAATACATCTGAAGCGTGTTGATGCTGCTGTTTTGAACCCGCAAAGATAGATATTTTTTTGAACGCGGCAAGTTGTTTTTTAGCCCTCCCGCCGTTTGCGTTCGTTCTCGTCTAACCAAATTTTGCGAATACGCATTGATTTAGGGGTAACTTCGACATATTCATCCTCTTGAATATATTCTAAGGCATCTTCCAAACTAAATTGAATGGGCGGAGGAAGGCTCACTTTTTCGTCTGATCCTGAAGCGCGTATATTGGTTAATTTTTTGGTTTTACACAGATTAATACCCAAATCGCCGCCACGGGTGTGTGCCCCTACCACCTGACCCCCATAAATATCTTCACCCGGATGGACAAAAAAGCGCCCCCTGTTTTGCAACTTGTCTAAGGCATAAGCAATCGCCATACCCGTCTCCAAGGAGATGAGAGATCCGTTCAGCCGCTTTTCGATCTCCCCCTTGTAGGGTTCGTACTCCTTGAAGCGATGAGCCACCACCGCCTCGCCCTGCGTTGCGGTGAGCATATTGCTCCGCAAACCAATCAATCCGCGAGAGGGAATGTCAAAATCAAGATGCACTCGTTCTCCGCGGTGTTCGATGTGCAAGAGCGCCCCTTTCCGCTTTGTTACCATTTCAATTGCCTGCCCAATCATCTCCTCCGGAAGGTCTATGGTTAAGTGTTCCACAGGTTCGCAGCGAACACCATGTATATTCTTGTCCAATACTTTAGGTTGTCCTACTTGAAGTTCAAATCCTTCTCGCCGCATCGTCTCAATCAATATACTCAGGTGCAACACGCCCCTACCATACACAATGAACGATTCTGAAGTAACTCCCTCTTTTACGCACAACGCCAAGTTCTTCTCCAACTCTTTTTGAAGGCGCTCTTTGAGGTGCCTTGAGGTAACGTATTTCCCTT
>Ga0082212_10005827_pt1 | contig 16718 bp, 16 predicted proteins | sample TergutNt197P3_FD_71548 | JGI IMG/M metagenome (GOLD analysis project Ga0082212, IMG submission 71548) | Neocapritermes taracua P3 segment gut microbial communities from Petit-Saut dam, French Guiana - Nt197 P3 | ecosystem: Host-associated > Arthropoda: Insects > Digestive system > Gut ... | reverse complement strand
GAGATGCGGCGGCGCGCAGTGCGCTTTGGGCTGGCTACGCTGTGTGTCGGCGGTGGTCAGGGCATGAGTGTGCTGTTTGAGGCGCTCTGACCATCAGCTTTATTGATGGATTATAGCGAGGAGGATGACGCGCTTGAACGAGCGGGCACTCGATAAGCGGAGCGCGCTGGATGCTTACCCAGCCTATGATGCGGAGGCGGTAAGAGCGCGCTTAAACGCCGCGTTGGGAACTTTTGATCGGAAAATCGTGGTGTTGGATGACGATCCTACCGGTGTTCAAACCGTGCATGGTGTTTCCGTGTATACCGATTGGTCGATGGATAGTGTGCGCAGTGGCTTTGATGAACAGGAACGCATCTTCTTTCTGCTGACCAACTCACGCGGATTCAACGCCGAGCGAACCAGGCGGGTACATGCCGGTATTGCCCGTACCATAGTGGAGGTTTCACGGAAGGCTAACCGAAACTTTTTGCTGATTTCCCGCAGTGACTCGACGCTGCGCGGTCATTATCCGCTGGAAACCGAAACGCTGCGCGCCGCGGTGGAATCTGAAGGCCTTCACATTGATGGCGAGATCATCATACCCTTCTTTTTAGAGGGCGGGCGATATACCATCGGCGACGTACATTACGTATCCCCCGGGGATACGCTCACGCCCGCCGGACAAACAGAGTTTGCGCTGGACCATACGTTTGGCTACAGCAGCTCCAACCTGTGCGAATGGGTGGCTGAAAAAACCGCCGGCGCATATCCTGCCGGCACGGTGACCAGCATTACCTTGGAGGAACTGCGCGCCTGCGACTATGCCGGCATCACCGCCAAGCTGCAACGGGTGAAAGGATTTGGGAAAATAGTCGTAAATGCCATAGACTACTTGGATGTGGCGGTGTTTGTAACGGCGCTGATCGAAGCCATAAACCATGGCAAGGAATTTCTGTTCCGCAGCGCGGCGGCGCTGACCAAGGTGATCGGCGGCATCGCCGACAGACCGCTGCTGACGCGGGAAGATCTGGTCAACACCACCAACCGCAACGGCGGGTTGATCGTGGTGGGTTCCCACGTGCGGCGTACCACCGAGCAATTGGAGCGTCTTCGCGCTGCGCCGGATATCGTCTTTGTGGAGTTTAACCAACACCTTGCATTGGACCCGCCTCGCTTCGAGGCGGAACAGCGGCGCGCGCTGGCCGAGGTTGAACGTCATCTACGGAATGGAGAAACCGTGGCGTTTTATACGCGAAGGGAAAGGCTGGATTTGGGCGCCGCGGACAAGGAGGAGGAACTGCGCCTCTCCGTACGCATTTCCGACGCCGTATCGGGTATTGTGGCCGGATTATCGGTCCGCCCTAACTTCATCATCGCCAAGGGCGGCATTACGTCCAGCGATGTGGGCACCAAGGGATTGGGTGTGCGGAGAGCGCTGGTCATGGGGCAGGTATTGCAAGGCGTCCCGGTATGGCTAACAGGGCCTGAAAGCAAATTTCCGAATCTGCCGTATGTCATCTTTCCAGGCAACGTAGGCGACGAAAACGCACTGCTCGATACCGTGATGAAGGTGCGGCCGGCACAGTAAGCAAAACCAATGTTAAGAGAGAATGGAGGAGGTACGGATGCGATTTGGCGGAAAGGTGGCGGTGGTCACCGGCGCAGCTCAGGGTATTGGCGAGGCCATTGCCAAGCGGCTTTGGCAGGACGGCGCGGACTACGTGGCGTTGATTGATCAGAATGCGGGCAAGATGCGCGAAGCTGCCCTGCGGCTAGATTCCGCAGAGAAAAAAGCCGGCGGATACGTCTGCGACGTGGCCAGTATGGCGGATGTTCAGAAGGTGTTTGACGGGATTATTCAGGCACACGGTAAAATTGATATCCTCGTAAACAATGCCGGAATAACACGGGACGCGATGTTCCATAAGATGACCGATGAACAATGGGATACCGTTATCAACGTCAACCTGAAAAGCATGTATACTTGTTGCAAGGCCGTTGTGGACGGTATGCGCGCGCGTAAATACGGAAAGATCGTCAATATTGCATCGGTATCGGCTTTCGGCAACTTAGGCCAGACCAACTATGGCGCGTCCAAAGGCGGCGTCATCGGCTTTACAAAATGCTTAGCCAAAGAGCTGGCCCGCAGCAATTGCACCGTGAATTGCATCGCGCCCGGCTATATAAACACCGACATGCTGCAAGCCGTGCCGGAGCAGGTGATGCAAAAATTCCTGGCTTCCATCCCTATGGAACGGCTGGGTGAGCCTGAAGAGTTGGCCGCCGCCGCCGCTTTCCTGTGCTCGGATGATTCCAGCTTCATCACCGGCGAATGCCTGGTGGTATCGGGCGGGTCATACATGTAGGTCTAACCAAACAAAAAAGCCATAGGAGGACGGCGGCATGCATATCGTTGTGGGGTCAGATCACGCGGGTTTTGCATTAAAACAGAGCCTGTTGAATGAGTTGCGCATTCGGGGGCACACGGTAGAGGATGTGGGCAGCCATGACCCGCAGCCCGTTGATTTTCCTGATGTGGCCCGAGCGCTTTGCGATCGCATACTGGACGGCGGCTGCGAGCGCGGTATCATGTTCTGCGGCACGGGCGTGGGCGCCGCTATCGCCTGTAACAAGGCGCGCGGTATCCGCGCCTCGGTATGCCACGACATCTATACGGCGCATCAGTGCGTGGAACACGACGATGTGCAGGTAATTGCGCTGGGCGCGCAAATTATTGGTCCCACGGTTGCGATGGAACTCATTGATCTGTTTCTGGCGGCGCGTTTTTCTACCAGCGAAGAGTTTCAGAGGCGGGTACGAAAACTCGAACGCATGGATAACCATGACAAATAGATACCGGTGCGAAAGTATCCCAAAACGCATCAATGGAGGCCGGGTTTTCAGTCCCCTTCAGCTTATGATCGCGGCGAATTCCTCAAAGAACTCCGGGCAACTCCATGTGCCGCAAGCGCTCACGGTATCCTCGCCCGCCATCAGCTGAAGGGTGAGGCCGTTTTGCAGATGGATGAGCAGGGACCTCGTTCCTCCGGATGAAACGCTGGCGCTTTGATAAACGGCGTTTTCCAATAATGTACGCATCAGTTCCCGGGCACTGGCCGCGTCGCCGACAGTTCCCGCTTCGCTCAATTCCATAGCCGCCACGTCCCGCGGATCGCATAAAGTATCCCTCAGGCTTTCATTGCCAATGATGGCCGATCCCGCAAAACTTACCCGCTGGAATACCCTCAGGTTGCCGTCCACCCGGGCGGCGGCCATGGCGCCGTCCATGCCGCGGACCGCATATACCGTCTCTCCCTGCAGTACGGCGTTGCTTACGATGCCGCCCCTTGAGAGGGCGGGTTCGGTGGTATACTCCGTCACCTGCCCCCACGTACTGCCCAGCAGGCTCTCACTGATGGAGGAAGGATTCTGCATCATCCGGTATGTGGCGCCGTCCACGGATACCAGGGGAAAGTTGCTTCCCGTCCCTTTTGCAAACAGGTTGTGGTATTCCGTTTGTTCCGCTCCCAGAGATATTCTTCCGGGAGGGATATCCAACAGCGCCCGCTCCGTAGGGTTTTCGTCGGCTGTGTATCCGCCGCCCGCCGGCTGACTGTCCAACATCGACGCGGAGATTGCGGGGGCTTCTTCTTGAAGTATGTCTCCGCCCTGCCGGGTCACGATCCCCACGCCGAGCAGGAGGACCGCCCCTATAACCAGGGTTGCCGTCCTAAGCCCCACTCTTGTTCCGGCCGGGTTTCTCCCGTCCCATGAAGCTGCCGACCGCTTGATCTCCCCAAGCATTTTAGGAGTCGCCCGCAGTCCGTGAAGCTGCGATTCGGCAATTTCCCGTAAATTCTCAATGTTCTTCACTGCGCAGCTCTCCTTGCAAAATCGTTTCCAACTTTTTACGTCCGCGGGATAGGCGGCTGGAGATGGTTCCTTCCGGCAGTCCCATCATCTCCGCAATTTCACTGATGCCGCAGCCTTGATAATAGTGGAGTAGAATCGCCTCCCGAAAGGAGGCGGGCAACTGGTAAATAGCTGTCATCATGGCTTCCTCTTCATCTTTGTCCGATGTTTCATCCGAAGCGGGAATCGTCTCAAAAACCGGACTTCCCAGCACCACGCGCTTCATCCACGCGCCGCGCCACAGATCCCGACATCGGTTTAACGCAACCTTGAGAAGCCATGCCTTTTCTCGTCCTTCCGAGAGCTCCGGCGCGTTGGTCAGCAACCGTACAAAGACATCATGGCACACATCCTCCGCCTTTTGCCGGTCCCCCAGGTAGAAATAACTTACGCGGAGCACATCGGTCGCGTACTTCTCGTAAAGCTCCTCGAAATACGTCATCTGCGAGCCTCCGCACTAGCCGGTCCCTCTCTCGCTTCCACCATCCCCGGGGGAACGATTGCCATCGCTTTCCACAAGCTGAAACCGCGCTCATTCATTCAACGATTCACCCCTCCAAAATCCTGCAATATCATGCGGCATTTTATCAAAATGACCCTTCCTGCAAAAAGGTCAGAAAATATTCCACTGAGTCGCACAGCGCCGCGAAGCAGGCTTGAATGATGTTGCTGGACACCCCCACCGTGGACCATACGTTTGGGCCGTCCGTACTTTCAATCAACACGCGCACCACAGAGGCAGTTCCCCCGCTGTCCAAAACGCGCACTTTAAAATCCTGCAGCCGCATAAGCTGCAACTGGGGATAAAACACAACCAGCGCCTTACGCAGAGCCGTATCCAGGGCATTCACGGGACCGTCTCCCTCCGCTGCGTTGATCTCCTCCCTGCCGTCCACTGCGATTTTGATGTATGCCTGGGCGTTGAGCCGATCGCTGGCAGCCGGATTGCCGGATAGAACATGAAAATCCACCACCTCAAAAAACCGCTTGCGCATGCCCAGGGTATCCATGGCCATCAGGTCAAAGCTTGCGTCGGCGCTTTCGTAAGCATAGCCCCGGAGACCCCTGCGCTTCAACCGATCCGTAACTGCCTTCACCCGGGGGTCCTCCCGTCGGAGCGACGGCTGCAGGCGTTTCATACGGGCATAGACACCGCTGCGTCCCGCCTGGTCGCTGAGGATAAACCGGCGGCGGTTTCCCACGCTCTCCGGGGAAATATGCTCAAAGGTGGCTTGATTTTTGGATACCCCGTCAATGTGCATGCCTCCCTTGTGAGCAAAAGCGCTGTAACCCACGTAAGGCGCCCGGCGGTCCGGCTGCAGATTCATGATATCCGCGACGGCGCGCGCCGTCTCCGTCAGCAGAGGCAAGTTCTCCTCCGGAAGTACCTCATACCTAAGTTTAAGCATCAACGTGGGGATCAGAGTACACAGATTGGTGTTTCCGCAGCGTTCCCCTACCCCCTCCACCGTGCCTTGGGCCATGGTCGCCCCGGCCTGTACGCATTGGAGGGTTCCCGCCGCCGCCAGGCCCATGTCGTCATGGCAGTGGATGCCAAAACTCATATCGGGCAGGCTGGCCCGGCTTTCGCAAAACCGCGCCCGCAGATCATCCGGCATGGTTCCGCCGTTTGTGTCACAGAGCACAAGCACATCCGCCCCTCCTTGAGCGGCGGCCCGCAGGGTGGCAAAGGCGTAATCCCTGTCAACGGCGCAGCCGTCAAAAAAATGCTCCGCATCGTAAAGTACACGGCGGCTATGGGCTTTAAGAAAGGCTACGCTTTCCTCAATCATTCGCAGGTTTTCCTCCGGGCTTACCTGCAACACGTCCGTTACATGCAATAGGCTGGTTTTCCCAACCAGACTGATCACCGGCTGTCCGGTATACAGCAGTGCCTCCAGGCCACGGTCCTCCTCCACAGCCGTGTTCGCCCGGCGGGTGCTGCCAAAGGGAACCAGCTGCGACCGCTGTAGAAAAGGCTTCTTTTTTGCTTCCTGAAAAAACGTCTCGTCCTTGGGATTGGCATATGGATTACCGCCCTCGATCAGCGGCAGACCCAACCGGTCCAAAGCTTGAGCAATCTTTCGCATATCGTCGATGGAATGCTCGATTCCCTCACCCTGGGCGCCGTCCCGCAAGGTGGTATCCAGCAGTTCCACTCTCGCCAAATCAAGTCACTCCTTCCCGAAATTTCACCTCATTGTACCACCCTTCCCATCCTTTGCGCAATCAGGAAAGAAAACCGGGACGAAAGTACGACAGGGCCTTTGCCTCCGTTTTCCTTTTCAAAGGGAGTATGTTATAATGGAAACCGGTACCCACGACGCAGTGCGTCCGCTCATAGCGGAAGACAGACCCTGGAGCCCGCCCTGATGGGAGGAATGCGACATGTTCGGAAGACTGATGAATCAATTTTATTATGGCAAAAGCGGCAAGGGAGATTACCGCAAGGAGGATCTACCCCAAAACCGCTGGCAGCTTTTTATCGAAATGCTTAAAATCCGCTTAAGCGGTTTGGTCCGGCTTAATCTGATGTATGCCATTGTTTGGCTTCCCGCGCTAGCCGTAGGCTTAGGCGCCGTTATGAACGGGTATAGCGCCATGCTGGCCGTCTATGAGTTGGAAGCGGCGGAGCAGGCGGCCGCCCTCCTTGCCCTGCAGGAACACCTCAAAGCCTTGACGCTGAATACGCTGCTCTGGATGATCCCCTGCATCGCCGTCACAGGACCATGTACGGCGGGCATCGCGTATGTGACCCGTAACTGGGCCCGGGACGAACACGCCTTTATCTGGTCCGATTTTCGGGACGCGCTCAAGGAAAATTGGAAGCAGGGGTTGGCTTCTTCCGCCATCACCAGCCTGATCCCAATGATCCTCTACGTCTGTTGGAATTTTTACGGGGAACTGGCCGCCGGCAACGCATTGTTCCTGATTCCGCAAATGATCAGTTGTACTCTGGCTGTCCTGTGGCTGTGCGCGCTTTTGTATATTTACCCGCTAATGGTCACTTACCGCCTGCGCTTTAAGGACTTGCTGCGAAACGGCCTGCTGCTGACCGTGGGCCGCCTGCCTATGACGGCGGGGCTTAAACTGCTTTCCGTCCTTCCCGCGGCCATCGCCGTGACCGTGGGCTTCCTGACCCCCTATATCCAGTGGACGATCCTGGTATATGCGATATACTATCTTATACTCGGCTTTTCTTTGAGCCGATTTATCGGGGCCAGCTATTCCAACGGGGCGTTTGACAAATACATTAACGCCAAGATTGAAGGGGCGGAGGTAGACCGCGGTCTCTACCGCCCGGAGGAGGACGAGGAGGAAAAGGAATTCTGATATGTATACTGCTTTTGCGTCTGTATACGACCGCCTGACAGCCGATGTTGATTATCCCGCATGGGCGGATTTTTATGAGGCGATGATGAACCGATATGCCATCGGCCATGGAAAAGTATGTGAATGCGCATGCGGCACGGGTAATCTCACCATCCTGCTGGCGAAAAAAGGGTACCAGATGACCGGTGTGGACATTTCGACGGACATGCTCTTTGAAGCCAGCCAAAAGGCTCGCAAGGACGGCGCTATGATTCCCTTTGTGAAGCAGGACATGCGCTCGCTGCATCTGCACCGGCAGATGGACGCGGTGCTTTGCACAAACGACGGCGTCAATTACCTGCCCGCGGAGGAGGACATCTCTGCGTTTTTCCGCATGGCGTATCAGGCCCTGCGCTTGGGAGGATGCCTGTTTTTTGACCTTTCCACTCCACATAAGCTGGAGCACACCCTGGGAGACCATTTTTGGGGCCAGGCGGATCAAGACATCGCCTACCTGTGGCAGAACCATTTTTCCAAAAACAAGCAAGCCGTGGATTTGGATCTAACCATTTTTGTAAAGCAAAAGGATCATCTGTACCTGCGTATTGAAGAGCACCAGCGCCAATATGCCTACCCCTCGGAGTTGCTGGTGAACCTCCTGGCAGGGGAGGGTTTCTCGGAAATTGCGCTTTATGGGGACCGGACGTTTCAAAAGCCCGACGCCAGGGAAAAGCGCTGGCATATCGCCGCCCGCAAACCACGTCATAGTATCTCCCCAAACCCCTCTTCCCCTCCCATGGAAACATCCTCATGAGTATTCAAGAATACCCGGCGCAAAAGGACTCGATTTTACATATTCTATTGGCGGACGGTATGGTGCGCGGCCTGCTGGTGACAGGAACCCGCACAGTGCAGGAAAGTCAGCGCATTCACGGAACCACTCCCGTGGTCACGGCAGCGTTGGGCCGGACGCTTATGGGTACCGCCATGCTGGGCTCCATGCTTAAGGAGGAAAACGCCTCCGTCACCGTCACCATCACGGGAGGCGGGCCTATTGGCAAGCTGCTCTGCGTGGGTGACCGTGAGACCGTGCGCGGCTGCGTGGATATGCCCCAGCTGGATCTGCCCCTCCGCCAGGGCGGCAAGCTGAATGTAGGCCTTGCCGTTGGCAGCGCCGGCCGGATGAGCGTGGTCAAGGATATGGGCTTGAAAACCCCCTACATCGGTCAGGTACCCCTGGTTAGCGGCGAGATTGGGGAGGATTTTGCCTCTTACTACCTGCAAAGTGAGCAAAGCCCCTCTCTGGTGAGTTTGGGCGTACTGGTTGCGGGTGATATCGTATTGGCGGCGGGAGGCGTCCTGCTGCAGCCCCTGCCCGGTTGTCCGGACAGCGTCATTGATCAGCTGGAACTGCGCAGCCCCCTTTTGGGAGATATAAGCCGGGAACTGGCGCATGAGCCGGCCCCGTCTCTCATGCGGTCATGGTTTCACGGGTTGGAACCCGTGATTTTGCAAACCACGCCCCTTTCCTACTGCTGCTCCTGCTCCAGGGAGCGGATGGAGAAAGCCCTTATCGCAATGGGCCGGGAGGAACTGACTCACATGATTGAGGACGATTTGGACGGAGCGGAGTTAAGTTGCCATTTTTGCAAGTCCCGGAGCCATTTTTCCACCCATGATCTGATCCGCCTGCTGAATAAGGCCACCCGTTAACTGGCCCTTCCAAAGGAGTGCATCATGAGCAATCCCAATCGCCCTGTCATGGCGGGACAGGTGGTAACCTTTGAAAAACCTTCGGGATACTGGCTGCGCCGGGCGGAGCATCATCGCAAGCGGGGTGAGCACCACCGCGCTGCGGCGCTGTTGCGGCGGGCGGTTTCCTTAGAACCCTCCTCCGGAGAATTGCGCCTGCAATATGCCCAAACCCTCCGGGATCTCAGCTGCTTTGAGGCCAGTACCAGGGAAGCCTTCGGTGCGCTGGCGCTGGAGCCCGCAGGTTTTTTGCCTTATGGCCTCATTAGCCGCAATATGCTCTCCCTGGGCCGGGAGCAAGAGGCTGTCGACGCCTTTACCCATTATCTGCAGCAATCCCGCTCTTTTCCGGAGGTCGATCTGCTGTGGGAGGCGGAAGAGTACCTGGACCTGGAGAATTTGCTGGGTAACCCGCCCTCTCGCGGCTATGCACGCTACGAAGCCCTGATACACATCAGCTCTCGGCAACTGGCAAACGGAAAGCTGGACCGGGCTGCCATAACCCTTTCCAAAGCTTCCCGTATAGGCAGGGCGGATGCCCGCCTGCACGCTCTTTATGCCATGCTCTATCAAGCGGCGGGCCGTTTGAAAAGGGCTGCGGCTCACGCGTCGCTATCCGCGCACAAAAGTCCCCGACATGTGGCTTCCCTGTGTGCCCTGGCCAGCGTGCGCCTTCAAATGGGGAAGCGCAGCCTTGCGGCAACAGCCATGCTGGCAGCCGCCTTCAACTGTCATTATCCCCACGAAGAGCAATTGTTCTGTTTTACCGCTTCCGCCCTGAACCTGCCGGAACTCATGCTTGCCATGTTGCGTCACAACAAACATGGTCAGCCGGACAGGCTGCCCACCTTGTTTAACCTGGCCGTCGTGCTTCTGCGCCTGGGAAAACCGGACGCGGCCCTGGTTCACCTGCACCGGTGCCGGGATTTGGATCCCGACGATGTAACCGTGCAATTCGTGTTCCATACTGCGGAAGAATGGGCGGAGCGGGGCCTGCCTGTGGAAAACCAGCAAAAGGAAGCGGCACAGCTTCCCTTTTATCCGCATTTATCTCCAACCGGAGAGGAGCGTCTATTAGAGGCTATTGCCGAGAAACTGGGCGGAGGACTTCCCTCCTTTGTGGACGCGCTGCATAAGGACGGCCTCTTTTATCGGCAATTTCTCTACGCGTTGTCTCTGACCTCGGAAGGGTTGAGTAACCTGCTGTCCCCCATTTCCCTGATGATGGCGGATCATTGTCCCCTGGAGGCCGAGCGTCTGCTTCGGGATGTGTTGCTGCAGAACACCCAGGATCCGGACGTGAAGCGCTATGCTCTTTCCGCCCTGGTCAGCCTGGACGCCAAGCCTCCCTATATCATCTGGCAGAACAGGCGCATCATGCAGGTCAATCCCATCGAAGCACACCCTAAAGTTCCCACCATGATGCAGCGGTTGCTGGCTCACCGCATCCTGGTTGCTTGTCGGAAGCTGCGCAATCCACGGGTTGCCGGCCATGCTTTCCAACTGCTGTGGCGCATGGACCGCCGCCAGCGCTACGCCTTTGCAGCGGACGCAAAGCACTCCTGGCAAAGGGCGCTCATGCGACACTTTTTGCAATATCACGGACTCCGTCCATCCCTCCTCCCCTTTGACGCCTCAAGCGACATCCCTGCTGCGCTGAAAGCCTTTTCCTGCCTATGCCGTCTTTGGCCTCTGCCGAAAAGGAGCGATCATAATGAAACCCGTTGATAGCGACATCCGCTTTTTTGACCGATGCCAAGACGCCGAAGAACTGTGTGCCATCTTGACGGCGTATCTGAAAGATGAGGACGAATCCGTGCCCGACTCGCTCCTGAACCGTCTGGCGGAGCTTAAAAATGAGGAGCCCTTGCTGGTTCTGATACGAGATCACGCCGCCCCCTGCCAAGCTCGAATGCTGGCTGTTGACCTGCTTCGGCAAATGGAAAGCGTAACCCCCATGGTGGATTACCTGCGCTGGCAAGTGGAGCGATCAGAGGAAGAGGAATTGCTGGACAATGCCCTGGAAAGCCTTCGTCAGATGGGTGACTCGGCCCGGCAGCCTATCAAGACGGCTTTTCTGGCTGCGGGTTCGGCGGGCAAGGAGGCCCTTCTGGATGTTCTTACCCGCTTTTCCGGCGATGAGGATGTGTTCGCTTTCGCCCTGTCCTCCTTTCGGGCTCAGCCGGACAAACGAGCCCTGTTCGCGGGCTATTTGGCAAAGCTGGATGATGATCGGGCGCTGGAAGCCCTGCTTGATGCGGCTGAGGGGAACGATGTCAGCTACATTGATTTTATTGAAATCCGAAACGCAATCGAGCGCCTGGGCGGCGAAGCCCCATTGCGGGATTTTACCGCAGATCCCACCTTCCGGGCGGTGAAACGCCTGCAATAGCCGGAAACTATCCGTACGTACGATAATGCCCACAGCAAAAGGAGGTTCGATTCGTTGATTACCCTGCAAGAGATCCAGCAGAATGAGAGCGTTAAAGCCATGGTGAAGGCCAGCAATCAATACCTGAATGCCTTGGGCTATACCGAGCACGGCCCCCGCCATCTGAGCTTTGTAAGCCGTACTGCCAGCGGTATTCTAAAATCACTGTCCTATAGCTCCCGGCAAATCGAGCTGGCAGCCATCGCGGGTTGGGTTCACGATGTTGGCAACAGCATCAATCGACAAAATCACGGCCCCAACGGCGCGATTCTGCTGTTTCCGATACTGAAGGAAGCGGGCATGGACATCCAGGAGATTCTGGAGATCATCACCGCCGTAGGCAATCACGAAGAACAGAGCGGTATCGTTTGCAGCGTCGTCAGCGCGGCCTTGGTGATCGCGGATAAGATTGACGCCCACAAAAGCCGCGTGCGGAGAAGAAGGCCCGGCCCCGATGACATTCACGACCGGGTGAATGCAGCCATCCACGAAAACTCCGTCACCGTGGACCTGGAGCGAAAACTCATACGCCAATCCCTGGTGATGGATGAATCCTCCAGCGTACTGGAGTATTTGAGCATCTATCTATCCCGCATCATCATGTGTGAGAAAGCCGCCGCCTATTTAGGGCAAGCCTTTGATCTGACCATTAACGGCAGCCCCGTAAACAACCGACGCGAACCCGCCGTTATTTAGGGCGCGGAAAGGAGTCCCGATGATTTGCCAGCGCTGTGGCACCTATATGGCCGATGAGGCGCTCAACTGTGACCATTGCGGAACACTGCTCAGCGGCCATTCCCCCCTATCCGGCGCGACGGGGGTTCGAGCGATCCGTCAGGGGCGTATGGACTCCGTGCCTCCCGTACTGCCGGACGATGCGAGAACGGATATTCCTGAATATGGGGATTATGATATGTCCCCTCTGCCCCTGGAGCAGGAGCGCGGAGTCCGGCGCAAAGTGGCTCCCAAGGGGCTCAACAGCTTCGCCAGCCGCCCCAGCACTCATCGGGGCATACCGGTAAACGCACGAGGTCTTTCCAGGCACATTGGTTCCAGCCATGCCAGAACTCACGCGGTCAAACGGCATCCCGTCAACTGGATGCTTGTGAGCTTGCTCATCCTTGTGCTGGTGATCCTGGCGGCGGCAGGCTATTGGGTCTATATGAGCGGTACCGACGAGGGTCAGCGGACGACTGCCCGCAGAATCGTGGAAGCCTCCTCGGAGTTCACGCTGGAACTGGCCTCCAGCAAAGACGACCTGCGGCAAAAAGAACGGGAGGATCTGCTGGGGAATATGCGAAGCGCACCTGCCCAGGCTTATTGGCTGGTGGGGCAGGAGTTTATTGACAAGGGTGATTTAGATCAAGCAATCATGAGCTTTCGCCTCGCCAATATCCTCGATCCAGAAAGTTACGACGGCTTGCTCCTGCTGGCCAACGCCTATGAACTGAACAATGATTCCACCTCCGCTGAAAAAGAGTACTTAACCCTGTGCGAAACGGTAGCGCCATCCCGCACGGAGGCTTATACCGCCCTCATACGCATGTACCAGGACCAGGAACGCAACCCCGATGCGGCGAATATGATGCTGCAAGCGTACGAGAATACGGACAGGGAGAACTTCCGCGTCCAGCGTAAAGACTTTATTCCCAACATTCCCCAGGTGGATCTGCCCGCCGGTCGGCATATGCTGGAACAAACCGTGCACCTAACCTCCCCCCAGGGCTATGATATCTACTATACCCTGGACAATGGCGCTGTGCTTCCTGAAGAGGGCTCCTTTACGGAGGACGGCGTCGTCACGATCCCTGAGGGAACGCTTACCCTTAGGGCAGTCTGCTGCAGCCAGGATCTGGTCAGCGATCCCCTGTCCGTCACCTATACCGTCTTTTACCCTACCCCCCCGGCCCCCAAGGCCAACCTGGCCCCCAATACGTATACGAAGCGAAGGGACGTCAGCCTGCGACCGGGAGATATGCCGAAGGAAAAATCAAGGGAAGAGAAGGATCAGACCTACACTTATTACTACACCATCGACGGTTCCACCCCCACCCTGGAAAGCCCTGTTTTTGACGGCACGCCCATTGACCTGCCCTCGGGCCGGGTGACCCTGAGGGCCGTTGCTGTAAATCAATACGGCAAAATGTCCAGCATCTGCGAAGTAAGCTATAAATTTGACGTTAAGCCAGCCCTCCCGCCCATATATAGTGATGTCGATAAATTTCGTGGCTTTACGCTCAACGCCACGTCTCCGGACGATTTCCGGCAGCATTTTGGGGCGCCTGCCGGTGAGGCGGACACCCGATACCTCTCCCTGGACAACGATGCACAGCATTGGGATTACGACTGGGGCCATGCTGTTTTTACCCTGACCAACAACAAGTGGGTGCTGGTTCGGGTGGAAATGAACCGCGAGATTACCGCCGGTCCGCGAAATGTCGGCTTTGACAACTCTGAAGAAGATATTACCTCCGCTTACAAGGACATGGGCCAGGTAAGGAACCCCAACGGAAACCGGGGACTGTACTACGACGATATCAACCTGGGCCGCGTGCTTCTGAATGAGGACGGCGCCAAGACCGTCTATTACTCCTGCAATACCACCGCCAGCAACATATGGGTGCTGGAATACCACCTAAAAGGCAATCGGGTGAACCAAATCATCCATTATTACCGGCCGTAAGAAAGCCTGTCGCCCTGTATCCACTTGCCGACAAAAGGAGGTATACCAATGTTCCAAAGGATGCTCCTACCCAAAAAGACGGCTGCACTGATCGCTGCGCTGCTTTTTTGTATGAAAATCATATCCCTCGCGGCGGCGGAAGAGCCTCCTGCCATCACTGTCACCTCCGAGTCCATTACGCCGGAGGGGCGTCTGATAACGACCACCGCCGCCAATCGAGGCCCCAACAAGCCCAGGGGCCAAAACTTGAGCCCCCAGCTTACCTTCGACCCGGTAGAGGGCGCCAGCCTATACGCAGTATACATGTTTGATATGGACGCCAACTGGCTCCATTTTGCCGTGACGGACGTGACGGAGACCTGCCTGTCCCTGGGCCTGTATTCCGACAAAAAGCAATATGTGGGGCCCTATCCGCCCAAAGGCAAGGATCATCACTACCGCATTGAGGTATTCGCCCTGCAAGCCGTGCCGGACAAGCCGGCGGGTAAAATGAACGCTTCCAACAACTATCAGAAAATCACGGACAGCCTGGACATATCGGGCGGCCAGCCTGGCAACATCCTGCGCAGGGGAGAGATCATTGGATTGTACAGGAACGGGGATAACACCGTGGCGGCGGAAGAATAGCGGACAACCCTCTGCTCGTCAGCCTTTCAAGATGAATCTGCACGGCTCGCCGATAATATAGGTTTATCATAAAGTTATCATGGATATTCATTGACAAGTGATTGCCGTAGATATACAATAACGCTGTTGCTTGTAATCGTGTATAAAGAAGATCCGTGTTTTCCGCTTCGGCGGCCGTTCTTTAACAGCACCGCTTTAAGCAACAAATATTGAAGTGGAGGAATAAAAATGCGGAAATCATTAGCCATCTTGTTGATTCTCGCACTGGTTCTGCCCGTGGCCGCTCTCGCCGACACTCCTTACGCCAATGACGCGATGGGGTTGACCCTAAGCGTGCCGGACGGATGGGCCGTCACCGAAATGGAAGGCGGCGCCATGATCATGAACGCAGCGTCGATGAGCATCGTGGTCCTTTTAGCGCAGGCAATACCTAACGTGAAACTCGCCCTGCCGGTGATGAACCAGGAAATATTCAACCAGCTCATCGCCCAAGTGATGCCGATCGAAGGCATGGATGTGGTTTCTTTTATAAATCACTCGGACAGTGATACTCCTGTTATCGGCTTGGGCTTTACCGGCGCGGTCGAGTCCGTTAATATGACCGGCCTTATGTGCCTTTATGCGCCCGACGACGCAACGCTTGCAATAGCGATGATGGTGATGCCCCCGGACAATCCGCCGGATATCTCCTGGTTTGTCGACCCGCTGGAAGCAATGTTCCCGGCATTGGCTGACATGTAAACGCTTCAAGCTTCCTGTTATGACTGCCTGGTTTTACAAAAGGACGGAGCGGCCGGCGCTCCGTCCTTTTGCTACCCTTCAATAACTACTCCCTCTCCTTAACGATATAAATCGGACGCCTCTTGGTTTCCAAATAGGTTTTGCTCAGATATTGTCCCAGAATGCCCACGCAGAAAAGCTGCAAACCGCCCAGCAGCAGCATGATGCAGACGGTTGCGGGGAAGCCCGCCACTGGATCGCCCCAGATCAGGGTTTTCATGAAGAAGTACAGGATCAGCAGGAACGCCATCACACAGAAGAAGAACCCCGTCACTGAAGCAATGGCCAGCGGCGCGGTGGAAAACGCGATGATACCGTCCATGGAGTAAATCAGCAGCTTCCAAAAGCTCCACTTGGTTTCACCCGCTACCCGCTGTTGGTTTTCATATTCCAGCCAAAGGGTTTGATACCCCACCCAGCTGAAGATTCCCTTGCTGAAGCGGCTCACCTCCCTCAAGCTCAGAATGCTGTTCACCATCCGGCGGGTCATCAGACGAAAATCCCTGGCTCCGTCCACCACTTCCGTTTTGGAAATCCGGTTGATGATACGGTAAAACATCCGGGCGAAAAAGGAACGCAACCGAGGCTCACCCCTGCGGGTCACCCGCCGGGTCGCAACGCTGTCATACCCCTCCTCCTCAATGCCGCGCAGCATCCTTGAAAGCATCTGGGGCGGGTCCTGTAAATCCACGTCCATGATGGCTATCACCTCTCCCGTGGCTGCCTCCAGCCCCGCGAACATAGCCGCCTCCTTGCCAAAATTGCGTGAAAAACTGATGTAACGTACCCGCGAATCCTGAACCCGCAGGGTTCGAAACGCATCCAGCGTTCCATCGGCGCTTCCGTCGTCCACAAAGAGAATCTCCGCCTCCACGGGCATCTGGCTCAGCTGTTCCCGCAACGCCTCATAAAAAATCGGCACGGCTTCCTCTTCGTTAAAACAGGGTACAATGACGCTCATTTTTATCATGGATGCCTCTCCAAAATCCTCAACTTTAGTATTATATTATCCTTCCGGCAAGCTCACGCCCTGAAGCCACTTCGCAGCCGTCTCCAGATCCGCCTGCAGTTCCGCGACAGCCTCATCATCGTACTTATAGGCGGCCGCGGCGGGCCATGCCTGCCAAATTTCGATCATTACGCCCTCTTGGCAAAGGGCGTGGCATTCCAACTCCACGGAAAGCATCTTATCCCCGTCCAGAACAGCCTTGGTTCGTATATGCAGCCATTCCCGCCCCG
>Ga0082212_10005826_pt1 | contig 16719 bp, 19 predicted proteins | sample TergutNt197P3_FD_71548 | JGI IMG/M metagenome (GOLD analysis project Ga0082212, IMG submission 71548) | Neocapritermes taracua P3 segment gut microbial communities from Petit-Saut dam, French Guiana - Nt197 P3 | ecosystem: Host-associated > Arthropoda: Insects > Digestive system > Gut ... | reverse complement strand
TTTCACAGTTGAGGGTGTAAATGCCGATTTGCGGCATTATATCCCGATGCTCGCACGGCGCAGCCGATGTTTTCCGCGTAAGATCGAAACCTTGAAAGCGGTCATTGATGTTTTTGTTGAAGCGTATAACCGATTTGGCATGGCAAAGATGAGGTTCAGGCAAAACCGTAATCCTAACTCCCGTGAACTGCCTTTCTCTGTTTTCTCGATTTCTTGTAATCAACGCTTTTGTCCACTCCGCAAAATCTTGCAAATGCTTGACATACAGACCCCGCCATAGTATAATGCTATGGCATACGCGCCAGTAACGCAGTTGGATAGAGTAGCTGCCTTCTAAGCCTCGGGAGTTCCTCTCCCAAAATGAATAAAATCGTGAATAATGTGCATATGCGCTGGTAGCTCAGGTGGATAGAGCATCTGCCTTCTAAGGTTTAGCCAGACCAACTGCCTTTTCCGTTATTTTGCCGATTGCGCCAGTAGCTCAGCTGGATAGAGCACGTGCCTTCTAAGCACGGGGCCAGGGGTTCGAGTCCCTTCTGGCGCGCCAGAAAACGCTTCAACCACAACGGTTTGGGGCGTTTTCGTTTTTTGCCCTCCGCAGATGCTGGTGGTTTGCACATGCAAAATCTTTCGGTCAAGGAGCGCTCTGGGTTTGCTAACACGATCCTCATTTTCTCGGCTTTCCTGCTAACAGGAATCGAGGTTTTGCTAACAGCTAACTTTTGCTGTTTTTCTTGCTAACAGGGAGGTCTCGCCGCCGCAAGCAGAGCTTGGGCGATCTGAGGGTTCGTTTGTATTAGCGAGATGATCGCGTCAATGTCTAAGTCAGCGTTTTTAGAGGTGGTTTCTAACGGAGGCGTCTTCGATAATTTGCCATTATGGCCATCGAAGCCTGCCGAGCCGTAAAACGCTTCGTCAAACTTTTGGGCGTTGCTCCTACGATCCTCTTCATAGGTGCGCGCGTAGACTTTTGCAATCATCTCAACTGTGGACCAACCGCCCTCGTTCTGTATGTCCTTCATGGAACCGTTGGTCAGCTTCAGTTTGAAGGTTGCGCTTGCGTGTCGCAATGAATGAAACACCACGACAGGTAGTGATTCCCTTTCTGTCAATGCGCGCAATGCTTTATCCATTACGCGGTGTTCTACAGGCCGGCCATTGCTTTGCGTGACGACAAGATTATAATCGTGATAGTCGTCTTGCAGTATTTCTTTTAACTCAGCCTGTTCATCTCTCCAACGCTTTAAGATATGAGCGAGCGTTCGAGGAATATAGATTTTGCGGTTGCTTGATTCAGTTTTAGGAGTCTTTAAGACGAGGCTGCTGTTACAGCCGGGTCTCAGCGCCGGGAAGATAAAATGGACATCTTTTTTCTCCAGCACATCCATCGCTTCCTTGCTCACCCTTGCCAATTCCTGATGAACATTGATATAAGCGGCGTCAGCCTCAATCGCCTCATCGCTTATATCGACGCTGTCCCATTGAAGTCCCGTTATTTCCCCTAAACGCATGGTGCAGCCAAACGCCAACTGAAGCCCCAAAGCCAGTTTTGTATCATCGCAGGCTTTTATGGCGTGCAAGACATTCTCAGGCGTCCAAATTTCGCGTTGCTTATGCTGCACTTTGGGTCTTGAGGCATTTACGGCCGGGTTCTTATCAATGAGTTCCCATTTTACAGCTTGGTTAAAAGCGCACCGCAAAACCTTGTGTATCTCGTGGATCGTATGAGGAGTCACCATGCCCCGGTCTTTCTGGCCGTTGCGTGTAGCGGCTGGAGTGGTTTTCAGACCGTTGTAATACTCCTCAATAACGCGGGTTGTGACTTTTGAAACCGCCAAATCTCCAATTTTAGGATTGATATAGTTGTCAATCAGAGATTTGTTCATCGTGTAAGTAGAGAGTGCCCAGTGGTTTTTGCCGTACAGCAGCATGAAATCATAAAGCATCTCCCGTACCGTTTGCGTTGTTGGCGGCTTGAAGGTGTCTGACTGCTGATGGTACTCCACCTCGTTTTTGCGTTTCAATGCCTCGCTGTGGGAGCCAAAGGTCTCCCATTTTTGCCGCAACTCGCCGTTTTCATCGGTGTATCTGTATACAACAGAGTATTTCTTTTTGCGCTTGACTATGGATGCCATTTGAGCGTACTCCTTTCGGTTATTGACACCTCCCGCTCAACCACATGTCGAAAGACTGCTTGACTACCCTTAACGACCTGCCAACCCTGATAGTTCTAAATATGTCAGAATTGCAGAGTTCGTAAGCCTTGTTCTTCCCAATGCCCAGCATCGCCGCAATCTCAGGCACCGAGTATGTCTTCCGCTCAGTATTGGTCTTTGTGAGATTGTCATTTATACCAGCCACAATAACCCTCCTTTGAAGTGACTGGCAAAGAGTACCTCCGATATTCTACGCAAAAAGTATACTACATCAACCAGTCTGTATCAAGTATTTTCAAAGCACACCACTGCCGGCCCACTTCCTACGCTCTTCCGACCGCGTGAAGGCGCCGCTATGCGGCTATTTATTTTTGGGCACGCTCGGTAGACCGTCGTCGCGTACTGTCCAAAAATACCTATATACCTTCCGACAGGATGCTATTCGGTTTTCAAAGTGCAACGCCACGCTTGTGCGGCTTGTCCGTATTCAGGGGGCGCGGAGCCTGTGCCGGCGAACTAAATAAGCCGCGGGCGGTCAGGCTCCGAAAAACACCCTCTATTACCCACCTGGCAAAAATACGATGGATTGCACAACTACCCGGTCAAAATATTTTTGAGTTTCTTCAGTATCCGCTTTTTCCTCATGTGGATCGCGTTCGGGTAGACCCCAAATACCTCCGCGCATTGCCGTTCCGTCTGCCCGTCGTAATAGTGCATCCGGATCAGGCACTGCTCATCATCGGAAAGAAGCGCAATCGCATCCCTGAGACTGACGGCCATCATGTCCGCGATGACCTGCTCGGCGACGTCTTCATACAACTCGCGGCTGAGTTCATCATCCGGGGCGGATATGGACTGCAGCGACACTTCACCCGCCCGTTTCGCTTCTTTCCGTATGTACCCCTGGCGATTCACCGTCCGGTAGTGATCAAGGTAATCCTCATGGGAAACCTCCAGCAGATATCCGTTCAGCGGGATGAAGTATCTGTCCGCAAACTCCTCGCGTCGCTCATGGCCGTCCATGAGCCTGGAATACGGCACCGGCTTGTAATCTCCGGTGTCATCGAATATAAAGCAGAGCTTAAATCTGCCCATTTTGATAACCTCCAATCAGTTTTTGCGGGGAAACTGATTGGAGGGCGGTCCTCTGGAACGGGGCGTTACGCGGCTAACAGGAGAAACTGCCGAAAATAAAAGCGCCGCGATCCCCCGAGGGACCGCGACACAGATATTGTATAAATGTTGTCGTATGTGCGGTGGGCGCATAGCCGCTTGTCCCCTCTATGGCCGGGGACGCTGCCGCGTTTGCCGTCATCCCCTGTTGTTGCGTGGTAAAGGGGATATTAACAATGTGAACTTATGCGCGCCTGACGGGCACTTGACAGTTGCCTTACAAAAATCGCGGGTTTCGACTAATGAAAATGATGTTACTGATTCCAAGCGTCAAGATTGCCGAACATGGCGTCCATTCCCTCGTCGCTGGCGGTCGGTTCCTGCTCCGCGGCGGAAGCGCCCGGGACCTGCTGAACCATCTTCCCGGCCAGCTCAGTCTGGATCAACGACTTGATCATATCGGTTATGCGTTCCCCGACCGATGTGGAACTGACAACAAACCGTATGGTCTCGCCAGGGTCTAACGCCTCGGGATGTGTGTTTAGGTAATCGCAAATCAACTGAACGATAAACCGGCTCTTCTTGTTGCCCAGTTTGCTGAGAAATTCGCCGGCCAGAAGCTGTTCTTCCGTGTCCATGGGCCATGAGAGCGAAAACCTGTAAGAATCACCTGATCTCACCGGCAACACCCCCAGTCTACACGGACGGTCTTTTCAGTTGATGCGCGGCCAGCATGGCGTATCCGATGGCGTTCGCTTTTTCATCCAAGATGAAGTCCGCCTTTACGATCATGGGCGAGTTCTCAATAAACGGCTTAAACAGGATCGAGCCGCCGCCGATGAAGATGGCGGGGTTGGCCTTGAGCTCCACCATATTCTCGCGCAGTTCGTCAAGGATCGCGTCCGCGTGCTGCCTGGCATAGGTCAGTATATCCGTGATGACATGTTGCTGCAGCACGAGTCTCGGATCGCCCTTGATGGCTGCCACGATCTGCTCTTCCGCCAGTTTGATGCCGTGCTGGGCGCCGATTTTCCCGATGATTGAGTTGGTCATGGTAATGACGCCGGTTTCAAAGCTGCGGCAGTAATGCAGGTCCGGCTTGCTGTTCTTCAGTAAAAGCACGTCGATGGTCAGCCCACCGATGTCGATGATGAAGATGCGGGGTTCGTCCTTGAGCCGCGTACCCTGGGGCACGACCGCCGCGTATGCCTGGGGATACACAAACACATTTTTGATGTTGATGCTGGTGGGCATGTCGTTGAACGAAAACTGGAGTTCCCCGCGTTTCAGATATTGCGTGAACGGTTCCCGCATCAGGGAAAAGTGTTCCGGGGGCAGCCCCACGGCCAGATCGACGTCCGCGCCCGGGGGCAGGTAGCCGCAGTGCGTGATTTCTTTGGCGACGGCGATCAGCGTGAGCATGAAGAACCGGTCGTCTTTGGTCTTGTCCATCATATACGGGATACGCTGGCCGGACATCGTCCAATGCGAGCCGCCGTATTCCAGTATATCGGCTGCCATCGGGGGTTTGTTCGCGTGCTTTTCCAGCGCGGACGGGAATGTGAAGTGTTCCGTCTTGATGCTTGAGTTTCCATGGTCTACCGCGATAATCATTATGATCTTCCTCCTTTTGGTTCTATCCTAATTACACAGCCCGGTATACGTTTTTACAACGGAATACGTTTTGTCAATAAAAAACGTAAAAAAGGCAGGACGGTTTTACCCATCCTGCCCCTGTAATGAAACTGTGCGGCGACTACCGCGCACAATACTTCCACACATAATCGTCCAGCCCGTTGTAATGAGGAGCCCAGAGATATGTGCCGAACTCCAGCCCCATGCCGTTCAGCATCCATAACAGGGCGGAGTACCCATTTTGAACATGATGGTTCTTCATCATATCCATGTCAAAGCAGGTCATTACCCGCCGGACGCCCAGGCTCATAAGCTCCGACAGCGCCGCCTGCAGCTGTGTCAGGGAGTTGACGCCGGGAACCGCCAGAGCGGTCATGCCGGTGAGGTAGTTTACAATATCGGCCTTCATCGGCCCCTCGATCAGCAGGATCTCCTCACATACCTCTCCGGCTAGGTGAGTCCATCCCTCGGCCTTGCAGCCGTCCTGGCGCTCGCTGCTGGATATCCAGCGGAACTTGCGCCGTTCCACATGATCGCGCCTGACTTGCAGGCCCTGTATGTGGTTATGAGCGTCGCACACAGGGATCAGGATGCCTCTCTTGGTTTCGGCAAAGGTCCACTGCCCGTTGTCCTCACGATAAAAACCGGGAACGCCGGAAAGATAGAGCCCCTGGTCTTGAAGCTGTCTTGCGATGCTCCGCCATCCAACCACAGGGGTGGTGCGATAGCTTTTCGCTTCTATGATTTGGTCTGTCAAGCCCCGGCCGAGCAGGTTCGCCTTATGATCCGAGGCCAGTGTCAGTCTGTCAAGTAGCGCCCGGTATGTAGCGTCGCGTGTTTCCACATCGGCGGCCGGGTACTCCTTGATGACTGGTTCCCTCCGCTCCGGCTGCCGTGAGCCGCCGGTTTGCTGCGATTCATCAATATGAAGTTTTTCCATGATCGACGCCCGCGCCTCATCACGGCCCACATTGGCATAATAGGCATACAGATCCAGCACGCCGCCGGCGAAACTGCATCTTGGGCAGCGGAACACATCCTTCGACAGGTTGATGTTCAAGTGGCCGTTGCGCGTCCTGTTCCCGTCACAGCATGGACATGGGATATAGTAGGAGCTTCTGTTGCCTTGGGGCTGCTGTATGGGCAATAGCGGGAGAATGTCAGTCATGCGGAATCTGATCATAAAAGCTCCTTTCCGGGGGACGCAGCGGCGTCCCCCATATACTGCCGGTCATGTCACGCCGATTGCAGCGCCGTCTCACAGATAAGCCGGGCGCCTTCCGCGACCTCGGCTCCATACTTCGCGCCGTTGTTTGAGACGTATACCAAAGCCTTCGGATCAATGCGGACCAACTCGCCCAGCGTCTTGTCTCTATACTTTGAGATGGGGCAGAGAATGGTCATAGCCTTGTCTATCGGTGATACCTCGGGCTCCGGCAAAGGCGGCGGCGCTGTTTGAGCCTGGGCCGCGGGTTGCGCGGGCGGCGGCTCCGGCGAGGGAACAGCGGCGGCCGGGATATTGACAGGCGCCGGTGTGTCGTCGGCGTCCGGCGATTCGTTGACGCTCATCCCGACGAGTTCATTGAGGGTGTTATCCTCATAGCTCTCGCCGGCCACGGCGAATTGCAAGCCGAAACCCGCGTTTCTGAGCGCCATGCCGATGGCCGCGGTCTGCGCCCACTCCCGAGGCGACACCGTGGGTTTATCGGCTAAGTACCCCCTGGACGCCGAGCCCTCGGCTAAGAAGCAATCCACGGGATTGTTGTAATGCGCGTACACCCGCGCCTCGGCAATGAAGTACACATTGCCGGCGGGATCTTTTCCGGGCTTGACAGACACCGCAAGCCGGCCCTCGGGATACTTTAGCCGGAACCAGGCGATTTGCGTCATAACCGGGAGACGGTGGCGTTTGCTGCCCTCGTTCATGTTCCCGATCTCCATGGCCAGCGGGGCTGGGTCGAACCCGTCCACCGCGTTGATGGTTTCGATAATGGCCAGTGAATCCTTTTTGGCCTGTTCATTGTTATTCTGGCTCATGATGCAGCCTCCTCAATCGTAATTTTGATTTCCGTGACCGTGTCCCGGAACTGCACCCATGCCGGCAATATGGCGGCGATGGTACGCCCGATATCCTGCGCGTACTGCTTGGGGCTTCCCGGAAGGTAGCTGTTGTAGCGTTTTCTGTAGTCTTCAATGACCGATGCCAGACTGGCCTGGGCCGTCTGCTGTTGTTTTTGCCTCTCGGAATCAGGCGACGGGCGGAACCTCTCTAATCTGAGATGTTCGACATACCCGTTTACCGCCTGATAGTGCTGCGTGAGCGTATTCATGTCGCTTGACAGCGGCGCCGACTTTGCGAACAACTGGAAAACCTCCAGCACGCCGATGCGGTAGACAAGCTCCTGATAACCCCAGAGCTGCACCGCCGCCGGCATAGCGTCCTTGCAGGACGCTTCAAAGTCAAGCCGCAGCTTCCAATAGCGCTCAAGCAATGTGAGTTTTTTGCTCATTGTGCCGCCTCCTTAAAAATTACCGCCGCGCGGGAAAACAGATCGTTGATCCTCCCCGCCAGCATGGTGCCGCGTTTTTCGGTATCCACGGTGTTGATGGCCATACAGAGTGCTTTACGGTCGCCAACGATGACGACGCGCTGTTTCGCCCGTGTGACGGCCGTGTAGATCAGCGGGCGCTTGAGCATGACATAGTGGCCGGTCTGAATATTGATGATGACCGACACATACTCGCTGCCCTGGGATTTGTGAACGGTGCTGGCATAGGCCAGCTTCAAAATATCGAGGTCCGAGTCCGCGTATTCGGCTGCCCGGCCGTCGCCGTAGTCCACGACGACGCATACCTCTCCGCCCTGTTTGTTGATCCCGGTGATATATCCAACGTCGCCGTTGTTTACATCGCCGGTGTTCTTGATCTGCATCACCTTGTCGCCCAGTCTGAACAGGCGCTTGCCCCTCACAGCCTCCGGTTTCCCCGGACCCGCCGGATTGATGAGTCCTTGCAGGCGGCCGTTAAGAGCGTTGACGCCGGTCTCAGTCTTGGCGCGGAATGGGGTGAGCAGCGCCACGTTGTCTAACCCGGCGCGCCCGGTCTCAGACTGATACAGCCGCTCAACGATGGCGGCGGATTCTTCGTAAGTCTGGGAGTCAATAAACTGAAAATCATCCCCGTACTCCAAAGACAGGTTATTATGCCGTATCAGCTTTGCGTTGACGGCGATCCGGCTGCCCGCGTCCTGGCGGAATACTTTGTCCAGCTTGACCACCGGGATACGTCCGCAAGCAATCAGCTCGCTGAGTACCGCGCCCGGTCCCACAGAGGGAAGCTGATCGGCGTCGCCGACCAGAATGAGCTGCGAGCCGGGTATGACGGCGTCCAGCAGATGCCGCGCCAGATAGATATCCAGCATGGAGACCTCGTCCACCAGGACAAGATCGGCGTCCAGCCGCTCCGGCTCGTATGATTCGTCGTCTTCGCCGGCCAACAGGCCCAGCGCTTTGTGAATGGTGGAAGCGGGGAACCCGGTGCATTGCTCCATCCGCCTGGCCGCGCGCCCCGTAGGGGCACAACAAACGACTTTCGCCTCCCCGTTGTGCTTCATGAATATTTCAAGCAAAACACGCTGTATCAGCGTCTTACCTGTGCCCGGGCCGCCCGACACGATGCAGATCCGCGACGTCAGGCAGCTTTTGATGGCCTGCCGCTGCTCCGGTGCGAGCTTCAGGGCCAGCTTCCGTTCCTCAAGGTTGATCTCGGTGTCCAGACTGTATTTTTGCGGCACCGGCCCGTAGGACATTAGCTTTGCCACGCTGGACGCCACGCTGATTTCGGCGCCTGCGGCGGCCGGACGGTAGACCTGGTCGCCGTACAGGATGAGCCTGCCGTCCTTGAGCATGGCAAAGGCCCGTTCGCCGGCCAGTTTGAAGTCCACGCCCTCGGTGTTCAGCAGTTTCACACATTGCTTGATAAACTGGGTTTTCTCCAGGCAAAGGTGCCCCTGTGTCTCGGCCTCTTTGAGCGTATGCAGCAGTCCCGCGTCGATGCGGAAGCCGGATGTCGGGCTGAGCCCCATGTCAACGGCGATTTTGTCGGCCGTGAGGAACCCGATTCCGGCTATGTCGCTCAGCCGGTATGGGTTTTCGCGGATGATCCCGATGGTGTCCGGGCCGAACTTGCGGAAGATTTTCACGGCCCGGTTCGGCGTGACGCCATGGGGCGCCAAAAGCGTGACCACGTCCCGCGCCGCGCGTGAGGCCAGATACGAGTCCATGATGCGCTTCAGCTTCCCTTTGCTGATGCCGCGTATGCTTGTCAGCTCCTCCGGCTGGTTGTCTAAGATGAACAGGGTGCGGCTGCCGAACTTGTCGTAAATCTTCTCCGCCAGCTTCGGCCCGATGCCTTTGATGAGGCCGGAAGAAAGGTATGCGACAATACCGGCTTTGTTCGGTTCGATGACCTCCTGATAGGACTCCATCTCGAATTGAGTCCCGTGCTTGTCGTTTTTGGCCCAGTGGCCGGCCATGTCAAACCGCAGGTTCTCGACCGTGGGCAGGTAATAGCCCACGACCTTCACCTCGGTTATGGCGTTGTTCTGCGCGTCCAGCAGCTTTTCATGGACATGGTATACGCCGACCATGTAGCCGCTTGCGTTCGCGTCGGGATTTCTGGGGTAAATCACGCGCTTGAAGCTGCATAACACAGCAAAGCCCCCTTTCTCAGTTTTTTCAAGTTAAGTCCCCTTGACGACATTGACGATGTACTCCTGGCCGTCGGCGCATAACGACCATTCCCCGTCCAGCTCTTCGCATACGTCTGTGCAGGAGCGTTCGTGTCCGTTTTGGAACAGAACAGCTTCGCACCACAGCGGCTCGCCGCAGTCTGAAGCGCATACTTTTATATCCACCTCAAAACCCTCGGGAAATTCTGCGGACCACCGGGCTACGCATGTATACCGGTCAATCCCTTCCGCCTCGTAATCGACACATTCCGCCTGCATGAGCTTGTTGTACCTGTCCAATGCCGCGCTGCTGATTGTTATTGTGTTTTTCATACTGCTGCCTCTCTTATAAACAATTCGCCGGCGTTCAGCGTCAGCGCCACATGGCGGTCATCGTATTGAACCGATAATCCGGTTTTGTCCTCGATCTCCTCGGGAAGCCCCGGAGAATACGCAATGACCGGGAGGCCAAGCTCCGCGGCCTTTTTGATCTCCCCGATCATACCGTCCGTGAGGATATGGCCGCAGACCAGCAGCTCATCCGCGATGGTCAGCAGTTCTTTGCCGAATTTGAGCGCCAGATTGCGTTCGCGTACTTCCCGGTCATTGAGTATGGCGGGCAGATACGCATGAGGGGCGCACGGGCATTTTTTCATGTTCATGTAGACGTAGTACATGTAATACCTGACCGCCAGCATATTGCCGTAGACTCCATCAGAGGTGTCGGCTCGGCAGGGCGAGCAGATATACGCTTTCCGCCGAAGGGGGTCTGTCTGGGCGATGAGCAGCCGCTTGTCAAGCAAGGACTCCCAACCGTCCGGCAGACCTAAAAAATCATGAGGTTTCATATTTCATTTCATCCTCTCACAGCGCGACAGAGAGAGCAAACGCCCTCTCTGTCACTGTTTTACGCATTGCGTTTTGTGTATTACACGGCCACGGGTTCTACCCTGACCTTGACCTTCCTGCTCTCCGATGTCTTCAGACACTCGTCATAGACTGCCGGATGGTTCTTCTTGAGCAGGTCGCTGTTTACCCGCCGGGTGGTCCTGGTGACGAAATCAATGAGGAGCTTATCAACTGTTGTTTCCAACACGCCATGTTCATGCTCCCGCATCATTTCGGCGATCCGCACGCTATGCGCTTCAGCCTCCTCTTCGTTTTTCTTGATCGCTTTCGCCAAATCCGTGTTCTCTGTCTGGAGGAGCGCGATTCGCCGCAAAGCGTGTTCATGCTTCTTTGAAAACTCAACGGTGGGCTGGCCGGTCTTGCTGGCGCCGTATATACGGGCGAGCGATTCCATGGCCAGACTGGGATCGACGTCCGCCATGGTGGGCGGCTTGTCATTCCGCAGACTCCATATCCACTCCTCAAGTTTTTCAAAGATGATGTCTTCTTTGTCCCTGTCGCGGTGAATGCGCGGCGTGGCTAAATCGCTGCTCGGGTTGTTGCCCCACAAGCAAGCGAAGTCGCCCATATCCACATCGGCGACGGCCAGGTAAAAACGGAGCTGGTACTCATAGAATACAGGTATCGCCTCGTTCGCCCAGTCCGACGCCTTGTGGTACGTTGTACTCTTGCACTCAAGAATCCCGCTTGCGCCGGACGGTTCCTGAAAGCGCCGGTCAAAGTTGGCCTGCGCGTAGGGATGGTCGGCGTGCTGGTACATGCCGGTGTCGTCCGTGACGGTGTTGCCGGTCTTTTTCGCGTACCAGTGGGCCGCGACGGGTTCGAGCATATGGCCCATTTCCAGTTGATCCTCATTGGCCGAGACGGGCGCTTTCATCAGCCCTTTTTTGATCCGCCAGAGTTCCAGCGGCGTCTGCCATGGGCTCACGCCGAAGATGACCGCCACATCACTGCCCCCGACCGTGTATTCGATGTCGCCTTTGGGGCCGTGTTCCCGGCATTCCAGCCAGCGTTCCCGGCTCATGCCTTTTGTGTCACAGAGTAAAATCGGCGCGGCCATCAGAAGCTCACCGCCTTTGCGAGATCAAAGTCCTGCCAGCGGAGGGTCAGCGCGCGGGCCAGGTTTTCCTCAATGACGAGCAGCTTTCCGTCCCCGACGCCCTCCGATGTCCTCAGAATGAAAATGATCTCCTGAAGCGCCATAAAAACATCGTGGGCCGTGACGGCGTCGCTGCCGAGGGAGCCTTCAAACATTGCGATGGCTTCCATGGCCGCCTTTTTGGGCATGGCGAGCTTTTTGCAAATCGCCGTCATGGCGTTTACCGGGTAGTTCAGGTAAACGGTGGTCAGCTTTTCCAGCATGGCGATGGCGTCGCCGAATTGGGCGAACAGTCCGTCAAGATTATCCGCGAAGTTGGCCACGGTTTTCTGCCTGCGGTGGTCAACGGCCATCATGCCGCCGATGTGGATGGGATACTGCAAGCCGAGCAGAAGCGCGGCCACCTTGGCCGACGCCAGGCCGGTATCCGAGGTGCAAAACCGGATGCCCGGCATCAGTTTCTTGGCCATGGCGGCCTTGCCTTGGGTTTCCAAGACTTTTTGGTAGGCGCCAAGCAATTCTTCGCGCTGATTCGGCAGCGTCCATGAAGCGCTTGTGATGCAGTGATCCGTATAGCCGGCATCAAAGCGGTTGCCCGGAAAGCGCTCTTCCAGTTTCATGCTGAGACTGTCCAAGAGCTCGTCGATGGCGAGGATGGAATAATCCTTCTCGTCGCCGGAATGGGTCGCCGACACCTTCTCGTCCCGGATCAACAGGAGCGCCGACGCGCTGTGCAGGGCCAGACACTGATTCAGGAAATAGGCCAGATCCTGCTTTTTCAGTTTGGGGAGCGATGAGCCGCTGAGTTTGGCCCTGTCGGCCAGGCTTTTGAAGGCCGTATTGCGTACCGGATAGTAATGGCCGTCATGTTTGATCGCCAGACCGAGATTCGCCGCCGTGTCGTTTACGGCGTCCTCGCTTATGCCGGGGGCGAACTGCGAGAGGCTGCCGTAAAGGGACGAGGTTTCGTCAAGTGGGGCCACGGTGAGGCTCTTGACCTCCGCGCGCTCCCACCTGCTGTTTTTGCTTTGACGCTGATGGTAACCGGCCATGGCGTCAAAATCCGCGAACGTGGTGTTGTAGCTGTCGAGACATTGCAGCATGGTGATGCTCCTTTCTTTTTGTGCGGCGCTCCCCTCCGCGGAGGATAGCGTCTGCGTGATATAACAAAAACAGCGCCCGGTCAGGACGCTGTTTTGCCCAAAGTTATTGAGCCGGAAAACAAAAAAGTGCCATCTGTACGCAAACGCATACAAATGACACTTCGTAACGCTGATAACTGTGCGCGTGTAAAACGGCTCGAAACTTATGCTGTTATTATATCACTGCCCGGGGAGCCCGTCAACTACTGATTTTATGCGGTTATATAAGTCACCTTGCCTGTATCCAACTCATGCGGCTCTTTCCCGCTCTTCGCCGTCCCGACCAGAATCGCGATGCCGAAACCGTATCCGTCTGGGAATTGCAAGCGTTTTTTCAACTCATCCCCCCGCGGGCCGGAGAGGGGTATGCCGGTCATACCGCAGATAACGCTGCCCAGACCGAGCGCGTGTGCCGCCAGCGAGACATTTTGGCTGAGGATCCCGCAGTCCATGGAGGCGTAATTGGAACCGTCCGACGCCACCATCACCATACAGGGCGCGTTGTAGAATATCTTTCCGCCCCGGCTCTTGATGCGCTCATAGCCGGACTTGTCCTCGGCGGCCGCCAAGACATTCATACCCTCGGCGTCCAGTTCCTCAATGAGCGCTTTATCGGTGATCGCAATGACATGCCAGGGCTGGCGGTTCATGGCGCTGGGCGCGGCAAGCGCGGCGTCCACCAGATCTTTGATCTGCTCTTCCGTGAGCGGCGTATCCGCGAAATCCCGGCAGGAATAGCGTTCGGAGATGGCTTTCAGCGTGTCATTCATTGACTTGCGCCTCCTTTATTTCTGTTACGCCCTGAGATTCCAAGGCTTTCTTCAGTTCCGGGTCTTTCGTGGTCAGGAATCCCCGAAAGGCCCCCGGATACGGGAAGGTTAGGGTATTCTTCACAAAGGCAATTTTTATCTTTTCCCCGGCCTCATCAATTTCCTTGACAACACCTGGCCCGAAAATATTGTGATGTACTTCCGCGTTAATCATGCCCGGGCATCTCCCTATTCCTAAAGTACGACACCGTTATTTTACCACATTCCGGATATACACGCAAGCAGAAAGCCGGACCCCCGCATATAGGGAGTCCGGCCTTGCGTATCTGGTTTTGTCTGCGTCCTACATGAAGCTGATTTTCATGGCGACGATCTCGCCGTCCTCCTCAACCACATATAAGGGATAGCCGCCGTCTCCGATGCCGGATGAACAGACGGCGCCAACGCATTTATTTCCGTTTTTAAGTATTCCAGCCCTGTTATCAGTGAGGTTGAAGCACTTATTCAGAAATCGGTCTTTTGCTGTTGTCTCAGGCAGAATACCCGGGGACGGCCCAGGGTCTTTCTGATAGTAGGCGCTGTCAATGACAGACATAGTGCCGCTGTCAACGCCAAGCTCAAAGTGATCTGTCCAGGCAAGCTCCTCGTCCCTATCGACAGTTTCATGGCAGAGTTCTATAACATAGCAGCGTTCGCCCCAACTGTCGATGGTGTCTATGGCTGCGTGTACCGTCCATATGCCGGGTTTGACGTTGCTTAGCTCGGTCATGCACCAGACATCCCGGTCATAGCTTGGATCGCTGACGACCACGTTTTTGCTGAGTCTCATCTTTCCGATGTAACGGTTCAGCAGGCTGATGGTCTCATCGGTGATCGACCAATACGACGGTGTGAACTCGTGGTTCGCCGAAACATGTATGTGTACCTTTACGTTTACGGTGGTGTCGTGGCGTTTCATTGTCCCTACGACATCAAAAGACGATTCCCTGTCGTGTTCGGATATGCGGGTTCCCTTAAATGTAAAGGGTTTGCCGAGCATTTCCGTGATCCTGTCTTGCAGGAGCCTTACCTGGCTTTTTTCTAATCTGACTTCCATCATGGTGGTATCCTCCATATTATTTATTTCGCAGCTCACGCCGCGTATTTGACCAGTGACCAGACCCCGCGCTGGGGACTGGTAAACAGGTTTCGATGGTACTGCAAAGTCTGCCGCACTTTGTCTTTCCAGAACTGTTGCTCCCGCGCCCGCTTGTAGCCCTCAATCTTGGCGTATATACGCTCCAAATCAACCGCGCCCTGGAAGTCCTCCATGGCGTCCGCCACAATGTCGCGCCAAGTGGCGCCGGGCATGTCGCGCAGATCGGACTCCCGCCGGTATGTCAGCAGGGCTGAGTATAGCAGCGGCGCGTCCTTGCGTAACAAAAGCAGGTATTCATGGACGATGGGGATGAAACTCCCGCTGTACTGGGTATTGTCCGAAAAACAGTTGTGCTGGGCTTTGATGATGACGTTCTCCAGCGTACCGGGTTTGACAAGCTCGAAGATCATGCTGTAGAGCTTCCCGCGCTTCTTGATATCGCCGACCAAAACCGCCATACGCCCGCCTTTTTCAAGGGCGCAAAACTGTTTCATCATGCAGTAGTTCATGGCCTTGACGAACTCCTCCCATGTTGATATGCGGGACAAGTCCGACTGCCGGGGGTCGTACCCGTATTTCTGCTGCACCTCCGCCGCGCTGTACATCACATCTGAGTATTTGATAATGTCGGCATACGGCGGATGCCAGAATGTAAAAGCAGACCGTTCGGGTATGTCGTGGTTCAGCAGGTCGAACCCGCTGTGAAGGTCGTATATGTTGCTTTTGATGCCCATAGAATTTGCCGCATCGCGGGTTGTCCCGGAGCCGCACATATAATCGCAAATCTCTGTCAGACCGAAATGGGAAATGAGGTCTTCAATGAGCTTGGGCGAGCAGTTCCCGCGGTATTTGTTATTGCCGCCGGCGCCGCGTTCCGGGTAGGATACGACACTGGTCAACGGCTTGTTTTGCCTATCCGGCATGGGTTTCAACTCCTTTTTCAGATTAAAACGCCACCCGAACTAAATCGGATGGCGTTTTGTAGTATTCTGAGTGTTTATCTGTCAGCCCACGAAATGACAAACGAACTCCAGGCTGAAAGCCTCTTTACCGGAGGCTCCGCAGTTTTTGCATGTCCATCTGTAGATGTACGATTCATCCTGTAAGAATGAATCTCCATATGTCAGTTCGTCATGACCGCAAACCGGGCATTCGCCTTGAGTCGAGCCGAAGGCGTCGCAACCGCTTTTCGTGCATTCCTTGACATCCCTTGTTCCATCCTCATGCAGCCCGTCACAATCCGGCGAACAGCACATACTTTCGTCCAGCGGACAAGGTGACGGACACTCACTGCACGGTTTTCCGCACCAATCTTTGTGAGCCATTTAGTTATCCTCCTGACTTTTCAATTTGATTTGTAGGCTGGTCTTGGCGTCTTTCAGCAAATCCGCTACAGCCCAGGTGCTTTTTTTCGAGTCAGGCCAAAACGGATCGCCAGCTTCAAGAACAAAAAAGCTGACATCAGTCTTAAATCTTCTAACCTTGTGATCAGACCAATCGCGTACTTTATGCTCCATGGCCAGTATGCTTGACCTATCGGGTAATACATAGCGGTAAATAACAAAGTCAAGCTCGGGAACCGTAAGCCATATCTCCCAATCCCGATACGATTTCATGAAAGCCTGCCGCTTTTCATTGTTGCTCCACAGTTGGATCAGATTTTTATTCTCAGACATGATAGAAATCTCCTTTTATTTTAGTGTAGACAGGGCAGCTCATCAGAGCCGCCCTGTCATTGTCGCTATAATCAGCATGTCGCCAAGAGCTCACCGTTCCGGTAGAAGCTCATGATTTTCGCCTTGGCGGACTCCAGCAAATCGCGCTGATCCCGTGTGCCGGGCTTTTCGCCGTCCATGCTATTACGCAAGGTTTCGCGTTCCGGCGCCGTGAGCGCGGCAAGGGCGTCCGATATGTCCACATCGTCAAAGGCGTCATAAACGGGGAGTTCCAACGCCCTGTCTCCGTCATGGAAACACTCGACGGAGGTAATGGTGACATATTTGCCCTCTCGCCCGATGACGCCGCCCG
>Ga0082212_10005825_pt1 | contig 16719 bp, 11 predicted proteins | sample TergutNt197P3_FD_71548 | JGI IMG/M metagenome (GOLD analysis project Ga0082212, IMG submission 71548) | Neocapritermes taracua P3 segment gut microbial communities from Petit-Saut dam, French Guiana - Nt197 P3 | ecosystem: Host-associated > Arthropoda: Insects > Digestive system > Gut ... | reverse complement strand
CGGTTCATCTGATTGTTCTCTCGACGTACCCCTGTTCCGAGTCGCTCCGGGCAGCGGAACATCAATGATGAATCTGTTTTCTCCCGGTCTGCCGCGCCGTTCAATCGTGCCGTTCCGTGTTCTGCTCACCGCTTCCACCTGCCAGTAATGAGTCCCGCGGTTTAGTGTGGCAATATTGTCCAGCGTCCAACTGGTTTGGTTTTCCGGCCCTATGCGGGTTATTTGCCGCCGCCCGGTTTCGGTTTGCTCGTTAAGCGTAAAGATATACGCATTTGCCCCCTGTACCGCTGACCATCTGAACACAACGCTTCTGCTGTTTCGCAGTTCTTCAAGCCCGATGCGATGTCCGTTGGAGGGCAGCCGACCTCCCGGCGCAGGCAGGAGGGGAATATCCAGTACCTGCAAACGCCGGGGTTCACCGGCTCTGACGACAATCCCCTGGGGAGTTTCCACTTCCACGGTCCAATACCAGACCCCCGCACTCAAGCTATCCAGGCGGACGAACAGGCCAGGATTGGATATTTCCACCTGAGGCCGTCCCTGTAAAGGATTGGGATTTCGGGAAAGAAGAAATTTTGATCTTGCCACCTCCCCGTTGAATTCCCAAATAAATACAGTTTGTTCCCTTAATGCCGTTAGTCCCGGCAGCCTCGCCCCCTGAGCCGGAGACAGAAGGCGAAGCACGGGTAACGGAACAGGAACTGCCACCGCAGCCTGCTCAGGCTCAGGCTCCGGTTCCGGTTCCGGTTGAGGCATTTCCACCACCAGAATTTCCGCCATGGAATTCCGTTCTATGCGAAATAAGGAAACTTCTGAAGAAACGTCGCCGATCCTGTGGAACGGGTCCCCGTGAACGGAAGAAAAGACAGGCTGCACCCGCCAGTACCATGTTCCCGGCCACAAACCTGAATCGGCGAAAAAAGCAACCTCTGAATGTTTGTTAATCCGGGGGTTCGTAAAATCCGGCGTTTCACAAACTTCCAAAATGTAATATAAAACATCTTCCACTTCCGACCACTGGAAGCGGAGTTTAGGCAGGGTGTCGCTGTAATAAAACACACTGTTCATTGCCGGACTTAATAACTCAATTTCAGGATTGTTCGTTATGGTGAACCGCCCTGAGGAAAGCACGTTGTTCCCGTAAGACAGCCGCCAGTACCAAAGACCGGCGTCAAGAGCCGCCCGCACCGTCTTTTCAACAGTTTCGAAAGTATGCGTGATCCGGTTAAAGTTCCGCTCCCCGGCAATTTCAAGGCGCAGAACATCGTCTGCCTCAATGTAATGCCTGTTCCATTCAAAGACGACGGGAAGGAGATCCCTCCCGCTTTTCAGATAATGCGCGTTGGAACGGGGTTGCGTTACCACTACCACAGGCTCCGTGCGCTGTACACCTTCGTCATCCAAGGCGATCACCGTACCCGAAGAAACCTCCTGTCTTTGACCTTCTGTACCGGTGACTGTCACCGTTCCTTCGCTGACTGACAGAATCACGCCGTTTTCTCCGGCACCGGCGTTAAGTACCGTTCCCGATCCGACCTGTACCTCTTTCCCCATAAAATCAAGCAGGAAACTGCCGACCGAAGATCCGGCACTCTCCGCACCGGTGTCAATAATAAGGCTTCCCCCGTCCACTTCGATCCTGAGTGGGCCTTCACCATCCACAGGGCGCATTATGCGAATAAGAGTATTTTCATTCAAATTGATGCTTGCGCCTTCTATGTGAAGATTTGCCTCGGAAAGATCGGCCACCCGGATTAAGTCCCCCGAATATACCGGAGAATCCACAAAGAGCCGGCCCCACAATACCCGATCCGCAGGGCGGCGCTGGACAATGTTGTTTTTTACCACAACAATCCCGACCGGTTCTTCATTTTGGGAAGTGAACGTTTGCCGCAAATCCTTCAGGAACAGGTCCACGCATACAACCGCCCCGGAAAGGAAAATTACTATTATCAGAAGATCCGCAAACCGGAAAGCCCGGACCGGAGGTCCGACGGATCTTATTTTTACCCTGCCGTTCATCCCTGTTTCTGCTGCCCTTCCCCGCCGATCTTATATTTTTTCTCATCCTCATTCAGGTCAACCGCAGCAATATCCGGCGTTGCAATACCCAGCAGTTTACGCACTTCGTCCAGAGTCTGCGGCCCCTTGTCAACACCTTTAATATTAACAACAGCGAATATCCGTACGGGTTGTTCTTTTCCCTTTACAGTTACGGATGGCATTTCCTCCGTGATGAGTCTGCTTCCGACAAGGCGCCACGTATCCTCGGTGATCAAAATATCGGCGCCGAGGGGCTTGGTCAGGGCTTCAACCCTGGACGCGAGATTCACCGGATCGCCGATAACCGTGTATTCCATACGGAGATCGGAACCGATCTGCCCGGCGGTAACGATCCCCGTGTTGATGCCGCAGCCGATTTGAATAGGCGGGTCGCTCGGATCACCGGCCCTGCGCTCCTTGTTCATGTAATACAGGGCCTTTCGCATCATTAGCGCGGATGCGACACAGTTGAACGCGTCCTGCTGGGGGCCGCCCGAAGTGAAAGCCGTGCCCCAATGGGCCATTACCGCGTCGCCGATGAATTTGTCCACCACACCGTTTGTTTTTTCAACACATTCAACCATACGGGTAAAATAGGCGTTAAGCCAGGAGACGATGTGATCGGGGGCCGCTTCCCCGAATACCTTGGTAAAGTTTTCCGATTTTGCCGTAAAACCCCGGATGTCCGAAAAGAATATCGTCGCGTGTTTCGGCAGACCGCCGGGCCTGATTTGACCCCGCATGGCCTGAATCGCTATGTCGCGGTTGGTGAACCTGCCAAATATTCCCAACGCCAAACACATTTTTTTGAAACTGCCTATCAAAAGTCCGATCTCGTCGCGGCTTTTGGGCTTTAGATCCACTTCAAAAGTACCACCTTCGACGATACGTGCGACGCGGGCCAACGACTTCAGCGGAACAGAGATTGATTTTGAAAAAAACCATATCAGTATTATCGAAGCACTCAAGACCGCGCCGGTAAGGTACAGGTTGCGCCGGGTAGTTGCCGCTATTCCCTGAAAGACTTTGTCATATTCGATACTGGTGATCACTACGGCACCGGCGGTGTTCAGCTTGGTATAGGCCAGAAACAAACGGATTTTTTTGTTTTTACTGGGCGTATCAATATCAAACATCATCCGGACATAACGCTTTACGCCTTCCCATTTTGACCAAATAAAACTCTCTTTCACCACATTCGTTTCGTTCTGCACAAGACCGGAATCTACCTCGATTAACCGCTGCCTGTTCCGTTCGGAACTTTCACCGATTTCCCGAATATAGTCCTGACCTGCCATATTGGCACCCGTCCGCACCAGTTGAAAATCGGGATGAACCAGGATATCGCCCGCATCGTTTAAGAGATAAGACTGGTTAATTCCGAACCCGAAGGTATCGTTAAGGTCGGTCGGGGAAAACAGAACCCCGGCGGCACCGTCTCTCCACGGAAAAAAGAGGGCCAACACGGACACAGTAAAATGAGGCGTTGCGTTCAGGAGTACAGTTTCACCGGCGACGGCCCTCCTGAACGTCGCCTGATGAGCATCGCGGTATAAGTCCGCCAACTCCGCATCAATTTTCCACGAATTAAAGAAATGTCTGTTTATCAGACTTCTGTCCGTTACCGGAGGGGAAGCTCCTTTCGCTTCGCTCCGGCCGGTTGGGGTTCCGGTGGGGGTCGTAAAAAAAAGCGCGGCAATCTGCCGGTTTTCCTCAAAGAAAGAGTCCATAATAGCCGGTGCAAGATCGATTCCCGTTCCCGCAGCGGTAACGGTCTGTATGAGTATCCGGGAATTGGAGCGCACGCTTGCAAGTGTTGCTTCTGCTTCCAGCGCCGAGCGGCGGTTCATTTCAAAATTATTCTCTTCCGCCGCAACCCACAGATCCCCGTAAACCAGCCAGGACACCAGGGCGGTAATGGAGCCGAGGGATAATACCACGATGATTGAAATGATCGTTATCAGCTTTGCGCCGATTGAGAAGTGTATATTGTCCGTGGATCGCCGTTTTTGTTTGATCTTTTTTTCAGCACTCATAACATTGCCGCCAACGAAAATTCATTTTATAGCATAATTATCAAAATACCCCTGAATCAAAACAACGGGCGTACCCTTGTCGCCCGAACCGCTGACAAGGTCGCAAAGGCTGCCGAGAAGATCGGTAAGCTGCCTCGGTGTGGTTCCCTCGGATGCCATCTTTCCCATTTGGTCACGTCCGGCTTTTTCGCGTATGGTCCGCTCGATTGCTTCACGTGCATCATCTTTGGAAAGATTGGCAAAATAATTATCCGCAAGGTATTTTAATTTCAACTCGTTGGGCGTTCCCTTCAAACCCGCAGTAAAGGCCGGAGCTATCACCGGATCGGCCAGTTCCCATATACCGCCGACAGGATCCTTAAACCCGCCGTCGCCGTATACAAGCACTTCCACTGTTTTTCCGGTAAGCTCCCGGAGTGAGTTCTGCATCTTCTGTACAAAAGCGTCACAGTCACGGGGGAACAGCTTTACCCTTTCTTCGGAAGCCTTGTTTGAGCCAAGCAATCCGTAAAGCTCATTGTAGCCGCTGCCGGGGTCTGCTTCGCAGACCTTTACGGACTTTACCAGTAAATCGTCAAGGCCAATAACTTTTTTTGCACCGGAGGCAAGCAGAGCTCTTTTTGTTCTTGACCTGGTGTGGATATCGGCGGCAATAACCTGATCGGTATACTCAAGTATGCGTTTTGGATCGGCAGAGAGGATTATTTCAATATTATCCCCGAGTGATTTATAATAAGAGACATAATCGATACCCGTAAACTTATGTTTGGTTTCTCCGAAAAGACGGCGGTATTCACCCTCGCTCAAACAGTCTGAATACGGATTAATGTTCCTGTCATCCACATCTTCCCAGGTAATAAGCTGATTGCCGACTTCATCCGCCGGATAGCTCAGTTGAACAGTCACTTTTTTGGCACCCCGTGCAATGCCTTTCAGGAGCATGGCAAACCGGTTCCTGCTCAGAATGGGAAAAACAACGCCAATATGAGCAGCCGGAAAACTTGCCTGCACATCAGCGGCGATTTGATCAACAGAAGCGTAGTTGCCCTGAGAACGGGCCAGCACGGCTTCGGTAATCCCGATAATATCACCGTCATTGACGCGGACTTTTTCATATTCTACAGCGTCTTTTACAGACTGGCAGACAACAGCCACCAGATCGTCAGATTCCCGAATAATCGGTGTTCGCAGACCGAACGCCCTTGTTCCAATAACCCGCATTTTTACAGCCTAGCATTTCTTGATAAAAAAGAATAGATTACGGATTATGAGTATTATTACTGCAATTTTGTTGGGAATAATTCAGGGTTTAACTGAGTTCCTGCCGGTTTCCAGTTCCGGCCATCTGGTTCTTTTTCAAAAGATATTTGGTATAACCGAGCCGCCGCTTTTTTTTGATACAATGGTACATGTGGGAACGCTCGTTGCCGTTTTTGCGGTTTTATGGAAAGACATTCTGGCTATTCTGAAAAATATCTTTCAGCCGCTTACCGCTTATCTTGTTATCGCCACTGTTCCGACAGTAATAGCTGCTTTGGTTTTCAGAAAACAACTTGAGCACGAATTTGAAAGCGGTTCATTCCTGGGTTTTTCTCTTCTGGCGACGGCGGCACTGTTGGTACTTGCGGAGTTTTTGGTTAAACGGGCAAAACACACCGGGAATTCCCTTGAGGGTTTAATTATTCATGATAACAACAAAAACGCAAATTCCATGAACTGGCTTGACGCTCTGGTTATCGGCGCTTTACAGGCAATCGCCGTTATTCCCGGTGTGTCACGTTCCGGCGCGACACTGTCCGGGTCGCTTTCACGCGGCCTGAACCGGGACTTTGCTGCCCGTTTTTCATTCCTCCTTTCAATTCCGGCAATACTCGGCGCAGTGGTTTTTCAATTCAGGGATCTGCGGAAAGGCGCTGCGACCATTGCCGGGGCGGCCGAAACCGGCGGCATCGGAATGACGGCGGTTATTGCAGGCACTTTAAGCGCAGCCGTTGTCGGCTTTTTTGCCATTCGGCTTATGCTGAAAATTGTACGCGAAAAATCACTGTGGGGTTTTGCGATTTATACCGGGATCCTGGGCCTTTTGGTGCTGCTCAACCAGTTCGTAATACACATTGTGCCGTAAGATTACACACGATACGTTTCATCAAGAGCCTTCAGTTCACTGAAAGTGTCAATTTCGATGATATCGCCGAATGAACATTCCCGCACTTCAACAGCATAATCCCTGATAAAATATTCCAGCGGAACCTGATCCCAGTAGCGTTCCTTGCCGCCGGGCATTTCGTAAACCTGATTGATATGATCGGCCAGTTTTGCGCCGTCGGTCTGGTTCCAGTAGGAAATGCCGAACATATGATGGCAGTTCTGACCGCCGACTCTTATCCGCGTGATAATCCCGCCCTTGGTTTCAAAACACCAGTCGTCGGTACGCTCAGTCGGAACACCCAGATAGTTGCTTGTGTACTGGTACTTGCATATAAGCCCTCCATTATTGAGCAGCAGATCCGACTCCAGCACATACGCGTTCTGAAGAATAAAACGGGCGCACATCATCGAAGAAATATTATTTGATTCATTGTACAGGGGGTTTTCCAGGAACTGAATATTCGGATATTTATATTTTAATTGATCAAACTGTTCGCCCAGATAACCCCGGACAATGATAACCTCATCAATACCGGCGGCGTATACAGCATCAAGCAGCGTGTCAATGATACGCACGCCTTTAACCCGTACCAGCGACTTGGGCGTGTTAAGTGTAATGGGAACAAGGCGGGAACCAAAACCTGCGGAAATAAAAACCGCCCGCTTAACACGGTACGGTTCCAACGCCCGCAGGCCCGCAGCATTCGGGCTGTTGTTTTCTGTCAAACCGTTTTCGTTCAATTGAATCAGCGTTTTGTTTACCGTACCCACCGAAAGCCCGGTTATGCGGGCGATGTTCCGCTGGGTCAGATTTTTTTCGTCTTGTTCCCTTTCCATAAAGGCAAGCAGGTCAAATTGGTTCCGTGTTAATTTCATCATCATCCATCCCGCCGGTTATTAATTTTGGTAATAATGTATACCGAATATTTAATCAGTAAATTACAGCCCAGAATGAGAACAGAAATAAAGGCCGCCCCTTCCAGAAAAAGCTGGGCCTCGAACTGGGTGATCATCATGGAAACAGGCCTGTTCCGCACCGTGCTTAAAAATGATACCGCAGAAATGGTCATCATCGAATTGACAAAAAAGTAAGAGAACATTTCCAGGATGGTCAGTTTGGTCTGGGGTATCAGCACGTCACGGATAATGCGGAAACGGCCCACCCCCAATGTGCGGCCGACATCTTCAAGGTTGATGTTGAGTTTTCCCAGGGAATTATACGCCATAAGGTAAGGTGATGCCAAAAAGTGAACCGTGTTGACAAGAACCAGCATGGCAAGGCTGCCGTAGATAAACGAACCTTTGAAAAACAGTACGTACGAAAGACCGAGTACCAACCCCGGAATTGCCAATGACGTAATGGAAACAAGGTGCAGCAGCCGCGAGGATTTGCCCGGAATGCGTGCGGTAAAATAAGCGGTAATCCATGAAAAGATCGTTCCCAAAACCGAAACCCCAGCGGCGATAATCAGCGAATTGGCCAGGTACTGCCCCGCGCCCATATTCATGGTTCTGGCTATGTTGCGGAACGACAGCCCCATATCCACCGGATAACTGTTGATAAAAGTAAGAACAGCAAAAACCAATATCGGCATGGCAATAATGATGCAGACAAATATCACATAACAGAAGGAGACAATATCCCTCAGCCTGTTTTCCGCTACGGCCTTTTCCTGAACAACAAAATTCTGATTTGAACGGTCGCGGTTCAAAAGATCAAAAATAAAAGCAACAACCGCCGGAACAAGAAGAATCGATCCGATTACGCTGCCGCGGCTGAAATTCAAAAGACCGATTACCTCCTGATACATCAAAACCGGCAGGGTTATGAACCTCCCGCCGATCATCAGGGGAACACCATAATCGGTAAAGATCAATGTAAAAACCGCAAAAACCACCGAGATGAGGGGCTTTCGCAGATAGGGAAACGTAATTGAGAAAAATTGGTTTGCACGGGGTATCCCCAATACCGAGGCGGCTTCGTAGGGGGAGCCATCCTCATATTTTAAAATGTCAGCTAACATGAGAAACGCCACCGGAAACGAATAGAAAACCGATCCCAGCACGACACCCCGGAATCCGTAAACCGCACCCGAAAGGCCGAACAGCCGGGTGATGATTCCGTTTGCACCTAACAACAGCACCAGCCCCATGCCGTGGGAAATGGAAGGGATGAGCATGGGCAGGGTGACAAAAACGGTAAACATCTCCCGGAAACGCAGGCCCGTACGGACCGTGCAGAGGGCAAAAGTCCATGCGAGGGCAATGGAAATTACCGTGGCTGTCCCGGTAACATAAATGGAATTTAAAAACGCTTCCCTGAACCGGGGCAATCGCAAAACGGCGGAAATATCCGAACCCGACATATTTATCAGCATTGTCCCCAGTGGACAGATCACGGCGAAAAAGAGAAAAATTACCAAAAGCAGTTTGACCCAATTCGTGCGGCGAAAAATATCATGGCGAATAATGCCCGCTATGATGCCCATTATTCTGCCTCCGGCATCCTTGGCTGCACATATTTGGCCAGCGAATCGATTTTAGTGCGGAGGTTTTCAATTACAAATTCACGGACATAACCATTGGCGGGCCCTGCAACAATCGCCTGTGGCGAGTCCAATTGCTGAATCGTTCCGTTATCCATTACCATTATGCGATCCGAAAGGGCAAAAGCCTCTTCCTGATCATGGGTTATGTAGATCATTGTGGTTCGGAACTGCTTCTGGATCTGTTTAATTTCGTCGCGTAACAACAACCGTGTAGCCGCATCCAGAGCGGACATCGGTTCGTCAAAGAGGATTATCTCCGGGTTGCAGGCAAGAGTCCGGGCAATGGCAACCCGCTGCTGTTGGCCGCCGGAAAGTTTGTACGGTTTTTTGTGAATATGCTCAGCCAGGCCGACCTGTTCAATAATAATTTCGGCGATGGCCTTCGATCGGGTTTTAAATTCCTTATTGAATTTCAGCGCATATTGAACATTGCCCAGAACACTCATGTTCTGGAAAAGGGCGTAGTTTTGGAACACAATGCCCATATTGCGCTTTGATGCGGGAACGGCGGTGATGTCATTTCCGTCTTTAATAATCTTCCCCGAAGTGGGGGACAGTAGTCCTATCAGTATCCGCAGAATCGTGGTTTTACCGCAGCCGGAAGGACCCAAAATAGAGAGAAACTCCCCGTCGTTTACGGTAAAATCAAGGTTGTGAAGTACCTCCTGCCGGTTAAAAACCTTCGTAAGATTTTGAATCTCCAGTTTAACCGCCACCGCCGTCCTCCTGCATTACGCTAATACTTCCATTTTTCCAAAAGCCGTTCTTTCAGGGGCAAATCGTATACACCGTCCATATTTGCGTAGGGAATGTTTCGGGGATAGTTGGCAATATTGTTGGACTGGTTCACCATGATCGGTTCCGGGCAGTACAGCACTTTGTCATCCGTTACCAGTTTTGTCATGGCAAATTCGAACACTTCTTTCACAACGGGCCTGGTTTCCTTCCCCTTTATAATTCCAAAACCGGTGGTGATGTTGGGAGCGCCCTCGGCAAAGTAAAGAAGATCAAAGGAAACGCCGCGGGTATTGATGGCATTAACTGCAGTCAATGTCATTCCCAACCCGATGGCAACCTCACCCTGGATCAGGGCGTTCACCGGGCCGGAACCGGATGTGGTAAACTGCAGAATGTTTTCCGCAAGACCGTCAAAGTAAGCGTATGCCGCATCCTCGCCCCAGGCATTAATCAGGCTTACCAGAAACATATAGCCCGTACCGGAAGTTTTCGGATTCGGCATTGAGATGTGGCCCTTGTATACGGGATTCAATAAATCCTGATACGATGCGGGAACGGGAAGCCCCAAACTTTCCAGCCTGGACGGGTTGATCACAATCGCCCCTGAGGATTTATCCCAGGGCAGAAAACATTTGGAAGGCGGAACCAGTTCAGGGAGAAATTCCGACAGTTTGTACCCGGAAAGATCCGCCAGAATATCCTGTAATCCTTCCAGATAACCGGTTTCCAGATTCAGGATGATATCCGCCTCGGTTTGGGTTCCTTCCGCCTTGAGTTTTGCCGCATGGTTGCCGGTAGACAACACCTGCAGGGTAATTTCGTAATCAGGGAATTTTTCCTTGAGCAATTCCTGCATGTGTTCGGTGCGGAAATCCTCGGTGCTGGTATAAATGATTACACTTGTGTCATCCGCCTTTTTGCATGAGATCGCAGCTCCCGCCAGGAACAGCGCCGCCGTAAACCAAAAAACCTTTTTCATTTTGCCCTCCTAAAATTTATTTACCGCCTGGAATCAATTCCAGAATTTCTTTTATAGGCATACAGAGATCGTCTGCCTCAAGGGAACGTTCTTTTTCCAGAATAAGTCTGGCGGCGTTCATCATCGCCGGATACGAAGCCCGCAGCATATGGTTCGCGTAAATAATAACCGTCGCGCCCCAGCCGGCAAGTTCCCTTTCGGTAAAACGGTTGTAGGTTGTGGGAACCAATATCAGCGGAACGCCGCGATATTCGGCGCGGAATTTTTCACAGAAATCCCGGATGTCGTCGCCGGATTTTTCCTTGCTGTGGATCATAATACCGTCTGCACCGGCCCCCACGTACGCCCGCGCCCGTTCCAGCGCGTCCGAAACCGGCATGCCGGCGATCAGGCTTTCCAGCCGCGCAATGATCATAAATTCCCGTGTAACCTGCGTGCGTTTTCCCGCGCTGAGTTTTTCGCAAAAATCAGGAATGGGCGCAAGCTCCTGTGTTACCTCTGTTCCGAACAGGGAATTTTTTTTCAAACCGACTTTGTCTTCAATAATTACCGCAGAAATTCCGTTCCGTTCCAGGGTGCGGACGGTAAAGACAAAATGTTCCGGCTTGCCGCCGGTGTCGCCGTCAAAAATAATCGGCTTGGTGGTACATTCCAGAATATTGGTAAGATCCTGCAAACGGGTGGTAAGGTCCACCGCCTCAATGTCCGGCTTTCCCTTGCTGGTAGAATCGGTCAGGCTGGAGGACCATATCCCGTCAAAGCTGTGCCGGCCGTCTTCTTTTTCCACTTCAAGATTTTCGATTATCAGCCCCGAAAGTCCCGAATGGGCCTCCAGGATCCGTACCGGTTTTTTAATTTCAATAAGACGACGCAGGCTTTTAAGCCGTATATCAGGCGTTGTACCCAGGGAGCGCATTGCCTCGTTCAGCGCCGACGAATTAACTCCCTTGGTATAGGGAACCTCGATCACCTCGCCGCCCATTTCCCCCATCAGGGCGATCACATCCTCACGCTCCTTGCTCAGGGGACCCATATTCCAGTCGTCGCCGTGGATAATCGCGTCGGGCCGGTATTTTTTCAGATTGGGAATATAGCTCCACTCTTCCTGAGGAACCACCCGGGACACTCCCTTGATATTTTCAACAACTTCAAGCCGCTGCCCCCAGGTAAGGTAGGGAAGCCGTTTATGCGAAGCGATGGCAGAATCGGTCAGGAGTCCCACCAGTACATCACCGCGCTTTGCCGCTTCTTTGATGATGTTGATAATACCGGGATGAATAATATCGCCCCGCAGTCCCAGATAAATTGTTTTCATGGCATTACTCCTACTCCGATTGAACGCATATAACCTTCAAGTATATCTGCAAAAGCGGCCATTTCTTCAGGCCGGATATCCCCGATATTGGCAATCCTGAATGTGTCGGCATCGGAAAGTTTTCCCGGATAAATGGTAAAACCTTTCGTCCGTGCCAGGTCGTGCAGCGCATCAAACGAATATTCCGGAGAGGAAGGCTCGATTATCGCCGTAATGAGTTTTGACTGAACCTCTTCGGGAACCAGCATACATAACCTGAGTTTTTTCACTGCCTTTACCAATTCGTTCCAACATGACGCATAACGGGAGTAACGGTTTTCGATTCCCTCAATTTTTGTTTCGATGATCGCCTGACGCAGGGCGTACAGGGTCTGTACCGGCGGGGTAAAGCGGGTCTGTTTGGTTTTTTTGAAATGTATGTACTGATCCCAGAGGTTCAGATAGTAATTCCGCATGGGATAGCCTGCTGTTTTTTCCAGCGCTTCTTTGCGGCAAAGCACAAAACCAACGCCGGCCATGCCCTGAATGTTTTTATTTGAAGTTGATGCCATAAAGTCAAAACCATCGCTATCCATGTCGATGGGGATGGCTGCAAAGGCGCTTACCGCATCAACGATGGTGGTAATGCCCCTCTCATGGCAGAAGCGGCAAAGTTCCGGTGCCGGGTTCAACAGACCGGTGGTGGTTTCGTGGTACACAACGGCAAGATGCGTAAAACGTCCTTCGACAAGTTTCGCCTTTATCGCATCGCAATCCAACGGCGCAAAGCCGGAGCTTTTGTACACCTCAAAGTTAAGTTTATACACCGAGGCGATTTTGGCAAAACGCGCCCCGTACGCGCCGTTGTCGATGATGAGCAATTTCCCGTCATCCGGCACACAGGAGGATATCATCACCTCATCGGCGGCGGTGCCGGACCCGCCAAACAGGACCGTTTCCACCCTGCCGGGCTTTCCGGCCATCAGGGAAAGTTCCCCGCATATCCATTCCATTACATCGCCGAATTCTTTTTCGCGGGGGCAAATGTCCGGACAAACCTGGGCGTATTTAACGCTGTCGCTTGTTGTTGCCGGTCCCGGATTCAGCAGCACTTCCCGCCGCACCGCCGGCAAAGCCCCCGTCATCTTTTATCCCCCGAAACAAAACGCATAAACGCTTCCTTGTTTTCCTGCGGGCTTGAACGGGGTCGGCCCAAATCGCTGCGGTTGCCCTTGCGAACCATTACTTCAATAAACAGCGGCCCGTTCCGGTTACCCAACACGCGGCGCAGTTCTTCCGGGGTTTTAACGGAATAGGAGTGGGTGTAGCCTGCACAGCGGGCAATGCCGGCAAGGTCTATTGCGCGCGCAATCGTCGGCTGCCCGCCGACGGAATCGTGGGCGCCGTTATTCAGAACAATGTGCCGTAAATTCGCCGGCTTCCGCACCCCGGCTGCCGCAATGCTTCCCAAATGCATCAGCGCCGCGCCGTCGCCGTCAATGCAATTCACCGGAAGTTCCGGCCTTTGCAGAGCTATTGCCAAAGCCAGCGACGAGGCATGCCCCATCGAACCGACCGTAAGAAAATCCCTCTCATGGCCCATATTGTATTTTTCCCGCAGTTCGTAGAGTTCCCGCGATGCCATGCCGGTGGTGGAAATAAAAACTTCGTCGGGCGAAGACAGGCGGATAATTTCTTCAATGGCTTCTTCACGGCTCATCGTTTCTTCCACGGCATTTGCGGCAGCGCCTGATTTATACGGCGCAAAAGTATCTTTCCGGACGATCAGGGCAAAAGGAGTATTATTGTTTTTTATATGAGCATAACATTCTTCAATCTGGCCCCGTACTTCGTCTTCGCTGCCGGACAAAATCAGGTACGGAATACCCATTGCCTCATACAAGGCACAGGTGACCTTACCCTGTTTAAGGTGCTGCGGCTCGTCCTTCACCCCCGGTTCGCCCCGCCAGCCTGTCAGCAGAATCACGGGGATACGGTACACATCGCCGTCAGCCAGCGAGAGCAGGGGATTTACCGCATTCCCGATGCCGGAATTCTGCATGTACACCAGAGGAATTTTTCCCGTGGCAAGATGGTAACCGCAGGCAAGGGCAAGGGCGGCGCCCTCATTCACCGCGATAATATGGTTTTTTTCCGGCACAGACCCGGTAAGGCGGGCGCAAAAATTTTTGAGAAGCGAATCCGGCACGCCGGCAAAAAATTCCGTACCGTGTGCGGCGAGTAATTTACAGAAAAAAGCGGAGTCAATCATAATTCACCTGTATGTTCATTTTTATGAGTATACACTGTAAATTTGAACATCGTCAAGGCATTATTTATCAGTGGAATCCATGGACAGATTATTGTTAATACGATATTTTGTAAACAAAGTCAGATTGAAAAAATGGAGCTTGCAATGAAAAGAACTCTCACCGTCATCGTGCTTTTCCTGTTACTATCCCTGGTAGGCTGCGCCACCGGAGAAAAGGACAAAAAGGCGCAACCCTTATCGCAAACACAACAGTCCGCCTCCCCTTTCTTTACCGGGGACGGCGGAAAGGGCATGAGTCTTGCCATTATCGCTCCGAAGGCAAGCGGCCTTGAGGAAAATCAGGGCTATCTTCCCGCACTGATACAGCGTGAATTTGTCAGCAACTTCCAGGGCTTTTCCGCCATTGACGTGTTGGATTATGAACGCCTCGGCGATCAGTACGACGCGCTGTTATCAGGCTATTTTGACGAAAATGCAGGCGGGGATTTAGGCCACCTGCCCGAGACGACCCATATTATGAGCGGAAATATTACCAGAACGGCGACAGGCTACGCCCTGCAAATGAACATCACAAGGAACGCCGACAAAATGACGGTGGCCCCTTTTTCGGGAACCTGTACCTTTGTGGAACTGGATAACCTGACCGGCGTACGGCGGGCCTCGCTGGAACTGCTGGAGAAAATGGGCGTAGTGCCCACCGAGCGGATGCGGACGGAACTTGCAGGGGCGGCGGAAGCAAACCGCATAACTGCCCAGACCGCCCTGGCCCAGGGCATTACCGCCCAGAGGCAGGGAACCGAGGTGGCGGCGTTGAGCTATTATTATCAGGCCGCTACTTATGATCCTTCCCTGGCAGAAGCGGCCAGCCGGACTTCGGTATTGAACACCAGTATTTCCAGCGGAAACATCGGCAGCGATGTCCGCAACGACATACAATGGCGCAAGGACTGGATTGCCAAGCTTACAGAAACGGAACAGTTTATTGACAGTTTTAACCGGAAGGAGTCCATGCCCTATATGCTGTATTACACCGCCGATATTAAACAGGTGGGCCAGACCAATTACCAGAATGAAACCGTAACCCTTGGCAGTATAACAACGCATTTGCACGGCAGGGGTATTTGGACGCTTTCAGTTGAGAGGGCTTTGCAGGCGGTATACGATGGCCTGCAGGCTACCGAAAGAGCGAATACCTGGGGGCTGGACGGCTGGCCGCGACGGGGTGTTACCAACCTGAACATTTCCGCAAACCGGAGACAGAATTTCTCCGTAGTGTTCGAGCTGCTTAACAGCCGGGACAAGGTGATAGGCAGGCAGACCTTGCAGACGGGCGGCTCCTGGGGGTTAAACTGGAGCGGCCGCCCTGTAGCCGAAGTTTCGGCGGATGAACGGCAAACCCTGAATTTCCAGAATGTCAACGCTAATGATTTACACGAGCCTTACACCATAAGGATTGCAAGTGTAAACGGGGAAGATGCCGAAACTGCGGCCCGGAAAGGGGTTCTGCAAATACGGGCGAGTACAAAGGGCGAATTTGACAGGAATGACAGATTCAGGTTTAATAGAGGGACAATACAGGGTTTTGCGAATAATACAGCCCACACGGGTGAACTCGTCATTCCCGCTTCTATTTGGGGCGACCCGGTTATTTGGATTGGTGAAGGGTTCAAAAACATCGGATTAACCAGCGTAACCATCCCCGGCAGCATTACTTCTATCCCTGATGAAGCTTTTATAAACAACCGATTAACCAACGTAACCATACGTGAAGGCGTTACTACCATTGGGAGACGGGCGTTTGCCGACAACCTCTGGCCGAGCGGAAGAAGCAGTAACAGCTTTGATGTGGGCAACTACTATTACTGGCTGAATAGTGTTTCTATTGCCGAGAGCGTTACTTCTATCGGGCATAATGCTTTTATTGCCACGGTTCATCATTCCACCGGCAGTTATACTCCTTTAAGTCCTAATTATGTTAGGATTGGAGCAAATGTAACTCTTAATGGTGCAATTGGGAACAATTTTGCAAAGGCCTATACTGCCGCAGGCAAGCAGGCGGGGGTATACAGGTGGGTATTCAAATTCGGCGGGCCGAAATGGGAAAGATCGGACAATTAGAAGATCTTCCTTGACCCTTGCGGCATATTTTAGTATTTTTAAGTAAACAAAATTATGGGTGCGAGAACCCAAATACAAAACAGGAAAAAGAATGTCCGAACAGCAAAAAGATTCAAAAAACGGCAGTGAAGAAGGAGCCGAAGTTGTGGAAAATACACCGGAGTTTTCCGGGGCATCAGTACAGAATGACGGACAACACCATGATAATTTTGCTGAAGAAACCGGTAATGATGACGATTCATTGCCTGAATATGCGGAAGAAAGCCCGGATGAAGCCGATTTGGAAGCTAAGTATGCCGATTTGGTCGTTCAACTTGCCGATTCCCGCGATCAACTGTTACGAAAAGCGGCCGATTTTGAGAATTTCCGCAAACGGATGAATCAGGAAAAGCAAAACGCCATTGAATTTGCCAATCAAACACTGCTTTTGGACATTATTCCCGTTATCGACGATTTTGAACGGGCGATTCAGTCGGCGGAATCTTCGACCGAGCTAAACGAACTGCCGGCGGGAAAAGCTATGCTGGAAGGCATCACCATGA
>Ga0082212_10005824_pt1 | contig 16719 bp, 15 predicted proteins | sample TergutNt197P3_FD_71548 | JGI IMG/M metagenome (GOLD analysis project Ga0082212, IMG submission 71548) | Neocapritermes taracua P3 segment gut microbial communities from Petit-Saut dam, French Guiana - Nt197 P3 | ecosystem: Host-associated > Arthropoda: Insects > Digestive system > Gut ... | reverse complement strand
CGAAATCTTTTTCTGTATTCGCTTTCAAAACAGAGAGATGTTTTCCAGTCTTTTCCTGCACTGTTCCCAGTATTCCGGCGAAAGTTCAAAACCCAAGTATTGCCGATTCAACTTTTTTGCCGCCACGACTGTCGTGCCGCTGCCGAGAAAAGGATCGAGTACCTTTTCCCCTTCGTTCGAGGAAACGGAAATGATGCGTTCGAGAATCGCCTCCGGCATTTGACAGCCGTGCCAGCCCTGCCGCTCCTTGAAAGTGCCGCAAACACGGGAAACGTGCCACGTATCTTTATCGAAGCCGAATTCCTGTTCGAGTTCCTGCGGACGTAAAATCCAGGTGTCGTCGGGAAGCCGACCTTTCGGATTGGCACGCTTATCGTTGTAAATCAGTTGCCGGGCACTTGGTACACGGACGGCTTCGTCGTTAAACGTAAATTTATTCGGGTCTTTGACGAAATGAAATAAGTGAACGTGGGATCGAGTAAATTTTTTCGTGCAGTTTACACCGAATGTGTAATACCAAACGACCCAACTTCGGCAGGTGAGACCGAGTTCGCGGGTGGCGCAGACTTTCAGTTCGGCAGCGAATTCATCGCCGATGGCAAGCCAAAAGGTGCCGGTCGGTTTCAAAATGCGGCACACTTCGCTCATCCACGTTTTCGACCATTGCAGATATTCGTTGTCTTCCAATTTGTCGTGATAGACATCGTAAGAATAGCCGATGTTAAACGGCGGATCGGTAAAGACGAGATCGACCGACCCGGCTTCCATTTTTTGCATGCCGGCTACGCAGTCCTCGTTGTAGATGTTGTTCCAGTTCATGGACAGCCCTTTTGCTTCGCCTCTCGCTTCGCCGACGGCTATCCAAGGCGCACCATACTTTTCGGTAAAGTATGCGTCCAATTTTTCTGACAAGATAACACCATTTTTCTTTCGCATTTGTAGTTCCTCCATTGCTTCTATGTTCGCTTCACCAATGACCTGAAAATAAGCGTCCATTGGCACTCTCGGTTCTTTGGACAAAGCAAACCGTTCCAACTGTGCTGCCGACAAATCATTCCGCAAACTGTTCAACCACAAGTTATCCTCCTCCGGTAAGAAACAGTTTTTGCCTCTATGCGAAGAAGTCAAATTTTGTTTCGCACAAAGGCACGAAGAACACAAAGTATGCGCCCTTAGTAGCGCAGATTTTTTCAACCGCATCTTCCGGTTTTTCGCGACAACAACATTCCGTTTCTTTTTAACGATCAAAACATCAATTCGGAGCGGTTCGGTCGTCAGTTGATGTTCTGATTCAAACGTTAAAACATCCAGATAATCTTCAAGTTCTTGCTGAATTGCTTGTACAAATGCCGGATGCCATGAAATACGAGCCATAGGGAAATTCTAGCAAAAATAAGCACGATTGCAAGCAGGAATGAATACGTCACCGCATGTATATGCCGAGCGGTTGCGCAGGTCGGTCGAGGCGTGGATGAGTATCTGCAATACCAAGCAAAAGGGAGTACAATGGCAATTCAGCGTTGAAAATGCACGGATAAAACTGAGAATACTATATCCCATCATCAAGTAGGGACAAGGCAGTAGACGCGAGCATATACCTTTTTACCGAAGTTTCGTTTACAATACTTGGGCGGTTGGCGTTTGAGCACGTCGTCGCGACTCTGTGCTGAGGCGAGAAATGGTACTTTCCAAAGTATTGTCCCAATTACCTAAACGATGGAATTAGAAAAATTAGGTCCTTTCAAAATCGGTCGAATGCTCGGACGCGGCGGAATGGGGGCGGTCTATGAAGGAACGAACGAACTCGATGACTCGACCGTTGCCATCAAAGTTCTCACCGACTCTCTCGAAGAAGACGCAGAAGACCGACTCCGATTCGAAGCGGAAATCGAAACCCTCAACCGACTTTCCCATCCGAACATCGTTCGGCTTTCCGGCTTCGGCGAAGAACAAGGACATCTCTACTATGTCATGGAATTCGTCGCCGGTTCCAGTTTACACATTGAACTTCGCAAAAGACGGCTCTTTCAATGGCACGAAGCCGCCATCATCGGAATCGAAATTTGTCAGGCACTGCGCCACGCTCACGACCGGGGAGTCATCCATCGAGATATTAAACCGGCGAACATCTTGCTGGATCAGCAGGGTAATATCAAACTGTCCGATTTCGGCATCGCTCGATTCTTCGGAGCGCAGCAAATTACCGATGTTCATTCTATCGTTGGAACACTCGAATACATGTCGCCGGAGCAGGCACTCGGCAATCCGATTGGTTCGAGCACCGACCTGTATTCTCTCGGTTGCGTTTTGTACGTACTCCTGACAGGCAGACCGCCGTTTCCTGCCCGATCGCTGCCGGAACTGCTCCGCAAACATACCGACACTTCTCCCGCTCTTATCAGTTTGTCGCGGCAAGATGTTCCCGAAGAATTGGAATTCATTATCCGTGATTTACTGCGGATTCGTCCCGAAGACCGACCACGAAACGTGTCCCTCGTTACGAAACGATTGCAATCCCTCTTGCACGCCTTGATGGGCGACCCTGCGGAACTCCGCGTATTGCCGACAATACCGGAAACGCCACAAGAGCCCTCCATTCTTCCCGATACTGTTGTTTCTACTCCGCTGAAAGATGGTGCAAGAATCAATCTCCTCACGGATACGGTAACGCTGCCCGCCGCAGTGCCTGCATCCGCAGTCGAGCCGTTGACGGAGCCAATGAACACTCTGCCGGAAATACCGGTAACGCTCTCGAAATCGGCGGCTCGATTCGTCGCCGTTTCGAGTGAGAACGTCGATTTGTTTGAAGAAGAGCACCCCCGTCCCATTTTCTCATTACCGACCATGTTGGCTTCATTGACGCTCATGATTGTCGGTTTGATCGTGTATTATCTTGTGAAACCAGTGCCGCCGGACGTATTATACAAGCGAATTACTGCTGCGATTCGACAAGGCAATTCGACAGAGGAATACGATATTGCGTCATTGAGATCGGTTGAAAATGATATTCTTAATTTTTTGTCGCGGTATGAGGATCATCCATTAGCGGAACAGGTTCAGATTTTTCAGGACGAATTGCGTTTATCGGATCACGAACGTCGTTTGGAACGCCGGTCGGCTTTTCGCACGTTGAGTCCGGTGGAGCGGGCATACGTGGAGGTTACGACATCTTCGCCGAATGATCCCGAGCAGACGATTGATAAATTGCGGGCGTTTATTGCCGTATTTCAACCGGTTCCTTCCGTATCAGAAGGGCAGGTAATGCCGAATCGATACATGGCGAGTCCGATGGAGGTTTGCGTCGAATTGGCACGTCGACGATTGAAAAAGTTGGAGCAAGAAATCGATGAAATCAACTTGGAGCAGGAGCAGGTTCTTCGGCTGCGGTTGGAAAAAGCAGCGGATTGGGATTCTAAAGACCCGGTGTATGCCGATGGGATTCGACGCGGCATTATTGAATTATACCAGCATCACCGCTGGGCAGCAGAATTGGTCGAAGAAGCAAAGCAAGAATTGAAGGAATAGACAATTTCGTCTTTTTTCACAAAATAGTGAAAAGGTGTCTTGAATTTTGTCCCGTCGATTGGTACAATATCATGGTCGTTTGGCGGATATGCCCGTCAGAGAGACTCCTTTTTTATTATGGGCGTTCAATTAGTAGTTGCATCAGGAAGTCGCGCGGGACAGATGATCCCCATCACGGGAAAGCGGTTCGTCGTGGGGCGAGCGGACGATTGTCACCTGAAGCCTCGTAGTGAACTTATCAGCCGATACCACTGCGAGATATTCCTTGAAGACGATGCCGTGTTCGTTCGGGACATGGGAAGCAAAAACGGCGTTTTTCTCAATGGTAATCAAATCACCGATACGCATGAACTCCACGACAGCGACAAACTGGCGATTGGTCCCCTCGAATTTTTTCTCCATATCACCACCACCGAGGCAAAACCTCAAAAGCCGCCAAAGGTAAAATCAGTCAGTGATGCGGTCGCGAGAACCGTCGCCTTGCAGACGGAAAGCACCCAAAAAAATCAAGAAGATTCGATTGCCGACTGGCTCCTCGCCACAGGAGAAAGTAACGACGAAATGGAAACCCGAATCATTGACTCCTCCGAACTGATGGCGCATTTGCACGCACAGTCGGAGGAAACCGCCAGTCGGGAAAAAGGGGAACTTGAAGAGTCTAATATGCAATCGGGTTCCGGTGTTAAGGCGGGTACGCCCGTTTCGAGCCGCGACGCTGCGTCCGAACTACTGCGGAAATTCTTCAAAGGCGGAAAATAACTCTTTGTAAACCAGAAAAGCCAGGAACGCAACGAAGTGGAGCGACCGGAGAGACTTCTTTCAATCTGTAAACCAATTTGGGTAAAATTTAACGATTATTCCGATTTTTCTAAATATATCGATTATATCGACCGATGTAAGGGATTAAGAAGTTCGGTAGCGGCTTCCCTTACCCCCCAAAAAAACGAGAGGAATTCAATGAAACGCATAAAAATAACCGCTGTTTGTATAAGTCTTTTGGCAACCCTCTCCCTGGTCGGTTGCATTACGCCCTCCACCGGCTATTATTCCGGCATGTCTCGTAGTTATGCCCCCAGTCCCTTTGCCTACGATAACGGATGCGACCCCTGCGGTATCGTCGAGTCGGGCTGCGGCACCGGTTGCGGCACCATGGGCTACGGCGGCAATCCTTGTGCTCCCCAAACTTGCGTCCCCAGAGTGGTGGATTGCCAAACCACGTTCTCCCACCTCGGCAATGGCGTGCTCTTGATCGGACGCGGCATACTCGATGTTACCGCAGCACCGTTTGTCCTCGTTGGCAATGCCCTGACGAGCAACTGTCGATATGAAGTGTTGACCCGGCGCGATAATGTCGTTTGTTTCGCGGTTCCTAACTACCAGACTGTTGAGCCGTGTGGTTCCGCCTGTACAACGGGATGTACAACAGGATGTGCATCGGGATGCGATAGTTGTTCGGGCGGATACACCGATGGACTCCAATTTAACAATGTGCAGAATCGGGCGACGGTATTGCCAGCACCTGCCTACCGGAATAATGGTGTTACTCAGGCATCGTACCAAGAACCGACCGCCCCGGTCATCAAATTTGGACAACCGAATAGATGAATTCTTTTCCAACCCTAGAAATACCGTCAGTTCCGTCAAATCGGAATTGACGGTTACTTTTTTGGGGTAATGGTGTACAATGGGCGGAAAATTGAGTTTCCGAATTTCGCAACTACGATGCTAACATTCACGACCCGGCTGATGCGCGTGGACGACTGGAACGAAGTCGCCCGATTGATTCATTCTTCTCTCAACGTTTGGTACGAAAGAAATCGCGGCTTCCAACTCGTACCCTGTGGCTGGGAAACGATGTTGCTCTTTCCGCGAGTTTATGAATCGCTCGATCCCGGCTGTTGCGTGTTGGTCGAAGAAACTGCCTCGAAACGGATTGCCGGCTCCTGCTTTTTTCATCCTCGCTCGACACACGTCGCCCTCGGCATCATGAACACGCATCCCGACTTCTTCGGCAACGGTGTTGCCTCGCTGATGTTGCGGTACATCATCGACGAAGCCGAACGGCAAAAATTGCCGGTGCGACTCGTGTCGGGAGCAACGAACGTCGATTCTTTTTCCCTGTACAACAGGGCAGGATTTGTGCCAACCCGATTTTTTCAAGATATGACGGTCAAGGTTCCCGATGCCGGTTTCGACGTTGCCGCTCCTCCGGGCTGGACATTCCGTGATGCAACCGTGGAGGACATTCCGCAAATTGTTGCCCTCGAAAAGGAACTCTCCTTCATTGAGCGGGAAAAGGATTATCATTTCTTTTTGCGCAACAACGATAACATTTGGCACATGAGCGTCATTACCGGACCGAATGGCGAACTCGGCGGTTTTCTTGCTTCGGTCAAGGATCCGGGCAGTCACATGCTTGGTCCCGGCTTGGCTCGTGATGAGGCATTGGCGGCGGCTTTGATTCGCGGAGAGTTGAACTTCCGTCGGGGGCATCAACCTGTTTGGCTTGTACCGTCCTGTTCGCGAGCGTTGGTCGATGCGATGTACGCCATCGGAGCGAGGAATTGCGAATTACACATTTCGCAGGTTCTCGGCGCATATACCCCGGAGACGGGAATCATCCTTCCGACGTTCATGCCAGAAACGGCATAAAACAAAAGCCGGAATGGAGCCCGACATTGTGCGCATAGTTCGCCATAACATCCGATGTCGCAATCACTTACGCCAAACATTTTGTCGAACGTCTCGTTTCATCATACCTAAACGTCGATCATTGTCAAGCAACGTCTATCATCTTTTTGTACAAAAGTTTATGTTTTCGGGACGATGTCCCATAATCGGTAGCCGTGCATGAGCATGTGCTTGCCTACGTGAACGCTCACTTTGTCTTTTACCAACCGTTGCCGGGTAAAATATAGGTTTCAAATGCTTTCCAATCTGTTGCGTTGATTTCCTTAATCTCGCACTGCATAAAATATCCGCTTGCTGATTTCAGACGCGGCGAATTCCAATCGCTTCCGCTAACACTCCCACGAGTTTTCGCTAAAAGCGGTGTGCGGAGAGACAACATTTTTAACGCATCAGGTCCGCTCTCCGATTTATCCGCAACGGTCTCCACGCCCCCCCATAATGCTCCGGCATACGCTTGAATTTCCAACTTAATCGTTTGTCCGCATTGCCAAGACATCGTAAATGTTTCACTGGCATTTGCCGTTTGACACTTGCCGTTGGATTTATGCGAACTGACCGTATTTCCGTTAACAGAGATGTTTCCCACTATATCTTCGGCATAAGCGAAGCCGCCATATTGTTTCAACGTAATTGTATATTTCTGTGGTTCGCTAAACTTTTTCGCCAACTCCGCAGCCCTCTGCATTGATTCCGCATCCGCTTGCGTCAACTTGTTGCGGTATGTTTCCAGAAATTGGACGATTGCATTCCGCTTGCTTTGTAACGAACCGGCATCACGTACCGCGATGTTTTTAATCCGCAACCGCGCATCTTTTATATCTTGTGTTTCTTTATCGGCAAGCATTTTTCGAACATCGTCTGCTTGCGGTTCATTCGGATGGTTTGTCAAAAATGTTTGTGCATCTTCTTCAAAGGTTTTCCGATTGTTCTCAAACGAATCTTTGACACGTTGAAATTCGTTTTCAATCAATTTTTCGTTAATCTGTTTCAACAGATTTTCGATGTTGATATTGCGATCCCCGTCATAGACTGCATCTATTTCTTCTACTTTCTTGCGGTAAAAATCGAGAGTTTGCGAATCCTGACTCGTTTCGATTTCAGTGTTCAATCGCCGCAATTCTTCATCCAGAATTTCATTGCGTTTTTGAGTGACTTTGTCCGAATCGGGAGGTTCCGTGGCTTCAAGTTTTTGTGCAATCGAAATGTCCAGCCTTCCAAGTATTTCAAGTTGTTGTTTCTCGTTTTCAATCTCAACAACGGTTTTGGTGCCAACAAATGACATGGCTCCAATACCCAGAACAACAAAAATAAATAATGTGAGAACGCATCGCTCCACGAATTTTTTCCACGCCAGTCTGCTTTTTCGTTCTGCAATCCATCGGAACAGTTTGTCATATCCGAAGGGGGCAAGGTTGTCTCTGTCCGGCGCGAGACCATCTTCGTCCCGCGAAGTGGAATCTTCCGTCTGAATGGTATTCCCCACTGCGGAAATCGGAAAATAATTTATTTCTTTTAACTTGATTTTCGTCGTTGCCGCTAGGTTTTTGGCAAAGTTTGCCCAATGTTTCTGAAAGAATTGTTTTGCAATACGTTTTCCGCCGTCCTTTGCTTTTTTTGCTTTTTCAAATTCCGGTAGTTTATCAAATTTTCCGACTGCGATGCAAACATCGGCGTATTTTAATTCTTTATATTTTGCTTTGTTCTCTTTGAACACATCGCGTGCCGCCTGAAGATTGGTATTGATGCTGTCGATGATTTTGTTGCGTTTTTCAATGTTGGTTTCCTGTGCCGGTATCGCATGCGGGTCGGCAAGCAAGATAATAATGTCGGATTTCAAGAGATGTTCCGCAAACTCTTTGATTTTTTCTTCCGGTGTTTCTGTGGTAATTCCCGCACGGAAATCCTCGCCCGGATAGTCCATCGTCTTGATGCACATCACGGTCTCGCCGAGTTGGACTTCAAATTCAAGAAACGTCGTCGTATGCGTCCCACTGGGAAATTTGCCGCTTGAAAGTATATCCGTAAACTCTTTCAAGTATTGCTTTCCGATGGGATCGCTCATTTTCGGCGAAACAATGAAAGAATCGTTCAGCGGATTCGCGCCAATGTAATTCAGTCCTGCCAGAAAACAACTTTTACCGGTTCCTTCCGTACCAATGAGCGAAACGTTATAGGTGTTCATAGTATTTGGGGATTATACCATAAACGGTATGCAAATGCCCTTTGCGCACTTTGCGGTAAAACTTCTTTTTCAATCGCAAAGAGCGCAAAGGAGTCGCAAAGGACGCAAAGAAAAAATCCTATTTCTCCCCGTTTAGAGTATATTGATTGGAGGAAAGGGTATAAGGGCGCGCTGTTGGGGCAACCGTAGGCTACTAAGGGCGCAACATCCGGTCGTAAAAACCCCTATGCGGCGACGAACCTCAATGACTCCGTGAGCACTGACTATTGTTTTCGATTTTTTGCCTTTGATGGTCGTTTTTTTACAATCGGCACATTGGGGGGAGGCGGACGCTTCGGTCTGGTCGATGCGTTCTTGAAGTTTTTCTTGAAAGGTCTCTTGGAGGAATTTTCGTCCTTTGTCGAGGAAGAAGGTTTTCATCGTGTCGAGGGTTTGTGGGTTACTGGGAATGAGGTCACACTCATTGAGGAGGGCGTGAAAATTTTACACACCCCCTCGTCTGTTTCAATAGATGTATTCGCTTAGGGTATAGAATCTCTATGCCTTATGTGATAAAATGCTGGCATCCTTATGACTTCCAATCCATCAATCCATGCGTTGCCCGTTTTGCCATCAGGATAATGACAAGGTCGGCGATACTCGGCACAGTGCCGATGGGTTCGTGGTGCGGAGACGACGGACATGTCTCTCCTGTGAAAAAAAATTCACCACTTACGAACGAGTCGAAGCAACGCAAACACGGGTTATCAAGCGGGATGGTTCGCGCGTGCCTTTCGACCGCGAAAGCCTTCGGCAAGGACTCGAACGTGCCTGCTGGAAACGGCAAATCAGCGAATCGCAAATCACCACACTGATTGCCCAAGTCGAGCGGGACATCGAGTCGGCATTTGAAACCGAAGTCGAAAGTCGATTCATCGGCGAACGGGTGATGTCCTATCTCGGCGAACTCGACCAAGTCGCTTATGTTCGGTTTGCGAGCGTCTATCGGCAATTCAAAGATGCGGACGACTTCGCTCGGGAACTACAAAGAATGCGACAAAATCCAGATATGCCGAATCATTCTTCGGAATATCTGCCGAAAAAGAAAACTTCCCGGTTCCCCAAAGCGAAACGTAGCCGATATGGTGAACAAGGATTGTTAGAGGAGTAGCGTTAAATGAGATCGATAACCGTTTGTATCTTTTTTTCACTTTTTATCATTTCTACCGATTGTTTTGGTCAGACCACCCGAGCGAATCGATACACAGAGACAATTGCACCGTATTACACTTACGTTCCTCGCAATCTTTCGCGGGAAGGAGATTACAAAGTGGTCGTGGTACCGGCGATCAATCCGCGTCAGGCTCGGCTCGATGCTCAGACATACCACATCGGCTGGGATGCGATTGATGCCCGACCGGGACAGTCAAGAGTGATGTACGACGTGCTTCTGAAAAAACGTGCCCCTTATGTTCCCGGTACGCCGCCCATTACCCGGAGAATCCCAAAGTGAAAACATGTTACAACTTTTTTGCCATTTAATGCAAGGGCAACCAGAATCGCAATTCATTGCGCTGTCGTACTAGATACTATTGCTTACAGGACAAAAACAATAACCAATTTGTCCACGTTGATGGTGTACTGGCAGAACGTATTGCAGATTCAACGATCATTCTCAAAAAACAACACCATCGAATATCTGATTCAAGCGGCGTTCTTTCCGAATGCCGCATCAATCTGCGTTTGCAACATACGCACTTCGTGTTCCATTTCCGCTCGCTCCTGTTGCAACCGACGCGTCTGGTCGTCGATGTGTTCCTGACGACGTTCCAATTCCTCTTCACGTCCCTTCAAACTCTGCTCCCGCTCAGACATTGCGGACTCCGCTTGCTCCGCCAACTGGTCAATCTGTTCTCTTCTCGCTGCCAACTTTTCCTGCTGTTCCCGAAGATCGTCCTGGCTTTGCTTCAACTCCTGCTTCTGAATTTCAAGCCGACCAACTGCCTCCTGATATTCCGTTGCCAAGCGAGCCTGAATTTTGCCGACTGACTTCTTCAAGTCTTCCGAACCGGCTTCGCCCGCAAGCCGCAACCACAGTTCTTCAGTTGCCAATCGGACTTCCAGTGTTTCGCGGTGCATCTTGCCCAACTCGTCCCGCGAACGATCCAACGCAAGCCGCATCTGTTCGAGACGTTTGTTCTGTTTCACCAAATCCTGACGCTCTTCTTCCAAACGTTTCAACGCCAATTCCTGGGCATCACGGAGCCGCTTGCGTTCCGTTTCGTTCGACTTCTGCATCTGGTGCCGCTCCCGAACCAACGCTTCCCGAATTCGGGAAACTTCGGCTTGCGACTCTTCGACCGAAACGGTCATTTCTTGCAAGTTCACGTACTTTTTCGCTTCCAGGGCGGTTTTCAATTCTTTTGCCTTGAGCGTTTCGGACAACGCCGCCAGTTCCATTTCCCTCTTTTTCAGCCGGGCTTCCGTATCAATGACGTACCGCTCCCGCTCTTCCGCTTTGGTTTCACGCCGAGTCAATTCGTCGGACTTCGTCTTTCGCAGACTTTCAAAATCTCCCCACTGACTCTCGAACGTACTTCGCCGGTTATTCCACTCCTCTTCGGCTTGCTGAACGAGCAGTTCACGCCGTTCCAGTTGCTCCTCCCGTCGGGCGTATCGGTCTTCCAATTCGTTCCGCTTTTGGAGATAATCATCATTCAGTGCCGACAAGCGGCGTTCCGAGGACTCGTCGATTTCCTTCTTTCGGGACTCTAATTGCCGATCCATTTCCTCGAATCGGCTCTTGTATTGAATTTCGATGTCGATTTTCTTTTGTTCGGCTTCTCTGTCCAACTGCCGGACTCTGGCATCGAACGCTTCTTCGAGCGTGCGCTGCTGCGCTTCCAACTGTTTTTTCTCATCGACGATGCGGTGCATGAAATCGCTTTCGACTTCCTGACAGCGCAATTCAAATCGGTTTTGATAGTCGGACTTGGCGGAGAGCAGTTGTGATTCGAGTTGCTGTCGGTATCCTTCGGCTTGAACGGCAATTTCCCGCTCCCGCTCGGCGGCGATTTCCGAAAGTTCCCGCTCCCGCTGGACGAGACGCTCCTCGACGGATTGCTTGCGCGTTTGCAAATCGACCCGCTCCTGTTCCAATGCCCGGCGTTCCCGATTGAGTTGTTCCTCAAATGTGTGCCGATACGTTTGCAGTTGCTCTTCCCCTTTGTGCAGTTCTTCCTCTCGACCGGCGAGTTCCTCCATTTTGGTTTGGAGCGAAACTTTCGTGTTGCGGACGAGTGTTTCAAACTGTGCCATTCTGGCGTTGAGTTGGTTTTCTCGGTGGTCGATTTCGTCTTGTCGAGATTCGGTTCGGCTTGGAAAATCGGCGACCGATTTGGGAGCGAACGGACTGGGTGTGGAATGGAATTCCGACATCGGATCGGAGTTTTTTGCGGAAGGCTGAACGGTAAACGGGGGGAGCGAGGATCGGAATTCCCGTCCGGGAGCGTTGTTTTCACCGGTAAAAAGCGAAGGTCGGGACATGATTGTCGGGGGACTGAATGACAAAAAACTCTACTATCGCTACTATCGGCACATTTTGCCTATTTTCTTTAATCGGAATAATCAAAAAGTTCGATTTTGTGCCCGTTTACGATACACAACGTCGCCAAGTTAACTGCCGACCCGCTCTTCCATTGGACTGCTTGCCGTGGCGTAGAGTTTTTTCGGAATGCGTCCCGCCTGATAGGAAAGCCAACCCGCTTCGCAAGCGTATTTCATTGCCGTTGCCATTGCAATCGGGTCTTTCGCACCGGCAATCGCCGTGTTGAGCAACACGCCGTCCACTCCGAGTTCCATGGCAATGGCAACGTCGCTTGCTGAACCGACACCAGCATCGACAATTACCGGATAGTCGGAATCATTCTCTTTGAGATATTCCATGCAAATTCGAATCGCATTGGGATTGAGAATTCCCTGTCCCGACCCGATGGGACTTCCCGCCGGCATGACCGCCGCCGCTCCGCAGTTTTTGAGCCGCTTGGCAACGAGCGGATCGTCGGTGGTGTAAACCAAGACTTCAAAGCCGTCTTTGACCAAAATCTCGGTCGCCTTGATCGTTTCGACAGGGTCAGGCAGGAGTGTTTTGGTATCGCCGAGACATTCGAGTTTGACCCAGTTTGCGCCAGGATTTTGCATTTGTTCCAAAATTTCCCGACCGAGTCGGGCGACTCGAACCGCTTCGTCGGCACTGAAACAACCCGCCGTGTTCGGCAGAATGGTGTAACGCTTTGTGTCGATGTAGTCGAGCAGGCTGCGTCCTTCTTTATCGAACAGCCGTTCCCTGCGTACCGCAACGGTGATGCACTCCGAACCGGACAGTTCGAGTGCCTGCTGCATTACGTCGTAGGATGTGTATTTACCGGTGCCGACAAAGAGTCGACTCGTAAAAGTGTGTGAACCAATTTTTAGCATGAAAAAATTATACTACATTTCTGGTTTAGCCGGTACTCCGGTAAAAGAAACGCTTGCTTGCAATTATTGAAACGTCGGCATACAATTTTGCCATGAAATTTGCGATCTGTAATGAATTGTTTGAGGCGTGGAATACCGACGGGTTTTTCGATTTCGCCCGAGTGTTTGAATACGTGAAAAAATGCGGTTACGACGGTGTCGAGATTGCTCCGTTTACCATCGAGAAAGATGCGTTTTATATCTCGGCAGCGCGTCGTTTGGAAATCCGACGACTCGCCGAAACAATCGGCTTGGAAATCACCGGTCTCCACTGGCTCCTTGCCAAAACGGAAGAATATTATCTCACGTCGCCTGAACCGGCAGTGCGGCAGAAGACCGCCGACTATTTTTTGGAACTGATCCGATTGTGTGCCGATTTAGGGGGACATTTCATGGTGCTGGGTTCGCCGTTGCAGCGGAACATCTTGCCGGATGTGTCCCCAGAACAAGCGTTCGATTATGCCGCAGAGGTGTTGCAAAAGACCGTTCCGATGCTGGAACAATGCGATGTGCAGATTGCTTTGGAACCGCTTACGCCGAAGGAAACCAATTTTCTGACAACTGCCGCCGAGACGGTGCGGCTGATCGAAAAGATCGGTGCTCCCCATCGAATTGCTCTCCATTTGGATTGCAAGGCGATGTGTTCGGAAGAGCGGTCGATTCCCGAATTGATCTGGGCGAATAAGGAACACATGATTTATTTCCATTTGAACGATCCGAATTTACAGGGACCCGGTTTCGGCGAACTGGATTTCATATCGATTATGGAGGCTCTGTGTGAAATCAATTACACCGGCTGGGCTTCGGTCGAACCGTTCGACTACACTCCCGGCATCGAAATGCTGACAGAAAAGAGCATTGCCCATGTGAAGCAATGCCTCGAAAGAGTCCGCTAACGGGATTGCCCTCTTGACAACTATGACGAACGTCGTTATGATACTACGACATTCGTCATTGAATCAACGTTGTCATGAATAAACGGAAAAAACCAAAAAGCGTTTCGCCCATCTCGGCGTGGGAAATGGAAATCATGCAAGTCCTTTGGCAAAGGGACGGCGTTACCATCAGCCAAGCCCAGTCGGCACTCGGACGAACCATCGGTTACACGACCGTCCAGACCCGGCTCAATCGGCTGGTCGATAAAGGACTCGCCAAAAAATCGCCGGAGCGTCCGACGCTCTACCGCTCCGCCGTTGCTCCCGAAGCCGTGTCAGCCGGACATCTCGGTCTGCTCGTCGAGCGAGTCAGCGGCGGAAATGTCGTACCGCTCATCGCCCAACTGATGAAAGACCATCCCTTCACGCCGGAAGAAATCGCCGAGTTAGAACGACTGGTCAAACATTTAGCCGGTACTCCGGCAGGAGGCAACCATGACTGAATTAGGTTATTCGACGTTGTTTTTGTCCGTCGGTTGTTTGATTGCCGTCGTGTTGCTCGGAGCAACTCGTTGCCGATCATGGTGGTTGCGTCGTTTCGTTTGGAGCGGCGTGTTGCTGCTCGGTGTGGTGCCGTTCTGCGGCGTGTCGTGGACGGTGGACGTGCCGGTGTGGAAACCCCATTTAGTCGGTACTCCGGCGACGAATCAGAGCCGCAATCTTCAGATTGCGGAATCTTCTGCGCCCTTAGTAGCACAAGGACACCCCAACAGCGCGCCCTTATACCCTTATTCGGAAAATGATAAGGGTATAAGGGCGCAGGATGAGAGCATGTCCGGACTACTAAGATGTGATCCACAGATTTCACAGATTGACACAGATTAAACTATTTGTACTGTCTGACATAGAGAGTCGATAGGTCTTTCATTTTTTTGGGGGGAATTTTGTATCCTTCTTTTTTCTATTCTTTGAGCGCGATGGAACGACGATTTGAATTACGAAAACGAGAGATTGAACACGATGCCACCATCCCAGCCGTCGCTCTCTCCGGGTACGTTCGACGATTGCAACAGTTCGGAACACCCTACTTCTCGCACTTCCGACGCTCCGAAACAAGGCAAAATGCACAGTTTTTCCTCGAAGGGCTGCTCTCCGATCTCCCCCGCAAAAACACAGAATCCATTGCCTACCGATACGAACAAGACCGCAATAATCTCCAGCGATTCATCGGACAAACCGACTGGGATCACAAGGTTTTGCTCCAACGTCTTGCCGAACAAGTCGCCGCCAAAATCGGCGAAGACGACGGTATTCTCGTCTTCGATCCGAGCGGCTTCGAGAAAGACGGCAAGAAATCAGTAGGCGTTCAGAGACAATGGCTCGGACGATTCGGCAAAGTGGATAACGGACAAGTTGGAACGTTTATGGCCTACGTGACGAGACAAGAACACGTTCTCGTCAATGCCAAGTGGTTCATTCCCCAAGAGTGGAACGACGATCCGGGAAGATGCAGGCGGGCACACCTTCCCGAGAAGGAGTATCGAAAACATAAAACGCGGCATCAGCATGTAATGCCTTTTCTCATGCAATCACTTCGTCCCATGCTTTCGGGACACCCTTGCTCAACACTTCACAGCCCGACTTGGTAACAAGAATGTCGTCTTCAATCCGCACTCCCCCCCAGCCTTTGAGATAAATTCCCGGCTCGACCGTCAAAACCATCCCCGTTTTCAATACCGTTTTGTCTCCCGACGCAAAACGCGGATTCTCGTGTATCTGCAAGCCAATCGAATGACCGAGTCCATGCCCAAAATGTTTGCCGTAGCCAGCATCGGTAATGATATTTCGTGCAATCGCATCGATTTCCTCGCAGGTTTTTCCCGGTTTAATAGCGGCAATGGCAGCAATTTGCGCTTTCAGTACCGTCTCGTAAACCGTTCGGAGTTTTTTGTTGTTCGGCGAGAAAATCAGCACACGGGTCAAGTCGCTCATGTAACCATTGACGACGCATCCCCAATCGAAGAGGAGATGCGACTGTCCCGCAATTTTTTGTCCGCTCGGAGTGGCATGCGGCAGCGCGGCGCGCGCGCCCGCTCCGATGATCGTCGGAAAACTTTTATCCTCGGCACCGAGTATCTGCATTTCACTCTCCAATGCATTTCGAATACTGATTTCGTCGAGCGTTTGTGGTAGTGGTGTAAGACCGGAACGTAGAGATTGAAAGGCATCGACGGCAATGTCAATGGCTTTACGAATGGGGGTAATTTCGTCCTTATCCTTTATTTGCCGCAGTTCTTCGACGACGTTTTTCGTTGGAACGGATTGCCACCGGGAAAGCGATTGAAAGAGGCGTTCATGTTGAGCGACGGTCATCGTGTCGGCTTCGATACCGAGTTTTCCGGTAGTGGTTTTGCCGAGCAGTTTGGTGAGCGTTTTGGATGTCGATTCGCTTCGGGGACGGATCACGGCATCGAGACCGAGACATTCTTCTTCGATTTGGATTGTGAAGCGAGGATCGCTCAACATGGTTTCGCCGTTGGGCTGGATCAAGAGAAAGCCGGAACCGCCAGTAAAACCCGTCAGGTATCGGACATTGATCGGATTGGTGATTAGCAAGGCATCGAGTTTTTGCTTTGCCAGCGTCCGGCGCACTTTTTTTCGTCGTTCTGGATAGTTTGTCATTCGAAACAGTCTATCGTAATGGGAGACATTTTTCAAGGGTTGCGTTCCGTCGGGCGGAATCGATCCCGCTCTTTGCGCAGGAATGACAAATACAATCGTTTTCCGTGCCATCAGTGTTCTTTTCCGTCTTCATGGACTATTTGGCAAGCCGTGCATAGCCGTTTTCCCGTGTATAGCCGCTCTTTTGCGGATACAGGGAATAACAAGAGGGTTGTCGGCTTTTTTAGAGAACCGACGCTTTCCTGCCGATACGCTACCTTGTGAAGGGAA
>Ga0082212_10005823_pt1 | contig 16723 bp, 3 predicted proteins | sample TergutNt197P3_FD_71548 | JGI IMG/M metagenome (GOLD analysis project Ga0082212, IMG submission 71548) | Neocapritermes taracua P3 segment gut microbial communities from Petit-Saut dam, French Guiana - Nt197 P3 | ecosystem: Host-associated > Arthropoda: Insects > Digestive system > Gut ... | reverse complement strand
CAAAAAACTTGAAATTTTTTAATGTCGTCAATAAAAACCACCAAGCTCAGCCGCTGTGTATTCAATTCCTTAGACTGGGATGTCTTGCAAAATATTTTATTATTTATTAACCACTGCGCAACTTGTTCGAATTTCCAGTGTTGCAAGTAGTGCTGTGACTGACGCGAGGTGCTGTAAAATTGGTTGGGCTTGTTTAAATAGTGTTTGGCGGGTTCTAAGAACACTGGAAGAGAGTAGTATTTATTCTTTTGGGAATTTCCACAAATTATAATAAGCCGACGTTTCGGAACTCTGTGTCGGTTCCATCGTCCTGGGCAAGCAGTTTCATGCTTGCCCAGGAAGATGGAAGAGACACAGGGTTCCGAAACGTCGGCTTATATACTTCGGACGCCGGGGAATTTCCCAAAAGAATACTTACTACTTTCAGAACACGGCGAAAGCTTGAAAACTACCACACTGGAAGAGAGATTTGGCGCATGTTCGAAAGAAATGAAGCGACCGTAATCTGCATTATATTCATTTCATATATCACAGACAAGTAAGTCTGCTTCATTAATAAAGAACAAACAATGGATGTTTATTTTCATATTCTAAAAAAAGCGAAGAGAACCTAGTTTACGCACATTCTCAAAAGAAGCGAAGATACTTTAGTCTGCATTATATTCATTTTGGACCTCACAGAGAAGGCCGTGCTTTTCATCTGGAAAAACCAAACAATGGATGTTTATTTTAATATTCATTTGGATCACATAAGCACTTCTTACACTATAAGGTGGTGTACCTGTAAACGTAACATTGAGGAGAGTTCGCTTAAGAATCGTTGCCGCGTTGTAGGGGTTTATAATAAACGTATTGTAAAATAGAGGAAGTGTGAATGAAGTTGGTCATTTTCTAAGATTGTCAGGAAACAATGTTTGCAGAGAAGTTTAGTCTGTGTTTGTGGAATGTTTATTAACGGTCCATGAACCAATCATTTGTAGCAACACTTCAGAATCAGTGTTACGCAGACAAAATTTTGGGAGCCATACCATGTTCTAATTTAAAATCTGCCACAAGAATTTCTCCATTCCACATTCCTTCAATGAGAGAGATCTTAACTCAGGAAATGTTAAAGAAAAGTTCACAAAATATTTCTTTATAATCCTTCAACTATCCTAACTTTTAATTTCAGGGTCAAAAGATGGCATACAAGAACAAAGGAAGGTGTCTTAATGGTGCCAACCAATGTATGTTTTCCCCTGCATGAAATCTTCTATTGGGACTGTTTGTATCAAGTGGAAAGGATTTGGCAAGGAAGGGAATTTTATTACAAAAAGAAGAAGTAATTTACAAAAAATGAAATTTTATTACATAAGAACAACTTACATGAAAAGGAAATTTTTTTTAAGAAAACAGAAGTAACATTTACAGAAAACAAAATAAGAAAATACAATGAATAATATCTTACCTATTGTTTATGACATTATTATTAACACTGCATTCTAGAACTGACATGAAAAGAAATTTTTCTAACAAACAAAAAAGTAACACATATACAGAATGACACAATAAAGAAATGTAATGCAAAATATCTTAGCTGCTGATTATTACAGATTATGATTACTGCAATCTGCAGCAGGATTCTGGTTCTGCTGCTGGTTCAGCCTGTTCTCCTGTACCAAGCATTGAGTTACAGATCTGTAACGAACAGAAACATAAAGACATGGTTAGTATACGTATCAAGCAGAATAGAAAAAAAAAACTAAACTAAACCCCGTGGCCTTAGTCCGCGAGTGGACTATAACGACAGAGCGGCAGCCGCCGGTCGGCGAAATTAGTGCCAACGTTTCGCGGATAGTGGGGTGTCACGGCGTCAGCGCAACGGTTCCCCTCGGCTGTTTTAATCTCTGTTTTCTAGACCGGAGCCGCTACTTTTTTTTCAAGTAGCTCCTCAATTGACTTCACGAGACTGAGTGAAACCCGTTCCAGACCCACTACTACTCAGAAAATCTGGAAGCGCCGGGAATCTAACAGAAAACTGGTTACTCAAACACACACTGTCATACCTCAGAAGATATGGGTCTTCAAAATGTATGTAACCTTAGATCTTTATATTTTTATTGTTTCAAATCTATAACAATATTTCGTGTGGAAGTGAAATACTAAATCTGAGATCAGGACAAGGCAATATAGTATAAGATCGCTTGAAAGAAAAATAGCACTCAGACATCTCACATAATGTTAAATACTGCATGATTCAAAAAGATGGACTCAAATTCATAACTTAGGACCCCCTCTTTCAAATGTTATGTACATCATTCAAATACCATGTATAGTTTAGGAAATATAGTTGTATAAAATTGAGTCCATCTTTTTGAATTACGCTGTATATGTTTAGATTTTCAAACTTCTGCATGCCAAGAGGACTGAGGTATGTTTATATGAATTTTAAAACAGAGAGCCTCAGATTGTTAAATGGTACGCCTGTGAATGTGCTTGTATATCAATATCAAATTAACGATATAGTATAGTATGAGGCTGACATGCAAATGGGTGGGAACTTCTGAATGTATCTTCTTACTGTTTGCTGTAGTCCAGAGCATAGCCTGTGGGCCTATTTTGCTATACCTGCAATATGCATTCTGCACCTTTATCCTGAGGTTCCGATTCTGCTAGACTTCCGAGACTGAAGACACGGACGTGGCTGACAGAAACATAAGAACGCCATTAATACTTGTGCGAAGCTGAAAAATTTGTCAGTGAAATCAATACTAAAGAGAAGTGAAGTATTACAGTTAAACAGAACATTTTAATATCTGTTGTCATCCAGTGCTACATGTTTCAGTTCAAGACACCATCATCAGGCATTATTTTCAAAAATTTTGAAAACATAAATACATTGTTTAATGTGTTCTCACTAAGCAGTAATACTTACTGTATGTGTACTTACATTTTCAAAATTTCTGCATACTAATGCTCAATGATGGTTTGTTCAACTGTAACATGTAGTATTGGATGACTGTGTTTGCCTGTAATACGTCACTTGTATTCAATAAGACACAACGCGATGAGGCAGACTGAAATCGGAATATATAGCGAACACGGAGAAATGGAAGCGTACTGAGAGGAACACGGAAATGACGTTGTCTTGGCTATGTGTCTTAATTTATAACATATTTATTTACCTCTAATTTGCAGTCTCCAGGTGTGTCTTTCTGTTTGGCTGGTGAGTCTACATTGGGAGTACAGAAGCATGCCTGGAAATGTTGGTCTTCCAGTTTCGCTCCTGTGTCTACACTGAGAGTAGAGATGCATGCCGGGAAATAACTGTCTTCCAGGTTGGCTGCCCCCATGTCTACATTGGGAGTGGAGACCCATGCCTTGAAATGACTGTCTTTCACTTTGGCTACTGCTTTGTCTAGACTGGCAGTAGAGACCCATGCCAGGATATGACTGTCTTTTAGTTTGGCTGCTCCTGTGTCTATATTGGGAAAGGAGAACCAGGCCTTGATATGACTGTCCTCCACTTTGGCTGCTCCTGTGCCTACACTTGGAGTGGAGACCCATGACTTGAAAAGACTGTCTTTCAATTTGGCTACTGCACTGTCTAGACTGTCAAAACTGGTAGTCGAGTCCCATGCCTGGATATGGCTTTCTTTCATTTTGGCTGCTCCAGTGACTACATTTGGAATGGAGACCCATGCCTTGAAAAGACTGTCTTTCAATTTGGCTACTGCACTGTCTAGACTGTCAAAACTGGTAGTCGAGTCCCATGCCTGGATATGGCTTTCTTTCATTTTGGCTGCTCCAGTGACTACATTTGGAATGGAGACCCATGCCTTGAAATGACTGTCTTTCACTCTGGCTACTGCTTTGTCTCCGATGTCTAGACTGGGAGTAGAGATCCATTCCTGGATATGATTGTCTTTCAGTTTTGCTGCTCCTTTGTCTACACTGGGAACGGAGAACCATGCCTCGAGATGACTGTCTTCCGCTTTGGCTGCTCCTGTGCCTACATTTGGAGTGGAGACCCATGACTTGAAATGACTGTCTTTCACTCTGGCTACTGCTATGTCTAGACTGTCTAGACTGGGAGTAGAGACCCATTCCTGGAAATGACTGTCTTTCAGTTTCACTGCTCCTTTGTCTAAATTGGGAACGGAGACCCATGACTTGAAATGACTGTCTTTCACTTTGGCTACTGCACTGTCAAGACTGGAAGCAGAGTCCCATGCCTGGATATGGTTTTCTTTCAGTTTGGCTGCTCCTGTGCCTACATTTGGAGTGGAGACCCATGCCTTGAAATGACTGTCTTTCACTTTGGCTACTGCACTGTCTAGACTCTCAAGACTGGTAGTCGAGTCCCATGTCTGGATATGGCTTTCTTTCAATTTGGCTGCTCCAGTGACTACACTGGAAATGGAGACCCATGCCTTTATATCACTGTCCTCCACTTTGGCTGCTCCTCTGCCTACATTTGGAGTGGAGACCCATGCCTTGAAAAGAATGTCTTCAAGTTTGGCTGCTAATGTGTCTACATTTGGAGTGGGTAGACATGATTGGTATTGACTGTCTTCCTGTTGGTCTCCTGTTTCTACATTGTCGTCAGTAGATATACATGCCTGGAAATAACACAAACATGAAGACAGTATTAGTATTTTTATAAAGTGAAAAGATCAACAAAAGCAATGTTAAAAGAGAACAAACATTTTCAGTTAACCAGTCAAACACAACAATAAACAGTATATGTATCTATTTCCATATAATGTATGTATTACATCTATATCGTGACTGCAAATAACAATATATTTTTAATATTACAAACTTCAAAAGGAAAGCTTCTAAATCTATAATGGTTTTATGTGAACCAAAACATGTTGGAGCATCTTTTATAATTATAACTGTTTTAATAATCTAAGGACCTTATAATTTGTGTGCATTAGTTGGACAATAAAGTGTTTCATTATTTAATACCACACCCACCAAGGCTTAGTTATTTCTTAAAAACTTCCTGTTGCTTTCCATAGCCCAGACTATATTGCACCAAATATGGGATGATTCACGATTAATGCATTTTTGTGGGGAAGATATCATCAGCTAATCTGAGGTATTGTGGCAGAATTCGTGTGCAGATTTGGAGGAAGTATACACCGGAGCTCATTCCAGGTCAAGCTGGCTGTGAGCTCAGATTTGAACCCAAGAATTTCTGGATAAAAAGCTCAAATTACAACCTACCAACCGTGCCATACATTGAGATGATCAGGATCATATATTTTATAAAATTAAACCCACACAATGTTCGTGGAGATTTCGGTCATTAGGTAGACTTTGTCTAGAACAAATTTCCTGTAATATTTCTGGCACTGAAAAAAGGTCTTGAATTATTTCATTCATTTAAATAAGTTGAAAATGGATAGAAATAATGGCAGTTTTAAAGTTACTTAAAACCCGATCACTGCCGTACGAACTAATGTCCGTGAATGGACAGGAAGTATCAAAATCTAACATTTCACGACGTGGTCTGTTTGAGTATGATCACGTCACACTGGGTGCCCTCTTCAGTGACTGAATGTATGCAGGCCTAATTAGAAAGAGTGGAGTTATTCCTCTGCAAGCCAAAAATATATACAGGAGTGTAATTACAGCTCCACTCATTCTAGACCTTGGCACTAGACTGAGGTGAGTGGCCAACATCACGTCCTGGCTGCTTTGCTCCCATTGAAAGAACCCTGGCATGCAGTGAATACAGGCTTGATAGGCCTGTGAGCCTGTCTAAATGCTTAAAGGAAGAGAAAAATACACTCTTGTCTCTGACACGTATCAAAACCCGGTTCATCCAGGCGAGTGGTTTCCAAAGTGTGCTCCGCGAATAATCCCAAGGGATGCGAGAACGGTTCCCAGGGGATTCGTGCATACATTTCTGCAATGGCAGCTATGAAGTTTATTTATTTCTTAATTACAGGAATAATAATTTGTTAAAAATAATTGCAAAACTTCTTGAAATGGCAATATGTTTAATTCATACAAATGTTAGACTATCTGGGTAAGAAGCTCCCTGCACACTAATGTGAGCAACAATCAGTCCAATCAAGGTCAAATCATGTACTGTTGGTCTGTGTGTTGCACATGGAATATGTTTAATTCATACAAATGTTAGACTATCTGGGTAAGAAGCTCCCTGCACACTAATGTGAGCAACAATCAGTCCAATCAAGGTCAAATCATGTACTGTTGGTCTGTGTGTTGCACATGGAGGCAGAAAGATAATTATGAGCGTTAAATTTACAGACTTGCACTCTTGCTCCTGCTACAGAAGTGATCAATCTTTATATGTGACTCCCACTACCACAAATCATTAGTTCAGTTTAACTGCTTTTCATTCAACATTAACATAATTAGGCCTACATGAGAAGTGAAGGAGCCATTTTTATTATCTGCTGTTGTTTCAAACAAATAAGGTGCAGCAAAACTGATGTTAATATTCTTTTATATGTTTTGGATTAGTGTAGTAGTAAATCTTCAGATTGGAACATCACACAGAACAATGAAACGTGGACTGTACATGATCCCATTTAAAGCAGATGTAACGATATAGTGACATGCAATTCTAATTAATCAGTATCATGGTAACAGCTTGTGCATAGAAAGATGGTAGGCATGGTAGGGTCATTTTGTGTTCACGCAAATTCTTAAAAAGTTTAGTAAGACCTTTGCATTTAGAAATAAATCTATAAGTGTCGTGTAGCACTGTGAAGTATATTTCGCAGAGGGCCAGACGACATGCACAACATTTCGATGATAATCTTAAACAATTTTCATACTAGTCAAATGAATTTCACTTTAACCTAAACATAATTAGTGATGTTAACAAAGCGTACACATCACAATAGGTAACTTAGGAAGCACGCCAGACTATGATACGGCCCCACTGAAATGTATAACCTAAGAAGGTTAGAACACATCGCAAACGGCTGTAAAGTATTGTGACACTCACTGATTGCATATATTATCTTAAAAATTAAACAATGAGTAGACCACCGGTATCTTAAAATCGTGTGATTTAAAGTTGCAAACACTCCAGTTGGTTGTACAGCTGCAATACAACCATATAATTCTAACAATTCAAATCATTTATAACAATACACCGTGCCTTTTATAAAAAAAAACCGCATAAGCGATGTAGGTGTAGCTTACTTGTTTACAGATTTCATGCAGTCAACAAGATAAGCTATTTGAAATTATCTGCCTGCATTGTACTTGCCTTCTTGCGTTTCAGGAAGCGTATCCAACCAAAACATCCCTTTCTTTTACGGCTCCGACTCTTAATTGTCTCAATTTCCACATATTTCAGATGATTGTTTCGAGAGCAATCCACAATCACATCACTACACACCGCAGCCATTTTACCAAACACAGTGCAGACAACTTCTGCAACGCAATATTCTTCTGACGTTTTCACCAAAGGAAAGAATACTACTCTCTCCGCCTTGACAGCTACATAAAACTTGAAATTTTTTAATGTCGTCAATAAAAACCACAAAACTTCAGCCCTGCACCGCTGTGTATGCAATTCCTTAGACTGAGACACAGATCTTATACGAATAGATATGAAACTCACTCTAATTTAGTAACGAAATAAGTTTATATCTCTCTCTCTTCGTCATCCACGGTATGAAAACAACCACGACATGTCAATGCGGACCCTGCGTTAAATATTCGTACTAACTCCTGCTAAGAAAGTAGCGGTATTTCGGTCGGTCATATAGCCAAATACTAATTACACTTAAGAAATAAAATCAACATACGTATGTGTATATGTATATTAAAACATTGGCGCCCGACAGGTGTGAACACTGCCCAACCCCCGTGGACCGGCCATTTAAATTCCCCTCAACGGACCTTTAACCTTACAACTCCTTAGTACCGTAGGAGTCCCTTTACATGAACATAACTTTTCCTAATATAATAATATTTAGTTACAATTTTATTTCTGTACTCACCAGGTATTCTAGTAGTGTTTCAGGGTATGGTACCTCTCGAAGCATTCTCCTTTGTGTAGAGGCACAGTGCAAAAGGAGCATATGTATCGTGTTTCTTTCCTCTTATGTGCAGCACCAACACAACACGGCTTTGACAGTTACTTCTTATTTCCTGTCACAATTGCTTGCAACTTATGTTTCTTCACATCTCCCCCTAATAACCTTCCTGGTGGGTCTTGATGTGGTGCCCTGGGTGTGGTCGATTTTTCAGGCCCTTCTTCCTCCTCCTCCTCCTCCGTTTCGTCTTTGTTAGTGTTTATTGCCGCCCAATAGTTAGCTATTTCAAGCAAGAAATTCTTGTATGACAGCAAGCTGTCAGAGTTGTGATATTTATAAACCCTGAACGCATTGAAAAGAGCACAATTTAGGAGCCACAACACGACATTTTTGCCCCATTTCATGGTTTTCCTGAGGACTGAGTAGTAGGAGAGATATTGGTCTGCCCTGTCTACACCTTTCATATATTTGTTATATTCAAGGATGCAAGAGGGCTTTTTTACACTGCCTCCCCCTTTACTTTCTTGTCTTTCAATGGTTGCCTGGTGCAATGTGCTGACCATTATAACTTCTCTCTTGTCTTTCCAAGTCTGGAGAAGGACGTCATTCCTCTTACAAAATATGCTATGGCCTGCTTTCAAATTGTTGCCAGCTTGTACGAAAGACTTTGGAAGACCTCTGTTGCTTCTTATTGTACCGCAAACCCTAGTCTTTCTTTGAAGCAGATGTTCTGCTATGGCAACACTATTATAATAATTGTCTTGATAGACGTGATGCCACAGATCAAGGTTCAGTTGCAGGACAGAGAAAATTGTGGCTTCTAATTTCTTCCCTTCTGCAGCAAAAATTTCCATATTACATATGTAACCTGTAGTAGCCTCGCTTACCATTCTCAATAAAATTCCATATTTTATTAGTTTTCCAGGATTATATGTACGTATCCTTAGATGGCCTCTCCATGGAATCATTGCCTCATCCAGGCAGAGTTCCTGTGCTGGCTTATAAACAGTCTGGAATCGCTGGGTCAGGTGTTGGAGAACCGGTCTAACTTTATAAAGCCTGTCATCGGTATTTTGAACTAACAAGTTGTCACTAAAATGCCAGAAATTCCAGATTTGTTCCCAGCGATTTCTACTCATTAGTTTTCCAAATATAGGAGTTTCTATCAAGGTGTTAGTACTCCAGTAGTCCCTAATCCTGTTTTTCTTTACCTGTCCCATCAAAATTATAGCCGATATGAATTTTTTCATTTCTTTTATCGTAAGGTCATTCCACTTTAGGGATTTCGGGGATGTCTTATATTTAGCAGCATTCTGATTTCCATATAAATTAGACTGTTCAACAAAAAGTGAAAATAGTTCGATATCACAAAACAGTTCCACTGCCTCAGGAACAGAAAGATTATTGTTCGTCGCACAAGTGAGACCTCTTGTACCTTCAAAAGTTTCAATTTTCCTAGCTGGATCTTCTTTACAAAAACCATCGCTCGTATCAATTCCCACCGATCGAATTATCTCAACTCGAGTAGGACTACAATTATCAGAGTCAGATTCTGAATCACTAGAAATGTCTAACACACGAGGACGTTTTCCTTTACGTGAAATATCATAATCAAATTCGCATCCACTGTCACTTTCTACATCACTCAGGCCTAATTCACAGTCACTAGGAATATCTGTAAAATTATCTGCATACACAATATCTACAATTTCACTATCACACAAAGAGCGATCACAAACACGTCTTTTCGCTTGCCCAGCCATATTGATACAGTTCAAATTCAATAAAAACCTAAGTTCTGTGGCAGTTTGGTAAAAAAACACTTTTTTGAGAGACAAATAAGTACAAGGACCACTACAAACATTCTCCAACGATGTATTATGGTTGTATAACATCATAACAAAACATAACAAAACCAACCCACTCTTCCATCCACCCGTAGGTGGTAAAAACGGAAATCTCCGTGGCCCGACGCCTACCGCTGGCTACCAAAATACGTAAAACTCCGTAGGCCATCGCCAATGTGTTAACCAATAACAAACTTCAATTATTATCTTAATATTTTGTTCACCGTGCATCTTTTTAATAATCAACTTCAGGTTCCAACTTAATGCACAATATTTTATTTCAATAACTATGCTCCTCTACATGTTTCGGGCAACCTTCTTCAGGAGGACCTCTGTATATATACAACATCTGGTTCTATGTCAGTACCTCACTAACCTTCCAACTGCACGGTCACCAAAAGAGACTGACATAGGACCACATGTTGTAAATATACAGAAGTCCTCCTGAAGATGGGCGCAAGGTTGCCCGAAACATGTAGAGGAGCATAGATATTGAAATAAAATATTGTGCATTAAGTTGGAACCTGAAGTTGATTAAACTTCAAATAGATTTTCTCTTAGCATTATGTAGCCTATATAGCATTGTTGATTTTCAAACAAGAATTAATAACCACTCATCAACTGCAATTGATAACATCTTCATTGACATATATAAAAATTCCATCTGCAACGCAAAAAAAATTCCCACCTTTTGGCCAGAGAGAAAACTGCGCTCTTCTGAGTTAATGAGTTACATGTAGTCTTGTCGGCAACAAAAAACTTGAAATTTTTTAATGTCGTCAATAAAAACCACCAAGCTCAGCCGCTGTGTATTCAATTCCTTAGACTGGGATGTCTTGCAAAATATTTTATTATTTATTAACCACTGCGCAACTTGTTCGAATTTCCAGTGTTGCAAGTAGTGCTGTGACTGACGCGAGGTGCTGTAAAATTGGTTGGGCTTGTTTAAATAGTGTTTGGCGGGTTCTAAGAACACTGGAAGAGAGTAGTATTTATTCTTTTGGGAATTTCCACAAATTATAATAAGCCGACGTTTCGGAACTCTGTGTCGGTTCCATCGTCCTGGGCAAGCAGTTTCATGCTTGCCCAGGAAGATGGAAGAGACACAGGGTTCCGAAACGTCGGCTTATATACTTCGGACGCCGGGGAATTTCCCAAAAGAATACTTACTACTTTCAGAACACGGCGAAAGCTTGAAAACTACCACACTGGAAGAGAGATTTGGCGCATGTTCGAAAGAAATGAAGCGACCGTAATCTGCATTATATTCATTTCATATATCACAGACAAGTAAGTCTGCTTCATTAATAAAGAACAAACAATGGATGTTTATTTTCATATTCTAAAAAAAGCGAAGAGAACCTAGTTTACGCACATTCTCAAAAGAAGCGAAGATACTTTAGTCTGCATTATATTCATTTTGGACCTCACAGAGAAGGCCGTGCTTTTCATCTGGAAAAACCAAACAATGGATGTTTATTTTAATATTCATTTGGATCACATAAGCACTTCTTACACTATAAGGTGGTGTACCTGTAAACGTAACATTGAGGAGAGTTCGCTTAAGAATCGTTGCCGCGTTGTAGGGGTTTATAATAAACGTATTGTAAAATAGAGGAAGTGTGAATGAAGTTGGTCATTTTCTAAGATTGTCAGGAAACAATGTTTGCAGAGAAGTTTAGTCTGTGTTTGTGGAATGTTTATTAACGGTCCATGAACCAATCATTTGTAGCAACACTTCAGAATCAGTGTTACGCAGACAAAATTTTGGGAGCCATACCATGTTCTAATTTAAAATCTGCCACAAGAATTTCTCCATTCCACATTCCTTCAATGAGAGAGATCTTAACTCAGGAAATGTTAAAGAAAAGTTCACAAAATATTTCTTTATAATCCTTCAACTATCCTAACTTTTAATTTCAGGGTCAAAAGATGGCATACAAGAACAAAGGAAGGTGTCTTAATGGTGCCAACCAATGTATGTTTTCCCCTGCATGAAATCTTCTATTGGGACTGTTTGTATCAAGTGGAAAGGATTTGGCAAGGAAGGGAATTTTATTACAAAAAGAAGAAGTAATTTACAAAAAATGAAATTTTATTACATAAGAACAACTTACATGAAAAGGAAATTTTTTTTAAGAAAACAGAAGTAACATTTACAGAAAACAAAATAAGAAAATACAATGAATAATATCTTACCTATTGTTTATGACATTATTATTAACACTGCATTCTAGAACTGACATGAAAAGAAATTTTTCTAACAAACAAAAAAGTAACACATATACAGAATGACACAATAAAGAAATGTAATGCAAAATATCTTAGCTGCTGATTATTACAGATTATGATTACTGCAATCTGCAGCAGGATTCTGGTTCTGCTGCTGGTTCAGCCTGTTCTCCTGTACCAAGCATTGAGTTACAGATCTGTAACGAACAGAAACATAAAGACATGGTTAGTATACGTATCAAGCAGAATAGAAAAAAAAAACTAAACTAAACCCCGTGGCCTTAGTCCGCGAGTGGACTATAACGACAGAGCGGCAGCCGCCGGTCGGCGAAATTAGTGCCAACGTTTCGCGGATAGTGGGGTGTCACGGCGTCAGCGCAACGGTTCCCCTCGGCTGTTTTAATCTCTGTTTTCTAGACCGGAGCCGCTACTTTTTTTTCAAGTAGCTCCTCAATTGACTTCACGAGACTGAGTGAAACCCGTTCCAGACCCACTACTACTCAGAAAATCTGGAAGCGCCGGGAATCTAACAGAAAACTGGTTACTCAAACACACACTGTCATACCTCAGAAGATATGGGTCTTCAAAATGTATGTAACCTTAGATCTTTATATTTTTATTGTTTCAAATCTATAACAATATTTCGTGTGGAAGTGAAATACTAAATCTGAGATCAGGACAAGGCAATATAGTATAAGATCGCTTGAAAGAAAAATAGCACTCAGACATCTCACATAATGTTAAATACTGCATGATTCAAAAAGATGGACTCAAATTCATAACTTAGGACCCCCTCTTTCAAATGTTATGTACATCATTCAAATACCATGTATAGTTTAGGAAATATAGTTGTATAAAATTGAGTCCATCTTTTTGAATTACGCTGTATATGTTTAGATTTTCAAACTTCTGCATGCCAAGAGGACTGAGGTATGTTTATATGAATTTTAAAACAGAGAGCCTCAGATTGTTAAATGGTACGCCTGTGAATGTGCTTGTATATCAATATCAAATTAACGATATAGTATAGTATGAGGCTGACATGCAAATGGGTGGGAACTTCTGAATGTATCTTCTTACTGTTTGCTGTAGTCCAGAGCATAGCCTGTGGGCCTATTTTGCTATACCTGCAATATGCATTCTGCACCTTTATCCTGAGGTTCCGATTCTGCTAGACTTCCGAGACTGAAGACACGGACGTGGCTGACAGAAACATAAGAACGCCATTAATACTTGTGCGAAGCTGAAAAATTTGTCAGTGAAATCAATACTAAAGAGAAGTGAAGTATTACAGTTAAACAGAACATTTTAATATCTGTTGTCATCCAGTGCTACATGTTTCAGTTCAAGACACCATCATCAGGCATTATTTTCAAAAATTTTGAAAACATAAATACATTGTTTAATGTGTTCTCACTAAGCAGTAATACTTACTGTATGTGTACTTACATTTTCAAAATTTCTGCATACTAATGCTCAATGATGGTTTGTTCAACTGTAACATGTAGTATTGGATGACTGTGTTTGCCTGTAATACGTCACTTGTATTCAATAAGACACAACGCGATGAGGCAGACTGAAATCGGAATATATAGCGAACACGGAGAAATGGAAGCGTACTGAGAGGAACACGGAAATGACGTTGTCTTGGCTATGTGTCTTAATTTATAACATATTTATTTACCTCTAATTTGCAGTCTCCAGGTGTGTCTTTCTGTTTGGCTGGTGAGTCTACATTGGGAGTACAGAAGCATGCCTGGAAATGTTGGTCTTCCAGTTTCGCTCCTGTGTCTACACTGAGAGTAGAGATGCATGCCGGGAAATAACTGTCTTCCAGGTTGGCTGCCCCCATGTCTACATTGGGAGTGGAGACCCATGCCTTGAAATGACTGTCTTTCACTTTGGCTACTGCTTTGTCTAGACTGGCAGTAGAGACCCATGCCAGGATATGACTGTCTTTTAGTTTGGCTGCTCCTGTGTCTATATTGGGAAAGGAGAACCAGGCCTTGATATGACTGTCCTCCACTTTGGCTGCTCCTGTGCCTACACTTGGAGTGGAGACCCATGACTTGAAAAGACTGTCTTTCAATTTGGCTACTGCACTGTCTAGACTGTCAAAACTGGTAGTCGAGTCCCATGCCTGGATATGGCTTTCTTTCATTTTGGCTGCTCCAGTGACTACATTTGGAATGGAGACCCATGCCTTGAAAAGACTGTCTTTCAATTTGGCTACTGCACTGTCTAGACTGTCAAAACTGGTAGTCGAGTCCCATGCCTGGATATGGCTTTCTTTCATTTTGGCTGCTCCAGTGACTACATTTGGAATGGAGACCCATGCCTTGAAATGACTGTCTTTCACTCTGGCTACTGCTTTGTCTCCGATGTCTAGACTGGGAGTAGAGATCCATTCCTGGATATGATTGTCTTTCAGTTTTGCTGCTCCTTTGTCTACACTGGGAACGGAGAACCATGCCTCGAGATGACTGTCTTCCGCTTTGGCTGCTCCTGTGCCTACATTTGGAGTGGAGACCCATGACTTGAAATGACTGTCTTTCACTCTGGCTACTGCTATGTCTAGACTGTCTAGACTGGGAGTAGAGACCCATTCCTGGAAATGACTGTCTTTCAGTTTCACTGCTCCTTTGTCTAAATTGGGAACGGAGACCCATGACTTGAAATGACTGTCTTTCACTTTGGCTACTGCACTGTCAAGACTGGAAGCAGAGTCCCATGCCTGGATATGGTTTTCTTTCAGTTTGGCTGCTCCTGTGCCTACATTTGGAGTGGAGACCCATGCCTTGAAATGACTGTCTTTCACTTTGGCTACTGCACTGTCTAGACTCTCAAGACTGGTAGTCGAGTCCCATGTCTGGATATGGCTTTCTTTCAATTTGGCTGCTCCAGTGACTACACTGGAAATGGAGACCCATGCCTTTATATCACTGTCCTCCACTTTGGCTGCTCCTCTGCCTACATTTGGAGTGGAGACCCATGCCTTGAAAAGAATGTCTTCAAGTTTGGCTGCTAATGTGTCTACATTTGGAGTGGGTAGACATGATTGGTATTGACTGTCTTCCTGTTGGTCTCCTGTTTCTACATTGTCGTCAGTAGATATACATGCCTGGAAATAACACAAACATGAAGACAGTATTAGTATTTTTATAAAGTGAAAAGATCAACAAAAGCAATGTTAAAAGAGAACAAACATTTTCAGTTAACCAGTCAAACACAACAATAAACAGTATATGTATCTATTTCCATATAATGTATGTATTACATCTATATCGTGACTGCAAATAACAATATATTTTTAATATTACAAACTTCAAAAGGAAAGCTTCTAAATCTATAATGGTTTTATGTGAACCAAAACATGTTGGAGCATCTTTTATAATTATAACTGTTTTAATAATCTAAGGACCTTATAATTTGTGTGCATTAGTTGGACAATAAAGTGTTTCATTATTTAATACCACACCCACCAAGGCTTAGTTATTTCTTAAAAACTTCCTGTTGCTTTCCATAGCCCAGACTATATTGCACCAAATATGGGATGATTCACGATTAATGCATTTTTGTGGGGAAGATATCATCAGCTAATCTGAGGTATTGTGGCAGAATTCGTGTGCAGATTTGGAGGAAGTATACACCGGAGCTCATTCCAGGTCAAGCTGGCTGTGAGCTCAGATTTGAACCCAAGAATTTCTGGATAAAAAGCTCAAATTACAACCTACCAACCGTGCCATACATTGAGATGATCAGGATCATATATTTTATAAAATTAAACCCACACAATGTTCGTGGAGATTTCGGTCATTAGGTAGACTTTGTCTAGAACAAATTTCCTGTAATATTTCTGGCACTGAAAAAAGGTCTTGAATTATTTCATTCATTTAAATAAGTTGAAAATGGATAGAAATAATGGCAGTTTTAAAGTTACTTAAAACCCGATCACTGCCGTACGAACTAATGTCCGTGAATGGACAGGAAGTATCAAAATCTAACATTTCACGACGTGGTCTGTTTGAGTATGATCACGTCACACTGGGTGCCCTCTTCAGTGACTGAATGTATGCAGGCCTAATTAGAAAGAGTGGAGTTATTCCTCTGCAAGCCAAAAATATATACAGGAGTGTAATTACAGCTCCACTCATTCTAGACCTTGGCACTAGACTGAGGTGAGTGGCCAACATCACGTCCTGGCTGCTTTGCTCCCATTGAAAGAACCCTGGCATGCAGTGAATACAGGCTTGATAGGCCTGTGAGCCTGTCTAAATGCTTAAAGGAAGAGAAAAATACACTCTTGTCTCTGACACGTATCAAAACCCGGTTCATCCAGGCGAGTGGTTTCCAAAGTGTGCTCCGCGAATAATCCCAAGGGATGCGAGAACGGTTCCCAGGGGATTCGTGCATACATTTCTGCAATGGCAGCTATGAAGTTTATTTATTTCTTAATTACAGGAATAATAATTTGTTAAAAATAATTGCAAAACTTCTTGAAATGGCAATATGTTTAATTCATACAAATGTTAGACTATCTGGGTAAGAAGCTCCCTGCACACTAATGTGAGCAACAATCAGTCCAATCAAGGTCAAATCATGTACTGTTGGTCTGTGTGTTGCACATGG
>Ga0082212_10005822_pt1 | contig 16724 bp, 17 predicted proteins | sample TergutNt197P3_FD_71548 | JGI IMG/M metagenome (GOLD analysis project Ga0082212, IMG submission 71548) | Neocapritermes taracua P3 segment gut microbial communities from Petit-Saut dam, French Guiana - Nt197 P3 | ecosystem: Host-associated > Arthropoda: Insects > Digestive system > Gut ... | reverse complement strand
AGCAGAAGGCCAACCTCTTCAACCGCGCCAACAACCTGCGGCGTCAAAACGACTTTGACAAGGCGGTCGCGGTGTACGAGGGTATCCTGAACCTTGACGCGTCATCTGCCGAGGCGCATTGGGGCATTGTGCTGTCAAAGTAAGGTATCGAGTACGTTGAAGACCCGAATACTGGTCAACGCATTCCCACATGCCATCGTGTCCATAATGAGTCTATATTAACCGACGCAGACTATAATGAGGCTTTGGCGGACGCACAAGACGAGTATACAAAGAGCCTTTACAAAAAGGATCTCGCCCCCACGATCTCAACGATGGAGGATTCGCCCGTATACTATTTTCCCGCTGCATAACACTTCGCAATCATTCCGGAATGCGTTAAGTATTGACGGCGCAGTATAGTTGTTTACTGAATATAGCCGCCTCGTGGATCGGCCATATCCAGGGGAGATTCTGCTCACTCATCGATCCAGAGAGACAGAAATAGAACCGGCTCCTGGCTATCTCTCAATCGGCTCCAATTGCCTTTAGGGATAACCGAGTACGGTTCTATCGATACGGTAGCATATACTCCGAGGGGTGTCAATAATGAGTTCTCTTCGGATGTTCTCTTCGGATTGCAATAACCGGTGATAAGTGATATATTGCGCTTATCAAATTATACATAGTAAAGGGGATGACGCGATAATGGGAAAGGTTCTGGCGGTTAATGGCAGCCCCAAGCGCGATGGTAACACGGCGCATATGTTGCAAAGCGTTATGGATATCTGCGGGAAAGCAGGGCACGATACCGAGTTTTATCAGGCGGGCGGACGCGAACTCAGGGGATGTCTGGCATGTTTCAGTTGCATGAAGAATCCCGGCAGATGCGCGACAGACGACTGGATAAATGAGTTGTACGGAAAAATGGTCGAAGCCGACGCCATTTTGCTCGGCGCTCCCACCTACACTTCGGGACTAACCGCCGAAATGAAAGCGGTGATAGACCGATGCGGCTTCGTCGCTAAGGGCGCCGGGAAACCATTGAGCCGTAAAGTTGGAGCGGCGGTAAGCCCCGCGCGCAGGGCAGGAGCGATACATACGCTTGATACCATCCAGCATTTTTTCCTTATTAACGATATGGTCGTTGCGGGGAGCACCTATTGGAATATGAGCCTCGCCCTAATGCCGGGCGATTATGAGAATGACGCGGAAGGCGTCGCGACTATGCAGAGGCTCGGTGAAAACATTGTGTGGCTGCTTGGAAAACTGCTGTAGCTAATGTGAACCGGCATGGAAAAAAGCGTCTGACAAACAGGCGCTTTTTTTCAGGATGCCTTTTTAGCTACACAAAGTGCCATTCTACACAAAGATTACAATCAACTCAACTTTTAAGGACGCGATAGCGGCACTTGAAGAAATGTGTTCCGGTTGACAAAAAGCACCGTTAGTGTTACAATAGGCTATATTTGGAGGTGTTTATATGTCATCAGAAACAACAGTCTTCAGCGTCCGAATGGATTCCGGCGTGAAAGATAGCTTTGACAGCTTCTGCGCCGCCGTGGGAATGAATGCCAATACCGCGATAAATATGTTTGCTCGTGTTGTAGCCCGGGAAAAGCGGCTGCCTTTCGATGTAGCCATCGACCCATTCTATGATGAACGGAACATCAGGCATTTGCTGAAAATCAAAGCTGATGTGGAATCGGGCGAGGCGAAGTTGGCTGCGCATGAGCTTATCGAGGTAAACGATGATTAAGCTGTGGCATGATACGGCATGGGACGATTACCTGTACTGGCAGACGCAAGACAAAAGGACGATCGTTAGGATCAATACGCTTGTGAAAGACATTGAGAGGAACGGCTACAGCGGCATAGGGAAGCCGGAGCCACTAAAAGGCAACCTCTCCGGGTGGTGGAGCGTGAGAATAGACGAAATGAACCGCCTGGTCTTTAAGATCGCCGGGGACCAGGCAGCAGGGCAACAGCTTGAAATCTACGCCTGCAAAGGGCATTATGATTGAGAGGTGGCCCTAAGCCCCCAATATGAGGAATATTCCTCATATGCCAGATTTCATGAATTATCAAGGCTCTGTAGCCGATAGCGGCGCTGCCGATGAACCGCAGGTCATTGGCAGCGCTGCTATTTAACGCAGAAGGTCGGCTTACGCTGGTTTGCGAAACCCCTCTCTAATATCACGCCGAGAGAGGGGTTTCGTTTTTGAAATATCCAATCCAAAAATAGCTCAATTCTCGAGAAATATCGATCGATAAATACTCCAGCATTGTCACAGGAATAAAACCCCATAAATTTGACGAGTAGTCCCTAAAGCGTGTGTATTTTTTTGCTATAGAAGCATTAGCTGCGGCTTAAAATAGGTAGACTCCCCAGAACCCTATCAAGCACGGGGAGTCTACACCAACAAGGGGCAAGCCTCGCTTTGCCGCGAGTCTTATCTACAGTATAACACAGGGCAGAAACAAAAGACAAGTTAAAAATCAATTTTGGAATGTTCAAACATGTAGGAACGTTCAAACACTTGACAAATTGCTCACGGTGAGCAGATTTGAGCGTTGCAACGTGAGGAGAGATATTTTGCGCTACGAATCTGAAAAATTTGACTTGAAATCGACAAACTGTTATAATTGCTTGATTTGAGCGGCGAAACATGGTGATTGCTTTTATGTGGATTGCAGATAAGTGGGCTGACTATGAACTTCTCGACTGTTCGGGCGGCGAGCGGCTGGAGAGGTGGGGCGGTTATACTCTTGTAAGGCCGGACCCGCAGGCGATATGGCGGTCGCCGAGAGAGCACAGCGGCTGGTACAAGCCGGACGCTCGCTATATCCGTTCCCAATCGGGCGGCGGACGCTGGGAATTCAGCGGTCACGCGCCGGAAGCAGGAGTGACGGAAGAACCGGAGGTCAGCGGTCAGGAGGCGGGAGACCGGGGACAGGCGCCGGAACCCGGAGGCGGTGTGGCGCGATCAGCGAGAGGGTTGCCCGGAAAGTGGAGCGTCGCTTATGATAAGCTGAGGTTCAACGTCAGCTTGATGAACTTCAAGCATACCGGCCTTTTCCCCGAGCAGGCCGTCAACTGGGAATATATCGCGGAAATGATCAGCTCAGCAGGCCGTAAGGTCAGCGTGCTCAACCTTTTCGCGTATACCGGCGGGGCGACTTTAGCCGCCGCCTCGGCGGGAGCGGACGTCTGCCATATTGACGCGGCGCGCGGAATGGTGTCCCGCGCGAAGGAAAACGCTGTATCGTCAGGGCTGGAAGACAAGCCGGTCAGGTGGATAGTCGACGACTGCGCCGCGTTTGTAAGGCGGGAGATACGGCGCGGCCACAGATACGACGCGCTGATAATGGATCCGCCTTCCTATGGAAGAGGGCCGGGCGGCGAGGTCTGGAAGCTCGAAGACGGTCTGTACGATTTTCTCAAATTATGCTCGGAAGTCCTGAGCGACGATCCTCTGTTCGTGTTGATCAGCTCATACACGGCGGGCCTGTCTCCATCAGTGCTTAAATATATTACCCAATCCCTTCTCGGAGGGAACGCTGAATGCGGTGAGCTCGGGCTGCCGGTATCGTCAAGCGGCCTTGCGCTGCCTTGCGGCGCCTCGTGCCGCTGGGCAAGATAAACGAGGAATGCGAATCGGTTATGAACGACATTATCAGAACGGAAAACCTTGAATTTTCATACGCGTCGCAGGATAGCGAGACGCCTCGGGCAGTTCTGCGGGGCGTCGATCTCGTTATAGAAAAGGGCACTTTCGTCGCGATAATAGGGCATAACGGATCGGGAAAATCGACGCTCGCAAAGCACTTTAACGCGATTCTCCTTCCTGCGGGCGGGCGCGTCTTCGTCGGCGGAGCAGATACCGCGGATGAAAAACTGGTTCTTGAGATACGCCGCCGCGTAGGTATGGTGTTTCAAAACCCGGACAATCAAATCGTCGCGACCGTCGTCGAGGAGGACGTCGCTTTCGCGCCGGAAAACCTCGGGTATCCCTCCGATGAGATACGCAGGCGCGTCGATGAGGCTTTGAAAATCGTCGGCATGTACGAGTACCGGGAGCACGCCCCCCACCTGCTTTCCGGCGGGCAGAAACAGCGCGTCGCGATAGCGGGCGTTCTGGCGATGAATCCGGAGTGCATCGTATTTGACGAGCCCACCGCCATGCTCGATCCGCGCGGCAGGGAGAGTATCATAAATGTTATACGCGACTTACGTGATAATCACGGCGTTACTATCGTACTGATCACGCACCATATGGACGAAGCCGTCAACGCGGACAGAGTCGTCGTTTTCTCGGACGGCTGTATAACAATGGACGGAACCCCGCGCGAAGTGTTCTCAGACATTGAGACGCTGCGCCTCGCGGGGCTTGACGTACCGGAGACTACGGCGTTGCTGCATGAGTTGAATAAGGACGGCTTCGGTCTTCCGCCGGACGCGCTGACTGTCGACGAATGCGCCGACGCGATCTACTCGGCGCTGAAAAGCACGCGAGTCTGAACCGGGGTGAAGTCGCGTTCACCAAATGACCGCATTAGAGAGAAGGCACAGGAACAATTGCCAGTAATCGAAACAGAAAAACTCACCCACACATACAGTATCGGCACGCCGTTTGAGCGCGTCGCGATCCGGGACGTAGATTTTGCCGCGGAAAAAGGGGAATATCTAGGGATAATCGGCGCTACCGGTTCGGGTAAATCAACATTTATCCAGCATTTGAACGGCCTGCTGAAACCGACTTCGGGGCGCGTTTTCTATAACGGGCGCGACATTCACGAGTCAAAAACCTACACGCGCAATTCACGCTTCAAGGTCGGGCTTGTTTTTCAGTACCCTGAGTATCAATTGTTTGAAAACACTGTCCTCGATGATATCGCTTTCGGTCCGAAAAACATGGGATTGACCGAGCCTGAGGCGCGCGAGCGTGCGTATGAGGCTGCCGGTTTCACGGGGCTCGATGATTCTCTTCTGGACAAATCACCTTTCGAGTTGTCCGGAGGTGAGAAACGCAGGGCGGCGATCGCAGGCGTTATAGCGATGCGGCCGGAGGTGCTGATCCTCGACGAGCCGACGGCGGGGCTCGACCCGCGCGGCAGGGATGAGCTGATCGGCAACATCATGAGTTATAAACAGGCTCACGGCGCGACAATAATAATGGTAACGCATAACATGGAGGAGATCGCGAGGACGGTAGACCGTATCGTTCTGTTCGACAACGGTCAGGTCGCGATGGAAGGGACGCCCGCCGAGGTTTTCTCCGGGAGCGAAAGGCTCTCTTCGCTGGGGCTTACCGCCCCGAAAGCGACTTTGGTAGCTGCCCGGCTGCGCGCGCTGGGGCTGCCGGTCAGTCAGGATATATACACAGTGGCGCAGCTCAGAACGGCGCTCAATGAGTTGAGGGCCGGAAGTTAAGAAAGAGGCGTATTTATGCTCCGCGACATAACTTTAGGTCAGTATTTTCCGGGGAATACGATAGTTCACAGGCTTGATCCGCGAGTAAAGCTCCTGCTCACTATCGTATATATCACAGCTCTCTTCATTGCACGAGGCGTATTCGCGTACGCCCTGATGCTTGCTGTGCTCCTTACTTTCCTGTCACTGTCGAAAATCAAGCCTAAGGCGGCGCTCAGCGGCCTTCGCACGGTCATGATAATTATTTTATTCACAGTTCTTTTGAATATATTCTTTGTCAGAGGAGACACGGTTCTCTTCGAGTACCGCAGGATCGTTATTACGCGGGAGGGGCTGTTCATAGCCGTTTTCATGGCGGCCAGGCTTATAATGCTCATCGTCGGCGCGTTCATGCTGACGTATACGACGTCCCCGATCGCGCTGACCGACGGTATCGAGAGAATCCTGAATCCTTTGAAGAAGATAAAGCTGCCTATACATGAGCTTGCTATGATGATGAGCATCGCCCTCCGAATGATTCCGACGCTTATCGAAGAGACCGACAAGATAATGAGCGCGCAGAAGGCGCGCGGAGCGGACTTTGAGACCGGCGGGCTCATCAAGAGGGCAAAGGCTGTTCTCCCGCTTATTGTCCCTTTATTTATCAGCGCGTTCCGCAGGGCGGACGAACTCGCGATCGCCATGGAAAGCCGCTGTTACCACGGCGGCGAGGGCAGGACCCGAATGAAAGTCCTGAAAACCTCCGCAAGGGATTATATCGCGCTGCTTTGCGGCGCAGCCATCATCGCCGCCGTGATTTTACTGGGGCGTATTGAGATTTGGCAGATGTGACGGATGGTATGGTCAGAAATATAGCTATGCGGATAATGTTTGACGGGGCGCGGTACCACGGATGGCAGGTGCAGAAGTCTGATACGACTGTCGCCGGGACGCTGGGGTCGGCTCTGTCGCGCATTTGCGGGCACCCCGTGAGCCTCCACGGCTGCGGCAGGACCGACGCGGGTGTTCACGCCGAACGATATTGCGTTAATTTCAAAACAGAGTCAAGCATCCCGCCGGAGCGCCTCCCTTATGCCGTGAATTCCTTACTCCCGCGCGATATTGCCGCGCAGCAGGCTGTCTATGTCCCGGATGGCTTTGACTCGAACCTGTCATGTATCAAAAAGGAATATACCTACAGGATTTTCAACTCGCGTATACGCGACCCGTTCTACGCAGGGAGGGCGTACTTTTACCCTCAAAAGCTTGATCTCGAGGCTATGAGGCAAGCGGCCCCGTACTTTACGGGCAAGCATGATTTCGCGGCAGTGCGGTCGCTCGGAACAGTAACCAAAACTACTGTCAGGACAGTTTATTGGTATGAGGTCGAGGATAACGGCAATATGGTGGAACTGCGCGCCTGCGCTAACGGGTTTCTGTACAATATGGCAAGGGCGATGGCAGGTACTATGGTATATGTTTCCGAGGGAAAGATACCGCCCGGCGATATTCCGCGGCTGCTTGAGCAGAAAGACCGCAGACTCACAGGTCCGACCTTGCCGCCCGGCGGTCTGTACCTGACGAGGATCTGGTATGATGGTGAAGCAGGCGAATTGTTCACGTAAATTCTATTTATTTTTAATATTGTTTGTGATATAGTATTTAATTGCGGTTGAAGCGGAGAACATATCTATGGCCGGTGATAATAAACCTAAATCAAATTTGCGCAGGCTTATCGGGATCGCGTGTTCGCTGATATCCCTCGCTTTGCTGACATATATCGCGGTCTCGCTATTAACCGGGAACGGACTTGGTTTTTCCCGGTTCTCCGGATCGTCAGGCAAGCGCGAAGCTGCCGAATGGGTCGACGAGTTCAATTTTGACGTCGGCCGGGGCAGAGTTTTCGTAAGTCTCGGTAACTCAGTCGCCGCGGCGGGAACTCTCGGGATCCAGGTTTTGGACGCGGGAGGTAATGAAACGCTCAGAGACCCGTTCAGAATGTCGGCCCCCGCTGTCAGCGCGCTGGAAGGGCGCGCGATAGCGTTCGATATCGGCGGGTCGTCAGTCCGGGTATTCACCGAGTCTGACGTCTCCGCATCGGTCGAAGCAAGCGGTGAAATAATTTCCGCGTCGATAAACCGGAATGGATGGTTCTGCGTGTGCACGCAGGAGGGCGGCGGTTACAGGGGCGCCGTCATGGCTTATAACAACAAAGGCAGCGGCGTCTACAGGGTCAATGTGGCAAGCGGATATGTTCTGTCAGCGGCGCTTTCGCCCGATAATAAAAATCTTGCAGTACTGAGCCTGACGGACAGCGGAAGCCGTATCACATTTTACAGCCTTAACAGCGAGGATGCGGACAACGTTTTTGATCTGCCCGGCGGGCTGATAATAGATATTTCCTATCTGCCCGGCGGCGGGTTACTCGCCGTGTCGACTGACTCGCTTAGCGTCTTCGACAGGCATGGGGCTTCCGCTGAAATCTACGGGTTCTCCGGCAGGCTTTTACGCGGATATGCCGTGTACGATGATTTTATTGCTCTCCATCTGCTTGATTACCGGGTCGGATATCGCGGGCGGATCGTAACATTAAGCGATAACGGAAATCAAATCGCCGAGATCGCGGTTGACCGTGAAATAACCTCGATGGCGGCAGGGGACGGGTATCTGGCCATTCTGCGCGGCGACGGTCCGGCGCTGTATGATTCCGGACTCATCGAGCGCCCGCTGTCAGTGAAGCCGGGAGCAACGGCGGGAGCGGCGCATGTACTCGTTTTGAGCGGCGGGGCGCTCCTTACCGCCGGGGACCATTCGGCTGTGGTTGTACGGGCGGCCGGCGACCGGTAAAGCCCGCGGATACCATCGTAAGCGGCTCTGCGAAGGCGTTACGGACAAAGGGCGTTTCGCCCCCAGCGTTTCGAAAGGCAGATAGCTCTGACAAGATACATTTAGAGGGTTGATGACTTGGGAAAGACAGTAGTTCTGGCGATCGATCTGGCTATAATAGCTATTGTCGTTTTCTGCGCCTGGCGCGGCTACAGAAACGGGCTGATCCGCGGCGCTTTCGGCGTTGTTGCTCTGATCGCGTCACTGTTTATCGCTAATATAGCGGCGACAGCTTATTCCGAAGAATTTACAGGTATGCTGAAACCTTTCATCGGAGGCGTTGTGGAAACAACGATCACCGATATGCGCGATGAAGGCATAAAGTATCTGCCCGAAGATCACGAACATGATAATAGTTCGGAGGAGTTCGGGACTGCTTACACCGCGCTGCGGCAGATCGGCCTTCCGGAACCGTCCGCGGTCCGTATCGCGGAGCTGACGCTGGAAGGCAGCGAAGGCGGTTATCTCGCTGATTTGATAGGCGACAAGTTATCTTCCGTCCTGGCTTTCGTCGCGGTATTCGGGATCGCGTTTATACTCCTGGCGATCGTGTTTACTGTCATAGGCAACCTGATCGGTTTTGTCTTTGCCCTGCCCGGGCTAAAACTCGTCGACACGATAACAGGCGTGCTGCTGGGCCTGCTGAAAGGGTTGATCCTTGTTTATTCGCTGGCTTTGATCGTAAGGTACTTCGGCCTGATAGCGTCGTCCACAGTTGAGGAGACGCGTATACTCAGTTATCTTATCAATAATAATCCTGTAGCTGAAACGCTCGGTTTGTAAGGGGGAGGTGGCGCAAATGAAAGCGGTTCCGAATGTGATCTCCGGTTTTCGGATCTGTCTTGTCCCGGTGTTTTTCGTCGTGTATTTTTCAGATACGCAAGACATTAAGGTCTATGCCGTAATCGTCTACGCGCTGGCTACCCTCAGTGATTTTCTTGACGGCTACCTTGCCCGTAAGCTCAAGGCGTCGTCAAATCTGGGAAAGATCCTCGATCCGCTCGGCGATAAGCTGATGACTGTTTCCGTTATGGCGTGTATCACGATCGACAAGGTCATACCCGTTTGGGCCGTCATCGTCGCTGGCGTCAAGGAAATCCTTATGGGAGTCGGCGGTATCGTACTTTATAGGATCGCCAACGCGGAAATACCGCCTTCAAACAAAATCGGCAAAGCGTCGACCGTTGTGTTCTTCCTGGTATGCGTGACGCTGATGATGTTCAGGAATCTTCCGTCAGGAGCCGCGATAGCGCTGATCTCTACCGCCATAGCGCTGATGTTCGCGGCGCTGGCGAGTTATATAAATACGTACTTCACAGTAATGAGAACGCGCGGGGAATAGAAGCGAAGGGAATGTTCAAAAATGCGACCAACACTATGCGCCAGATGTAAAAGAAACGCAGCCGTTATATTTATAACGAAAATCGAAAACGGGCAGACCACGAACGAGGGCATATGCCTCAAGTGCGCCCGTGAGCTGAATATAAAGCCGATCGAGGACATTATTAAAAGGATGGGCCTGACCGACGAGGATCTGGAGAGCCTGACCGACGAAATGATGGAAGCGATGGGAGGGCTTGAAGGCATCGCCGAGCATGAAGACGAAGCCGAGGACGGCAAGATAGCGCAGTTCCCGTTCCTCAACAGGCTTTTCGGAGGTCCGGACGATACGCCGCCGAGAGATTTCCCAAGACCCGGGCGCGATCAGAAAGAGAAAGAAGCAGGCGGACCCGGCGGCAAAAAACGCAAGTATCTCGAAAGTTATTGCATCTCTCTCACCCGCAGGGCTGCCGACGGGAAGCTCGACAGGATCGTGGGACGGGAGACAGAGACCGAGCGCGTCGTTCAAATCCTGAACCGCAGGCAAAAGAACAACCCGTGCCTTATCGGAGAGCCGGGGGTCGGTAAAACGGCAATCGCCGAAGGTCTCGCCCAGCGCATATTCGACGGGAACGTACCATATAAACTGAGCGATAAAGAGGTTTATCTTCTGGATCTTACGGCGCTCGTAGCAGGGACGCAGTTTCGCGGACAGTTTGAAAGCCGTATGAAGGGTCTCGTCGAGGAAATAAAAAACAGCGGTAACGTCATTCTTGTCATTGACGAGGTTCACAGCCTCGTCGGAGCGGGAGACGCCGAGGGTTCGATGAACGCCGCGAACATACTGAAACCCGCGCTTTCACGCGGCGAGATACAAGTCATAGGCGCTACGACGTTCACCGAGTACAGGAAGCATATCGAAAAGGATTCGGCGCTTGAGCGCAGGTTCCAGCCGGTCATCATCACAGAACCGTCTATCAGCGAATCCATAGAAATCATCATGGGTATCAAACACTACTACGAAGCGTATCACGGCGTCTCGATACCGGATGAAATGGCGCGGCAGGCAGTGATACTGTCTGAAAGGTACATATCCGACAGATTCCTGCCCGATAAGGCGATAGACCTGATCGACGAAGCTTGCTCGGACATGAACCTGAAGAGCAAACTTATCGCAAGGAAGGACGCGATCGGCAAGGAAAGGCGCGACCTGCAAAAAGAGCGCGAGATGATCATTGCCGAACCGAACAGCAACGATTACGCGCGCCTTGCCGAAATCAGAAGCCAGGACTTGCGGTTGTCGAGCGAGCTGGACGATCTGGAGATGCGCGGGGCGCCGGCGCTGACGCTCGATAACTTAGCCCGCGTTATTGAGCTATGGACAAAGATTCCTGCTTCAAGTATCCGCGAGGATGAGTACAAGAGGCTTTCGGAACTTGATATGCGGCTGAAGGAACATATAATCGGACAGGACGACGCCGTAAACAACGTCTGCGCCGCGATCAGGCGCAACCGCGTCGGAATATCCCCGAAACGCAAACCCGTGTCATTCATCTTCATCGGTTCGACCGGCGTCGGCAAAACAGAGCTTGTAAAGAGGCTCGCTTCCGACCTTTTTGACTCGCCGGAGTCGCTGATCCGTCTCGATATGTCAGAGTTCATGGAGAAACACGCGGTGTCGCGCATCATTGGCTCGCCTCCCGGTTATGTCGGTTACGACGAGGCCGGCCAGCTCACAGAAAAGATACGCCGCAGGCCGTACAGCGTCATATTATTCGACGAGATCGAGAAAGCTCACCCCGACGTTATGAATATATTGCTCCAGATCCTCGACGACGGGCATATTACCGACGCGCACGGCCGGATGGTGAACTTCGAGAACACTGTCATAATTATGACGACGAATGCCGGGAGCGACAAAAAAGACGGTTCGGTGGGCTTTAACCGCACTATAAACGAGCAGGGTAAAGAGAAGTCGGAAAAGGCGCTCAAGGACTTTCTAAGGCCTGAGTTCATCAACCGCGTTGATGAAATAGTGTATTTCAACCATCTGTCCGAGGAGACCTTCAAGCAGATCGCGAGGCTTATGCTGGACGAACTGCGCGAATCTATGGCTGAGAAGCCGATAGAACTGCGCTGGGACGACAGCCTTGTCGACTATCTGACAGAGAAATCATTCTCACAAACGTATGGCGCGCGCAATCTCCGCCGGCTGATCCAGAAAGAAATAGAGGATATGATTGCCTCTGAGATGATTTCAAACTACGCCCGTCCCGTAAAGCAGGTCGGCCTGACTGTCAGGAGCGGCGAGATACAGATCATAGCTGTTTAGGCGCTGTCGCCGGAAAGCAGGCTCAGCAACGAATGCGTTTCAGATAGCGCCCCCTGCTTTTCGGGGCGCTTCACTATATACTGAGAGGGATGATCATAATGACGACTGTTTCACTTGGCAGGACCGGTATAAACGTAAATAAAATGGGGTTCGGCGTATTGCCGTTACAGCGCGTCCCCATGGGAGAAGCGGTTTATCTGTTGAGAAAGGCATGGAAAAACGGAATCGACTTCTACGACACCGCCAGGGCATATACAGACAGCGAGGAAAAAATAGGAAACGCTTTGTCAGACGTACGCGGGGACATAGTGATCGCTACAAAAACCATGGCGGCGGACGCGAAAGGCTTTTGGGAGCAACTCAGCACATCGCTGAAATACCTGAAATGCGGCTATATAGACATATATCAGTTCCACAACCCGCCGTTTTGCCCGAAACCGGGCGACGCTTCGGGGCTTTACGACGCCATGCTCGAAGCCAGGGAAAAGGGGCTGATACGGCATATTGGTATAACGAACCACCGCTATCACGTGGCGGTCGAAGCTGTTGAGTCCGGATTGTATGACACTTTGCAATTCCCGGTCAACTATCTCTCTACAGAACGGGAGATGAAGATAATCGATTTATGCGGGGAACATAACGTTGGCTTCATCGTAATGAAAGCAATGTCCGGCGGGCTGATCACTGATTCCGCCGCCTCATGCGCGTTTTACAGCCAGTACGCCAACGCGCTGCCTATTTGGGGCGTCCAGCGTGAAAATGAGCTGGATGAGTTTATATCATATATTGACGATCCTCCGCAGCTCAGTGACAGGATAAACGCGGTTATCAGAAAGGACAGGCAGGAGCTTTCGGGCGACTTTTGCAGAAGCTGCGGTTACTGCCTGCCGTGTCCGGCGGGTATCGATATCCCTCAGGCCGCGCGCATGTCCCTCCTGCTCAGGCGGGCGCCCGCCGCGTCTTTCCTCACTGATGAGTGGCAGATTAAAATGAAGATGATAAACGGATGCACCGGCTGTAATCACTGCAAGGAACATTGCCCGTACGGCCTTGACACTCCGGCGCTTCTGAAGGCAAACCTGAAAGATTACCTTACGTTTATTTAACCTGAAGGAGGGTATGATCACAATATGAGTATTTTCGATATTATCGGCCCGGTAATGGTCGGGCCGTCGAGTTCGCATACGGCCGGCGCGGCCCGCCTGGGGCTGATTGCCGGGCGCCTGCTCGGGGCCCGGGTCCTACGCGCTGAGATCACCCTCTTTGAGTCTTTCGCCGCCACAGGTTACGGCCACGGCACAGGCAAGGCGATCGTCGGCGGGCTGTTAGGCATGCATCCCGATGATGAGCGTCTGCCCGCGAGCTTCGAGCTTGCCGCGCAGGCCGGGCTTGATTATCAGATAATCAACTCGACCGAGCAGCGCAGCCACCCGAACACAGCGGAGTTGACGCTATATAACAACGACCGCAAAGTAGAGGTGACCGGCGTTTCGATAGGCGGGGGAAGTATTGAGATCACGCGCATAGACGGGATGGAAGTTTCGATCAGCGCGGACTATCACACGCTCGTAGTGTTCTCGATCGATCGTTTCGGGACCGTGGCGGGAATCGCGCAGCGGTTGACGGACGCAAAGATCAACATCGCTTTCATGCGCTTGTCCAGGCACAGCGAGGGGCAATCCGTCGTAATGGTCATCGAGACCGATCAGGAGATCGCCGGAGTTTTACTTTCCGGCCTCAAGCAGCTCCCGAATGTGAATGATATAATCTATTTGCGTCCGGTAAGGTAAGGAAGGAATGGCTTAACAATATGAAACTGTCCGATTATCTTGAACACTGCGGCTCCGCCGGGAAAAGGCTGTCCGATTCCGCGCTGGAACTGGAGGCAAGGGAGCAGAAATGCTCAGAGGAGGACGCTGTCAATGAAATGGCTGCGCGCTTTCAAATCATGCGCCAGTCAGCCCGGCGCGGACTTGAGAGTACCGCGCTGTCAAGCAGCGGGCTGAGCGGCCGGAACGCGTCGACGCTTAAGTCCGCCGACCTGCGCGTTTCACTGCTGGGCGGCATAGGGAGAAAAGCGATGCTTTACGCTCTCGCCATATCAGAAGAAAACGCCCGCATGGGAAAAATCGTAGCGGCTCCTACTGCCGGAGCTTGCGGTATTCTGCCGGCTGTCGTCCTCGCGCTGGGCGAGGAGCTTGGTATAAGCGAGGATCGGTTGGTCATGTCGTTGTTCACCGCAGGGGCAGTCGGTCGCGTTATCGCCGGGAACGCGACGCTTGCAGGCGCGGAAGGCGGCTGCCAGGCGGAATGCGGCAGCGCCGCCGCAATGGCTGCCGCTGCGGCTGCAGAGCTTCTTGACGGTACGCCGCAGGTCTGCGCCCACGCGGCGGCGCTTGCGTTGAAGTCGATGCTGGGCCTGGTCTGCGACCCGGTATGCGGCCTGGTCGAAGTTCCCTGCGTAAAACGTAACGCTACCGGCGCGATCAGCGCGCTGGCGGCGGCAAATCTGGCTCTTGCCGGTATTGAGAGCGTTATACCCGCCGACGAGGTGATCGAAGCGATGGGGCGCGTGGGCAAAGCCATCCCTGCCGAACTGAGGGAGACCTCGAAGGGCGGCCTTGCGGCGACGCCAACCGCTCAGAAACTCAGCGGCAGTCTGCGAGGATAATAATTATACTTCTCACTGGGTTTGTAACTGTTCGGGGGGCATCCTAAAACTCGCAATGGTTACAGCCCGCACACAGATTTACAGCAGCATTGCCGTTTTCACAGCAGTGCAAAGCGCTGCAAGCAGCGCTTCGTGCGTTGGCTGTAACCAACCTGTGTTTCTAGGATGCCCCCTGAACAGTTACCTGGGTTTGCGGGAAATAAAAAAATTTTCAAAAAACTATTGACAAAGCAAAAAACAGGTGTTACTATATCGCTAGTTAGTGAGTTAAGTCATTAACTAGCGAACGTCATAACAGGGAGGAGGTGGAGTCCGGGCGGCTTCCCGGAGCGTATATGAATGACAGTCAGCCAATTTTCCAACAGATAATGGACACTATCGAAGGCGACATTATTACAGGCGTATACGGGACTGACGAGTTGATAATTTCCACCACGCAAATCTCAAAAGTCTACTCCGTCAATCCGACGACTGCGGTTAAAGCTATCAGCAAGCTGACAGACGCCGGCATACTCTACAAGAAAAGGGGGATCGGTATGTGCGTAGCCGAAGGGGCGCGGGAGAAAATCACCGCGCGGCGCAAAGAGATTTTTCTTAATCAGACTATAGGCGCGCTGCTGGCAGAGGCTAAAACACTTGGCATTACTGTTGAAGAACTTATCAGCGTAATCAAAAGCGGCGTTATATGAATCCTGTTGATACCAACCCGCATAAAAAAAGAGAGTACCGAAAGGGGAAAATGAGAATGGTTGAGTTTACCGATGTATCAAAAAAGTTCGGCAGTACGACCGCAATCGACCGCATATCACTTAATATCCCGGATCAGGGCATCTACTGCCTGCTCGGCAGGAACGGCGCCGGCAAAACAACGCTGATGAAACTGCTCGCCGGGCATATAGCGGTTTCGGGAGGAAAAATCACTGTCGACGGAAAAAGCGTAACGACAAGCAGAATGCCGGAAAGCGTCAGTTTCATTGAAAGCGGCTCGACGCAGTTTAACATCAAAGTATCAGAGCTTATCGCTGCCGCCGCGCAACTGCAGGAAGATTTCGATTTCGAGTTCGCGCTGAAAATGGCAAAACGCTTTGAACTGAACCCGGATAAGAAGTTCAAGCAGTTGTCCTTCGGGATGAAGACCATGCTGACGACGATAATCACGCTCGCTAATAACTCGAAGGTGATCCTGCTCGACGAACCGACGCTCGGCTTCGACGCGATCATGCGCGACCAGTTCAACACACTGCTGGTAGAGAGTTATCTCGCGCACCCGCGCGTCATCATCGTATCGACGCATCTGATCGATGAGATCGCGAAAGTGACGGAAAACCTTATAATAATCGATAAGGGCCGGATCCTTGTCGAAACCGGAATAGACGAGATCGACGAAAAAGCCTATACGTTGTCAGGTTCCGCAGCGGCGGTCGAACCGCTGCTCGGCGGGCTGAACTGTATAGGCAGGACGACGGCCGGCAGCGTGATGGCCGCGCATATTTACGGCGACAGGATCGTTGCGCCCGAGGGCGTTTCGATCGACCGCATGAGCTTACAGGACTTCTTTATCAATATAGTGGGAGGCAATACAAATGAACGATAAATCGCTTGTGGTTGCGAAGATAAATTTCCGCAACATAAAGCTGGCATATGTTTTTACGGCTATTTTGTTCTTCGGCGTCATAATAGAGGATATCGTATTTATACTGCTGGACTACTTCGGCGCTTACTCCGGGAACGAGGGGAACACGACGGTCGGGATTGGCAATTACCTGTTTCTGCTTGTCATTTTCAGCGCGATACTCATTCCTTCGCGGAATTTCCGCAGAATGATGAATCTGGGCGGAAAGCGCTCGAACTTTTTCACCGGAAGCGCATTGGGTTACGTAATCCTGACGGCAGCCGTGTCGTTGGCAGGGATTCTCCTTTACTTTACATATGAGCGTTACGTGACATTATCGTATTATGGCGGCGGGTCGCTCAATGTCTTGGACGTGTTCGGTTGGATGAGCAACGGGCCGGTAGTCGCATTCTTTCAGCAATTCGCGTTCCTGCTGCTGTTTGCCTCAGTCTTGCACACTCTTGTCGCGGCGCAGGAGAAATGGTACGGTTGGGCGGCAGACGTACTGATA
>Ga0082212_10005821_pt1 | contig 16728 bp, 13 predicted proteins | sample TergutNt197P3_FD_71548 | JGI IMG/M metagenome (GOLD analysis project Ga0082212, IMG submission 71548) | Neocapritermes taracua P3 segment gut microbial communities from Petit-Saut dam, French Guiana - Nt197 P3 | ecosystem: Host-associated > Arthropoda: Insects > Digestive system > Gut ... | reverse complement strand
CGCGCCGCCGATAAGTCTCCCTGCCGATACAAAATTTCCGCTAATTGGAAATTGATCTGCGGATTCCCCACCCCCACCGCTAACGCTGCTCTGTACAAATCCGCCGCTCCTTCTAAATTACCCAGCGTTTCCAATTCGCACGCCGCCTCACAAAGCACCACCGGATCGTTCGACTCCGTATCCGTCTCGAAAATCGAATCGAGAACCGCCAACGGATCAAAAGTCTCCGGCGTTAGAATTGCCTCTACATTCTCCGCAAAAGGAAAACGTTTTTGACCGTTTTGATCGACATTGCCTTCTTCCGAGGTAAAGATAAGGTCTTTCCCTTCGAGGCGAACTGCCGCAAAGTTGTCCGGCTTGTACCGTCCGATTTTCCGCAATCGGTCGATTGCAGACGACAACGAAAGACCTGCTTCAATCATGTTTTGCGCTATTTTAAGCGTCAAAATAACATCCTTACCAAAATAACAGAGGCGATAGATTTGGCGAGTCGGCGTAATGAGACGTTCCCGTTGCAATCGCCGCAGGATGGGCAAGGGCAATCCCGTCAACTTGGCGAGCATCGACGGCGTGTACAACGTTTGAGTGGATTCCGTTGAGTCCGCTGTTTGGTTGCCATATTTTTCCCAAAATTGGGTTTCAGAAATGATCGAAAGCGTTCCTTTTTCAAAGGCATCCCGTGTTTCGGCATCGAGTTGATCGTTCCAGAGATTCCAATCTTGTTTCAGGATGTTTTCATCGCCGATGACGATGAGATCAACATTGGCGGTCAACCGGTTGGCAATGTTTCCTCCCGCGCGTTGGACGACCTCCGTTGCTTCCTTTCGGCTTGCTCCCGATAATTTTCCGAGAAAATAAATCTTTTGCATTGTGCGGTCATTTTACGCTGTTTTGCAAAAAAACAACAATTCCTGCCCGTTCGATAATATCACTCCGATGCACCTCTTGGGAACCGGCTGGTGCCTCGCGGCTCCAAAATTTGATCGGGCAAATTTTGACCGGGTTGCCACGCACCGGGACCGGGAGTGTAACCGTCCCCATCGCCGCTTCCTGAACCCTCTTGATTATTTTCCCGTCCTTCCCGCATTTGTCGCGGTAACGGCGGCAAAAATGCCGGTCGCGATGCAAGCAATTCTTTTTCCTTTGCCAACTGTGCCGGTGTCAAATGCTGACGCAGACGCTCCGCCAATTTTTTTGCCGTCTCAAAACTTTGAGATTCGAGTTCTTGCCCCGCCTTGCGTAACTCATCCCGTTCTTCTTCAGACAAGTTCTGCGGTCCGCCTGCCGCAATGACTTTTTCTGCCATTCCAAGCATCTTTTCCATTTGGGCAACACGCTCTTCTCGCATATCATCGAAAACTCCTTTCAACTTTCCCTTTTGGTCTTCCGAAAGTTCCAGCACTTCCATCGCACTGAGATTGATGATCGGTGAATCGACACCGCCGAGCGTTTGGAATACCAACTTTTGAACGTTTTGCTGCCGTTCCGCCGACATGGCGGTGTTGAGACTTGCGGTAATGCGACCGAGATCACGGCTCAGATCCGCTTGCACATTTGCTTGCGTTTCTTCGGTCATATTTCGGAACTTGACGGCGTACTGCGGTGCATTCATCAACATGGCACCTCGGAGCAACCGAATCGAATTGACTTCTGTATCGGTCAAGCCGAGTTCTTGCCGAACATTTTGATCGTCCACACCGGCGAGTAGGGCGAATGAACCGGCGGAGCCATTTTCCAAGGCTCCGAAAAAGGAGCGTCCCAGTACGGAGACGGCACCGGGCGGCGGGGGTTGACCTTGAAATATATCTCTCATCGGACCGCCGCCCCCCAGACGAGGCTGTCCCAATAAAGTATGAGTCAACATGACAACAAACAGGATGGAATAAAGAATTTTCCGCATAGAACACCTTTTCGATTTCGACTTGATAACCGCAACCCTTTACATAGTATAACGAAAATGGCGGGGAAAAGCAAGGGGAAAGATACCGAATCCATCCAATATCCTCACATCAGACTCCTTCTCCCCCTCCCGATCTATTACCACTCGTTTCCCTCTCGTCTCGGCATCTTTTACGTGCAAGAGCAAGTCCCTTTTCAACAGGATCAACTCTCAGTGCGATCCAATTTTTTGACTGTTTTTAGGCAAAAAACTATTTTTTGCGAAACCTTGCCGTTTCGCTGGTGTTTGACGGAGTAGGGCTTTGTCCAAACAAAAAATTAGGAGAAAAAAAATATGAAACGTACTTATTGGATTTTTGCGGTCACACTGACCGTATTTGCATTGTCTCTCAACGCCTTGGCGCAACCGCCGGGAGGCGGACAACGAGGTCAAGGTCCCGGACCCGGTATGGGACCAGGAATGGGACCCGGACCCGGTATGGGACCAGGAATGGGACCCGGACCCGGTATGGGACCCGGAATGCCCGGTATGGGACCCGGACCCGGTATGGGACCCGGAATGCCCGGTATGGGACCCGGACCCGGTATGGGACCCGGACCCGGTATGGGACCCGGACCCGGTATGGGACCCGGACCCGGTATGGTACCCGGAATGCCCGGTATGGGGGGAATGGGCGGTTTAGGGGACATCAATGGAATGTTCCAAAACCCCGAATTCGCCAAAATGTTGCAACTTTCGCCGCAACAAACGACTGACATGCAAAGAATTACGAGAGAAACCGGTGATACAATCCGAACTGGAGTCCAGGGTGTATTGCAAGATATACCCCGCCCCGAACCGGGTACTCCGCCAAACGCCGATGCGATGCGGCAAATTGGAGATAAAATAAGGCAAGTTGTGGAAAAGGAAATTGATGCGGCACAGGTCAAAATGGATCAATCCCTGCGCCCGGAACAGCGGACGAAACTTCGTGAAACCACCTTCCAAGTCATGGGCGGATTGGATTCGCCAATGTTGAACGAACGGATGCTCGCCGCCGTGGACATCACCGATGCTCAAAAGGAACAAGTCCGAAAATTGACCGAAGAACGTAATGCGGCAATGGCTCCTCTAATGCAACGGATGTTTACAGAAGGGCGTGATGCAACTCCTGAACAGCGGGATAAGATGCGAGCGGAAATGGAAGCACTGAACAAGAAGTTTGCCGAACAGACCAAAGGTCTTTTGACACCGGATCAAAAAACGAAAGCGGAAAAATTGACTGCCGGTGCAGCGGAAACACGTAAGGCACTGGGAATTCCAGAGCCGGGACAACCGCGACAGCCGGGTGGTCAGCGACCGGGTCAGCCGCCTGCACCGGGTGGAGGATTTGTACCGGGTCAGGGTGCTTGGCAGCCGGGACAGGGTAGCGGACAGAATACTCCGCCGGGACCGCCGCCGGGTGGGCAACCGCCGAGACAGCAACGCGGATTTCCCAGAGGGGAAAACTGATAGACGATAAACGGCAGCAAATTGCCGGTTTGATTGAGAAATATACTATGTACCCTTCGTGCCTTTGTGGTCAAAATTAACTTAACCACAAGACATGAAGGGTGCGTAAGGTTCACAAAAAAATGAACATTTGTTCCCGTTTATGGCGTAGCCGTGAAACGCGTTTATCCCGGAGATACAATGGACGAAGTACAGATCATTCCCTTTCCCGGCAGACCGCTTGAATTCGATTACGAAGGGGCAGCGCAGGTGTGCTTTCCGTCTTCGGGACACGGATTCCTGCTCGGTCAGGAAAACAGAATCCTCGAACCATTGATCCAAGAAATCATCGGCGGTCGAATCGCACCGGAACGTCAGCCGATTTTCCTGTACGGCATTCAGGGAACCGGACGTACCCATCTTTTGCAGGGAATTTTGGCAACGTGGCGTAAAAACCAAACGAGCGACTCGGTCAGGCGGCAATCTTACTATTTGACGTGTGCCGACTTTCATCGGCAATTCACAGAGGCGGTCGCAACGCGAACGACCGGCGATTTTCGACGGCGTTATTGTCAGGCAAAATTGCTCCTGCTCGATGATCTCGAACAACTGTCCGGCAAGCCTGCCGCTCAAACGGAACTCCGGCTGCTGTTGGACGATTTTACGGCAGAAAAGGGGATCTTTGTCATGACGGCACAAACGTTGCCGAATGACTTGGAAGCCGGAAAAGCGGAATCCCTGCTGGCGGGCTTGACGGAACGTATTATGGGAGGAACGACGATTCCTGTTTTTCCGCCCGGTATTTCGGTACGACGGCGGTTTCTCCGGGATTTAGCGTTGGCGTTTCCGGTTCCTTTTACAGAACCGTTGTTAGATTCGACAGCGAAGGGACTTACCGGCACGATCCCGCAACTCTACGCCGTCGTGGCACAAAAATACGTGGAGGCACTGGGAACGAGCAAACCGTTGACTTCCGCTTTTTGGCGGCAGTTTTCCCGAAAACAGGAATCGTCCAAGCCTCGTGATTTGACGGATATTGCCAAGCGGACGGCAACGTATTTTTCGCTGAAATTGAGCGATTTGAAGGGGCAGTCTCGATACAAAACGGTCGCTCTTGCCCGATGCCTAGCGGTGTATCTTGCGAAGACGCAACTGCAACTCACGTTCAGGGAAATCGGACAATTTTTCGGCAAACGTGACCCTTCGACGGTGCGGCATCTATTTGAAAAGACGCAGCATGAACTGCAAACGGATGCTGAACTGCGGGATCATCTGTTCCGCTTGGGGAATTTCACGAAATGAGATCGTTTTAAGCGGAATTTTCCTGCTTAGAGGGAGTGCGGCAACTGCCAGAAAAGACAAAAGAAAAAACTGCCCAACCCCCCCTAAATTGCCCCCCTCCCTCTTAAAACAGGGAGAAAACTTTCAGGCAAAACATGAGTGCTTCGACGGAGAGCCCCCGGTACTTTTGTAGCACAAAAAACATCTTGTTTTTTGTCCGCATTTACAGTACAATACGCACTCTCACTTAGCCGGTGCTTCGTCATTTTTAAGGAAATCAAATCATGAACAAACTCGTTCCTTCCATTTTTGCGTTTGCCGTTGCCGCTTTGACGTTATCGCTCAACGTGCTTGCCCAGTCAGATGTTCCCGTCATTTCTCCATATTATGAGGCAACGGCTCAAGTCTCCGGCAGCGCATCCGGTTTTGCCTCTGCGGCAGACGGAGGAGTCGCAACGGTAACGGTACAAGTCAACGACGGAGCACCCGTCATAATGCGCAGCATCGACGGCAACGTCCAATTTCAGAGAGTCGAAGCCGGGAACTTCCAAGCCGTCGCTGTCGAAGGAGGCGTGCCCGTTTTTGCGGGTGCCGAAGGAGGCGGTCCCGTTGCCGTCTCCACCATGATGGTCATGCGAAACGACGGCGGAGAAGGGGGCGAAAGTTTCATGGTACAGGCGGACGGCGAAACGTTCGTTTGGAATTCAGGCATTGCCGATATGCTCAATGCTACGCCGGGACAACGCGAGGAGTTGCGGAAGGTCATCCAAGATTTCCGAACGCAACGTCCGCAGGGTGTACAAGGACCGCAAGCAATGTCGCAACGGCTGGGGGAGATGCGGAAACAAATCAATCAGGTGATGCGACCGGAACAACGGACACGATTCGGCGAAGTAACCTTCCAGTTGGCAGGCGGATTGGACTCCCGGTTCCTGAATGAGCGGACGCTCGAAATTCTGGACTTGACCGACGCTCAAAAGGAGCAAATCAAAGCAATCACGGCAGCCCGAACGGCGGAAGCCGCTAATGCCATACGAGAATTTGATTTCCGCAATGCCACGCAGGAAGAACGAGCGGCGTTTATGGAAAAACTCAACACCGGCAACGCGGAACGCACCAAGAAATATGCCGAACAGATCAAAGCCGTGTTGACACCGGAGCAGAAAGCGAAGGCGGAAAAATTGACTGCCGAGGCACCGGCACTGCGGGAGAAATTGGGAATGGCACGCGAAGGATTAGGAATAGCCCGACAGGGTGGTTTGCAAGCGGGACAGACGCAGGGACAACAACGTGTTCAAGCCCCGATTTACACACCGGGAGAGGGTTCTTGGCAACCGGGACAGGGCATACCGGGAAGTGTCCCGGCAACTCCGCAAAACAGTCGTGGGTTTCCACGTGGAGAAAATTGATGTGCGGTGCAGGTTGCACCTCAGGAAGAGGATTATTTGTTCTTTTCTGTTTCTGTATTCTTTTTTTGGTGTTACAGCGTTCGAAAAACCTCTTTGGCGGCTTCAATCGTTTGTCCGATTTCCGCCTCGGTAATTTCAGTGGACATAAACAATGCTTCAAATTGACTGCACGGAAAATAAAACCCGCGTTCCAACATTTCCCAAAAGAATTTGGCATAACGTTCCGTATCACATTCCGAAGCGGATTCCCAATCGGTAATTTTGCCGGAATAACTATTTCCGCCGGTGCTCGTTGCCGTTGATCGGGTAACTTTGCCGCCGCTGGCGTTTACGTCGTTAACATGATAGTGAACGCCGGAAAAATCAGCACTCGTAAAGAATAATGTCATCATCGAACCGATCTGTTCGACGTGAACAGGCACTTTTGCGGCTCGTGCTTCATCTTCCAAACCTTCGGCAAGGAGAGCCATCTTGCGTTCCAGTACATTAAAACTATTCTTTTCGAGGAGCGTCTTGATCGTTGCGAGTCCTGCCGCCATTGCCAGTGGATTACCGCTGAGCGTTCCTGCTTGAAACACTTTCCCTACGGGCAAAACGTGATCCATCATTTCTGCTTTTCCGCCGTAAGCCCCGACGGGCAATCCGCCGCCGATTACTTTGCCGAGCGTAATCAAGTCCGGCGTGATACTGAATCGCTGTCCCGCTCCCCCCTTTCCTGCACGAAACCCGCTCATCACTTCGTCGAAAATCAGTACCGAATCGTTGTCTTGCGTTAAATGCCGCAACTCGTACAGGAAGTTGGAACTGCCGATGACACATCCCATATTTCCCGCCACCGGCTCGACGATCACTGCCGCAATTTCTTTGCCGCATTCTTGAAATGTTTTTCTAACTGCCTCGACGTTGTTGTACGGCAAGAGAATCGTGTCTTGAACGGTCCCCGGCGTTACACCGGGCGAGTTTGGCACACCGAGCGTTGCCGCCGAACTGCCAGCCGCAACGAGAAGCGAATCGACGTGACCGTGATAGTTGCCGATAAATTTGACGATCTTATTCCGACCGGTGTAACCGCGTGCCAGTCGGATGGCACTCATCGTTGCTTCGGTACCGGAGTTGACGAATCGGATTTTTTCCAAAGCGGGTACCTGAGCGATAAGGAGTTTGGCGAGTTCGTTTTCGACTTCGGTGGGTGCACCGAAACTTGTCCCATTTTTCAGAGCGGCTTCAAGAACGGAAACGACGGCAGGATGGGCGTGCCCTAAAATCATGGGACCCCAAGATTGGACGTAGTCGAGGTATTTATTGCCGTCCACGTCGTACAGATAGGCTCCTTCCCCTCGTGCGATCACGATGGGATTACCGCCGACGGCTCCGAAGGATCGGGCGGGACTATTCACTCCGCCGGGCATGAGGGATTGGGCTTCAGTAAAGACGGACAGACTCTTTTCGTGATTTAGCATAGTGCCATTGTACCAAAAAATGACAAAAAATACAGAAAGGGCAAAATCGGACACGGCGAAAAGTATTCATATGAGACGTCGTAGAAATTGGGATTGTGGTCTATCGACGAAAATGGTATGATTGACCGCAATGACGAAATCGCAAGACATTCGGGAATTGCAATGCCGCATCGAATTGCTGGAAGAGCAACTGATGCAAGCGCAGAAACTTTCGGCACTCGGCGAACTGACCGGCACTACAACGCATGAGTTCAATAATATCTTGATGACCATCATCAACTATGCGAAATTAGGCTTGCGGAACAAAGATGAAGCAAGCCGAACAAAAGCGTTGGATAAAATCTTGACGGCAGCAAATAAGGCGGCAAAAATCACGAACACAGTCCTGGCAGCGGCAAAAAACCGAAAAAAAGGTTTTGAACCGACCAATTTCGTTGCTCTAATCGAAGACTCGCTTCTCCTCTTGGAACGGGAGATGAACAAATACCGAATCTCGGTGGAAAAATCGTTTCCCGAAAAACTGCCGGAAATCATGGCGGACGGCAACCAGATTTTGCAGGTCGTTCTCAATCTGCTCATCAATGCCCGGCAAGCGATGCCCGACGGCGGAAGACTTCTCCTCAAAATGAGTTACGATGAGGAAAACGAGATGCTCGACTTCATCGTTCGTGACTTCGGTTGCGGCATTCCACAGGAGAAGTTGCCGCGTATTTTTGACCCGTTTTACTCGACGAAGTCGGGTCCAGACGAGAGCGGCAAAGGAGGCACCGGACTGGGACTTTCCAGTTGCCGAAAAATTATCGAACAGCATCAGGGGCTCATCCGCGTGGAGAGTACCGAAGGCAAAGGCACCGCATTTACGATCAAACTGCCGACGATTATTCGGGCAAAGTTGCTGGAAGAGGCAAACTCGTGAGAGTGTGTCCTTTATGAACGTTAATCTGTATCGGTTATATCGGTTGCAACGGGATTATTTTGAATTTCTATCGGTTTTTTTCTGTCCTGTGGAAGTTACCACGTAGCGATTGCCGAAAAGGGAGATGTATAACCGGTATAACCCGCAAACCCCATTATTTTGCTATGAAACGAACGAGCCGCTTATTTGTTGTTGCTGTTACGATCATCACTTGTTGCGTTCAACAGTCCCTATTCGCTCAGGGAGTCATGTTACGCAGTATCGGCGCGACAAATGCCGCCGTCGGCGGAACTGCAACGGCAATGCCGATTGATGCTCTCGGTGCGTTGCACTGGAATCCCGGTTCGATCTCCGCCCTTAAAAAGAACGAAATGACCTTTGGATTGGAACTCGTGCAACCAAAAAGCAGCGTGGAGTCACCAAAAATGAACGGTCCGATGCCCGCCGGAGGTATCGCTTCGACAAAAGGGGAATCCGGGATTACTCCTGTTCCCAGCATGGGATTCGTGTGGAGTACCAGTCCGCGTTCTCCTTTTACGTATGGTATTAGTATGGCAGGTGTCGGTGGTGCCGCCTCGCTTTATCCGCATGATAAAACGAATGCCGTATTGATGGAGCATGGTCGCTCTGCCACTGTGATTGTATTACAAGTTACACCAACGGTCTCCACACAACTAACCGAACGGCTGTCCGTAGGAGTTGCACCTATCATTGATTTGGCATCGCTCAATATCAATCCGATGAGTCTCGGACGTGGTCTTAATGAAGCCCTCATGACTTATGGTACTAAATATGCGTGGGGGGGCGGCTTTCAAATCGGGGCTCTTTACGATTTCCAAAATCATTTCAAAGCAGGTTTTATGTTCAAAAGTCCAATCTGGGCAGAGAAGTTGTATTTTACTGGTACCGATGACACACCTGACCGTAAAGATGTCAATTTCAAGTTGAACCTACCGATGACCCTTTCGGCGGGAATTTCCTACGATGGTTTTCGGAACACGATTATCGGTATGGATGTCCGATACCTCGATTATGCGAACACTGCCGGTCTCGACAAAGGAATCAATCCTGTCACTCCTTATGTTGTCGAAGGTCTCGATTGGGAAAGTGTTTTTTCGATCAATGTAGGAATGGAGCGTAAGATCAACAATCGCTTAAAAGGTCGGCTGGGCTATTGTTGGAATGAAAATCCGATACCGGGACGCAGTTCTGTACTTTGCATTTCTGCGCCGATGTTTACGCGACATGTATTTTCATGCGGTCTTGGTTATACCTTTGCGAAGGATCTTGAATTATCTGCCGCTTATTGCCATGCGTTTGAAGCGAAGATTTCGGGATCGATTCCAGACAAGTTTACTGGCTTACCTACTGCGATGACGGTAACGAACACGCTTTCAGCGAATTCGTTTTTTGCGGGTATCACGAAGCGATGGTAGTGGACAGTTAGACTTTTGCCTGAAAGTTTTACGCAAAGAACGCAAAGAGAAACTGACATCTATTGGCGTTGCACGGTATATCTCACTGAGAATGCAAGCCCGAACACGTCGCCGATTTTTTGGTATAATGGACAGTGTAATGAACATATAGGAAAAAGAAACGGAAATGACGACTCGAGATTATCTGAAAACACAAATCGACGCGTTGCCTGACAGGGCGATTGGCAGGGTCTGTGAGTTCATCCAGTTTCAAAAGTTCAGCATTGGACTCTATGACAACGACGCGGAATACTTGTCCTCCATTCCCGGTATGGTATCCTCAATAAAAGCGGCGGCGGAAGAACCTCTTGAAGAAGGCACCGATGCCGAGGGCGTTAATTTCGATGTATAAAGTCATTCTTTCAAAACAGGCGATTAAAGATTTAGAAAAACTCAAAAGGGTAGTGCCACGAAATACTGTTGCCGGTAATTCACTGCCATCCGGTGTTTTGAGTGCGAAATGATATTTATTGCTTGATTTGTGGGGCAGTAAAATTTGGCGGTGTGGCTTCCTTTGGAACTGAAAATCACTGGGTACAGTATTATGTGGCATTACCCTTTTCACCGAACGTCGGTTATTCCGTGCGAAGATCAAACGTCCATTCTTTGGAATGCCAATATCCGACTTTCACGTTCAAATCGGAGGTTTCGCGGCGAGTGTATTTTTCGGGAATAAGCTCGATCATATTAGGGTGATACCGAATCCCGGATTCGGCAAGAGCACGGATTTCATTGTTTGACAACCTTCTCTCTTCAATGATCTTGGAAATAATAACGATATACGTGTCGGGAAGAACACCGTCGATCTCGTCCGTTTTGAACGTAACTTCTCCTTCCGTATTAGTGATACCAAACGCGGACACTGTATTATCTCGAACCGATAACAGCGAAACTTCTGCTCCGGCAAAGGGTTTACCATCAAGCGTAACGACAGCTCGAACGTCATACGGTCGGGGACTTCCACAACCGAAAATCAGACAACAACAAAACAAAATACAGGAGCGGTAAAGCATACTGCTAAATGATAATCTGGATTCAAGAAAAGGCAAGTCATTCGTTTTGAGAGACTGTCCGATTCAAGTTTTGGATTTTGGCAAACAGCGGGTGTTTTCGAACGAGTCACGATAGCCAGCACCGTGCCTGTTTCGTTGTCCCCTTACTCCCATGGAAAATTTGTCCTATCCCATCGTTCGTGTTGTACTCTCGCAATTGCCATGATTACTCTTGACTCGTTTTGTGAAAATTGGTAGAGTTCCCGCATGATGGCGTGTTTTCACCAATCCGACACCAACGATATTCTGGAAATTTCCGGCTTACTGTCGAGCAACGCTGATGCATTGAATCCGACAGCAAAATTGTTATACTGGAGTGCTGGTGGTTTTCTCTGTCTCATTGGGAACCTTTTCTTTCGCTGAAAATTATGAACACTGTTAAAATTCTGCTAACGACCATTTTTTGCTCCTTTTTAGGAACAACACTTGTTGCGAACACCAATGATTCGGACATCATCTACGGCAAAGGCGTTCACGCCTTTTTCGACCGTGATTATGAAGGAACCATTACAATTTTGTCGCAGATACCAGAAATCAAGAGTCTTGACCCGCGCCCCTATTACTTTTTAGGGCTTGCACATCTGCGGCAGGAAAAAACCGATGAAGCGGATCAATACTTCAAGCAAGCCGCCCAATTGGAATACAGCGGACGTGCCGCTAGAGATTATAATGTTTCCGAGTCGTTACGTCGTATTCAAGGGGCAGAGCGTCAGCGAATTGAAAAAATCAGAACCGAAGAACAAACAAACGCTCGAATTCGAGACCAACAACTTCAAGAAGCCCGCTACGGTCAGGAAAACGCCACCGCCAGAGAAGCAACTGCTCGACAACTCCAAAATCAACGGCAAGAAGACCTGGCACTCTTGCAAAGTATGGCGGGAAACATCGGCGAAAATGCTTTCGGTGTGAAAGCCATCGATCCCATCAACGCCGCAAACGACAACGTGGTTGTTCGGAGAGTGGACACCAATCCGTTCGGTGAAGTAACGGCAACCGTGAGCGAGGAACCGACGGTGTTTGCCCCAACGCAACGACGGGACAGAACTCCGATAACACCGGCAACATCCGCGAGACCCGAACGAACGTTTGCGAACGTCGATGACGGAGGCGGGGCGGCAGGGGAATGGGAAGATGGTGAGTGGACCATTGAGTCGGGTCCCGTTAGTCTCTCGCAGGGTACGAAGGCAACGGCAAAAGAGTTTGGAAAAGCTCTGGGAACGTTGTTTTCCCGAAAGTCGGCTGGCGAGTGAGTGGCATGAACGTTTTTGGACGGTCTTAGCGACGTGTCGTCGTTTGGGCATGAATGTGATGGCATTTTTACGGGAGTCGTTATACTGTCCCCCGTCATAAATTGGACTTTTCTGGAATCGCCGTTCCCCGCTTTCTAAAAGGGGTTGGGGCGGACAAAATGACCAATTTATGCCCGGTTACGGTATATGTCGTGCATGCGATGGGGTTATACGGAGAAAAATGAAATCGGGTATTGGTCATAGGCACCTTCTAAAAAATCAGCGTGGCTGTGGTCGAGCGGTGGTACTTCTCGACTCCCTGTTGCTCTGCGCACTTTGCGGTTAGGTTTTTACCGCAGAGGGCGCAAAGAAATTCGCAAAGGACGCGAAGAGGATTTTTAGAGACTTCCTACAAGCAGAACAGAGTGCTACTGTACATAGTACGGTTCCCGTGTCGGTGCTGGTCGCACGTTGGTATCGGGAATTTCCCGTACCCAAATGTTGCGGAACCGAATTTTGTTACCGTGATCCTGCAATCGAATCGGCAAGGTTGCTTCGTGGGCTTCATAACCCGGCGGACGATGCCAAAACGTCGATCCCATTATTTCGTGGCGGTTAATCACAAGTACGCCGTTTTGCAAAACCGTAATATAGCCGGGACGAATCACTTCTACGTTACCATTTTCGATTTTCAATTCGGGTCGGTTAAAGATCACGTCATACGCTTGCCACTCTCCCGGCTTTCGGCACACATTCACGAGCGGCGGAGTCTGTTTGTAGATGGACGCACATTGTCCGTCGAAATATGTTTCGTTTTCATAGGAGTCAAGAATTTGGAGTTCGTAAGGTCCAAAAAAGACACCGCTGTTGCCGCGTCCCTGACTGCTACCCGAGACCTCGGAGGGAGTCGCAAATTCGATGTGCAGTTGGACACTGCCGAATTTACGTTTGGTGGTGATGTCCCCTTTTCCGGGAACGCAATGGAGTTCGTCTCCTTCGATAGCCCATTCTTTGTTCCATTCGGACATATCTTTGCCGTTGAAGAGAATAATGGCATCGGACGGCGGATCTCCCGGCTTTGCGGCGGGAGTGATGACAACTGGTTTTTCCCAGGGGATACCGCTGCGCCAGTCCTGAGCGGTTGTTAGGGCGGCAGTGAGGGTGAGGGCGGCGAAAAACGTGAACGTGGTCGTTTTTTGGAACATACGTGATCCTTTCATTTGGGTTTGTGGAATTCTACATGATCCCTAGCATAACAAAAGAGTCGTGCAATATCAAGAGGATGAGCGAACTTGTTTACTCTACGTTGTATTGTGATCCGTCCATAGGTGTTACCAAAAACCAAACTCCCATCCTATCGGTACGTGTTGCAAAATTTGTTTTTTCCGTTAGACTATTAGAGGATATTTTCGAACACTTTTTTCCTGCACGATGACTGAACTCCACGAGGAATGCGGCGTAGCGGCAATTTACCATCTTCCACACGGCGAACCCTCCCCACTCTGTCCCAGTCAGGGCAGAGAAGCCGTATCCGTGCTCGTGCCACGCATGTTGCTTGATCTGCAAAATCGAGGACAACTCGCCGCAGGATTCACCACTTATAATCCTTCCCGAAAACAACTGATCGACACACACAAAGGAATTGGCGTTGTTGCCGAAGTGTTTCAGACTTCCAAACGAGATGCGTTTACAAAACTTATGACGGAATACGCAGGATGTGCTGCCATTGGACACGTCCGCTATGCCGCCCACGAGTACGATGATCGAAGTTACGCTCAACCTTTTGAACGGCATCACATCAAAAAACATAAATGGTTCAGTTTCGCCTTCAACGGTCAACTTGCCAACTACGGCAATCTTCGGGAAACGCTACTCAGTGACGGAAATACTTATCTCGCAAGGGAGACCGACACCGAAGTCATGATGCATTACATCTGTTCGACGCTTTCTCCGCAAGAAGACCCTGACTTGCTGGAAGTTTGTAAATCGCTTGCCGCTCTTTTTGATGGTTCATACAATCTCGTGTTTCTCAATGCGCTCGGTGAAATGTTTGTAGCACGTGATCCGCTGGGACTCAAACCGCTCTGTTACGCCATCGAAGGTTCTCTGTTTGCCGCCGCCAGTGAAAGCGTTGCTCTGTTCAATCTCGGTTTTTCCGCCGAAAGCATTAAAAATGTGGAGCCGGGACAGGTTATCATTGTAAACGAACACGGAATTCGGTTTGAACGATTCGCCGAAAAAATTTCCCCTGCCCATTGTTTCTTTGAGTGGATTTATTTCGCCAATGTTTCCAGTGTACTTGACGGTCGTGGTGTGTATTTAGCACGGAAAAATCTCGGTGCAGAACTCGCCCGACAAGAATTGACACTCGACGATGTAACGATCGACGACAATACTATCGTCGTTCCTGTGCCGGACACGAGCAAAGCCGCCGCCGACTCGATGGCATACTCGCTCAAGATTCCGAGTCTTGAAGGATTGATCCGCAACCGATACAGTGGTCGGACATTCATTGAAAGGGGGGAAAGCCGATGGAAAAAGGCGGAAACGAAATACACGCCGCTCCGAGATGTGTTAGAAGGAAAAAAAATCTTTCTCGTGGAAGATTCGATTGTTCGTAGCACAACGATGCGGGTGTTGCTGCAACGGATTCGTGAGTTGGGCAAGGTCAAGGAGATTCACGTTCGGGCTGCGTGTCCGCCGATCATTGCTCCCTGTTTTTATGGGGTGGATATGTCCACATACTCGGAATTGTTTGTGCCGCAATATATGAAGGGTGCGCCGCTCTCGGAATGGCAGGTTACGCGAGAAATCGAAGACCGAATGGCGGCGGATTTGGGAGCGGATTCATTACGGTATTTGCCGATTGATTCGGTAGCAAGAGCGATTGGTCTGCCGCCGGATCACCTTTGCCAGGCGTGCATTACGGGAACGTATCCAACGACCTGGGGCAAAAAACTTGCACAGGATGCCTTTGAAAAATATCAAACTTCACCGATGGACAGGAGACCAATTTTAGAATATAATGCAGAAATACAGTGAACGGTTATCCTGAAACAACAATTACAGCAATGGTCAGTTTAGGTTTTTTAAGTTTTCCTCTCCTTGCGTTGCACTGTTGGATGTGTGGTGCTTATACGGCAATCAGTCTGAGTAATCTTGGTTACATTCCACTTGCTGCGCTCGCTCATTTCATTCATCTCTGTTGGACACTTTATCGGTTTCGGAGTGGAGCCGGTTGAACCGTTGTACACGGGCAGATTGAACACCGAAAAAGCCGACTCCATGCAAAATTTCCTCGAACTCGACACCGCTGAACTCTCAACGCTGTTTAGCGACTTGGCAATTCCCCATTACCGAATCGGTCAAATACGCCGATGGGTTTTCGCCCGAAAAACTGCCGATTTCGAAGCGATGACCGACTTGCCGAAAAGCATCCGTTCATTGCTTGCCGACCAATTCGGAACCATACTGCGGAGCAAAGAATTGACCCGACTGCAAGCCGACGACTCTTCGCAAAAACTGCTCCTCGAACTGGAAGACGGCGAACGAATCGAGTGTGTGTTGCTCCAAAACGACCGGCACCACCGTACCGCCTGCATCAGTACGCAAGTCGGCTGTGCGATGCGGTGCGTTTTTTGTGCCAGCGGGATGGACGGCTTCGTCCGCAACCTTACTCAAAGCGAAATACTCGAACAGTTGCTCCGACTTAATGCTTTGCTTCCTGACAATGAACGATTGACGCATATCGTCGTCATGGGAATCGGTGAACCGATGTTGAATCTCGGTGCGTTGCTCCCCGCACTCGATATTGCAACTCATACCGATGGTCTTGACGTAAGTGTACGCCGAGTCACGATTTCGACCGTGGGAATTCCTGCTGGCATTTTGAAACTTGCTGACTCGGTTATCGAAAGCGGCAAGGGATACAAACTGGCAGTGTCGTTGCATGCTCCGAATGATGAGTTGCGTTCTCAGATCATTCCGCAGAATCGACACACCGGCATTTCGGCAATTTTGTCGGCAACGGAGGAATACTTTCGGAAGACCGGTCGCCGAGTGACGTTTGAGTACACATTGATTGAAGGGCTCAACGATCAGTCGGAACACATTATGCAGTTAGCCAATTTGTTGCGCAATCGGACGGCAATCGTGAACGTGATTCCATTGAATCCGGTGCCGGAGTTGAAATTTCGTTCTCCATCGGGCAAGACGGTCAAACGTTTTATCGAACAGTTGGAGCAGCATGGCATTCAGGTCAAGGTTCGTTTCCGCAAAGGGGACAAAATCTCCGCTGCCTGCGGTCAACTTCGGCGATCTAAGGCTTTTGCCGAAACGTAAAGTATCGAAATCCAATTTCATGTCCTTTGTGAATTTTGTGCCTTGTGGTTAAAACAAATTTTCCCCCTCTTGCTATTTTTTTTTTGGTTCTCTAGCAGAATTTGTGGGTGTAATTTAGGTTTTTTTAGGCATTTTCAACAGAGAATATATGGTTTAGAGTTCCGCCATCGAGCGTTGCTTTCCGGCGGCTTCTCC
>Ga0082212_10005820_pt1 | contig 16728 bp, 20 predicted proteins | sample TergutNt197P3_FD_71548 | JGI IMG/M metagenome (GOLD analysis project Ga0082212, IMG submission 71548) | Neocapritermes taracua P3 segment gut microbial communities from Petit-Saut dam, French Guiana - Nt197 P3 | ecosystem: Host-associated > Arthropoda: Insects > Digestive system > Gut ... | reverse complement strand
CGATAAAACGCCGGTTATTTTTTTGCCCTGAACCCGCCGTATTTGCGCCAAAAAACGCCGAAATTTCACAAAAGACCAACGCATTTTGGCGTTTTGATATTTTGAAAACGCACAATACATTGATTATCAGGTAGATAAAAAAGTACCTGAAACCTCAAAAAAGATGCATCGCCTGTTAAGCCCGTGCCGCTGGTTCGGGCGTTTGCATGACACGACCGCACCCCCTCCGGAAATATGATTGATACATGTTGACAAATTCTGTCAAATCCCGCGCCAGTCAGCCGGTTACGCTATCAAGGCAACGCCGCAACAGCATTTCATTTCGATACAGTCGTCCACACGGCGAAAAATGCCGTAATTTCTCGAAATCATGCCGGATTTAAAAATGCTGTTTTCGGAGCGTCCTTTGAAAGTATTTTTACAAACGCTTTTTTTGTGCCGTAAACAATATCGTCCATGATAGACCAACTAAAAAAATTATCACCGGAAACAGTCGAAGCATTTCTCGAAACGCGCGACGAAAATGCGCACGGGATACACCCGCGTCTGGCGGCTTATATCCTGCAGATCGACGCGGCAACCCGTCTCCACAGTAAACACCGCTCCATTTCGGATTGTGCGAAACGGATGCAGGAAGAATATCCCGAGCTGTCTGTCTCTACCTGTAAAAGCCGCATCTACGATTCGATTAACTACCTGAATGGCGAATGTAACGTGACAAAAACGGCATGGTTGCTTTTCTATGCCGACATGTACATGAAACTGTTCGACGTCGCCCTCGTCGCGCACAATTTCAAGGAGGCGCGCTTCTGCCTGAAGCTGTCGCTCGACTGCCATATACGCGCGTCATCCGATGCGGTAGATCCAGACCGTATACGGTTCAAACCACAGATCGTTTCGCCCGACTTCACCGTCGACCGCATGCGTATTGACAGAAAAGGAATACTTGATTCGTACAGGGAAGCATTGACTATCATATCAGGCGTGGATGCTAATGACACAGAAATAAAGCGGTTGAAAAGAGAATTAGAAAACGAATTCAACGTCATCGATACGGAACATGAAGAAATCTGAAATTAACGAACTGTTCACGCCTGTTTACATGACCTTTGCACAGATAAGCGTGAAGCTCGCAGATACCTCGTTCCTTTTTTGCGAACTGGCAAGAGCTTCCGGTAAGACGTCGCACATCCTGGCGCCGCGTATCGACCGCGTCCAGCACTCTATGCCGGGCGCGCTGCTCGTTCTGGCTGCCGACAGTTATAAAAGTATCTTCGACAATATTTTACAGGGAATAATTTCGTACTTTTCGGATAATTACGAGCGTGGCATCTATTTCGAGACAGGCGCCGAACCCCCGAAGCATTTCCGCCCTTGCGACACGTTTATCGTCGACTGGCGCCATACGATTGCGTTCTGCAACGGGTGCGTCATTCAATTCGTATCGTGCGACCGACCGGAATCTATGCTCGGAAAGAACGCGGCGCACCTCTTTGTAGACGAGATGCTGAAAATACGCGCCGACCGGTTTACGGAGCGTATCATTCCCGCGCTGCGGGCAGACCGCACAAAATATGGCGATTCGCCTTATTTCATGGGTATTTCCGGTTTTTCATCCACGCCTAACTTCGAAACCGACGAGGACTGGTTCCTCGCATACGAAAAGGATATGAACCTCCCGCTGATTGCGCGCATCCAGGAAATAGCGATGGAGGTCGACGCCCGGCGCTTTCAACTCGAAAAGGCTAAAAACGATGGACGTCTCGACGACATAAGGCAACTGGAACGTTTCTTAGAAAGATGGGAGCGTCGGCTGTCGGAACTGCGAACCGGACAGACTTATTATTTACGGGCGTCGTCGTTGTCGAACCTTAAAATACTGGGCGTGGAATACATACGCAACCAGATTAAGATGCTGAAAAACACCGACGAACTCAACACGTCCATTTTTGCTATCCGAAAACTGAAGGTGAAGGACATGTTTTTTGGCAATTTTGGAAAGCAGCACCTGTTTGGCGACGGATACGACTATACCTATATTGACAGGATGTCGGCAGGCGACAAAAGCGAGGATTTGTGCCGTAACCTGAAATACTACGACCGCCGTCAGCCGCTCTATGCAGGGTATGATCCCGGTCCGTTCTCGTCAATCGTCTTCGGGCAGCGGAACCGCCATCAGCGCGAGTTCCGGATACTGAAGAATATATGGGTGCATCATCCCTGCCAGCAGCCGGAACTGGCGCAAAAGATTAACGCCTTTTTCAATGGCGGCTTCAAAACGATCTTTCTGCATTACGACCGCGCCGCCAACCAGCGCGATCCGGAGTGGAAAAAATATTACTCCGGATACAGGGCAGAAGGCGTGAACGATACCGACGCTATCCTGCTGAAAGACGAACTGATGAAACTGGGTTGGACAGTTCACCTGCTTTCCACCAAACAGAAAGTAATTTTTCATTCACAACATTACCGGCTGCTTAGCCTGCTTTTCGGTAAAAACAACGGGAAGCGCGACGACATACTCATCGACCGCAACGAATGCGAGGCGCTTGTGTCGTCCATCAATCACAGTCCGTTGAAACGGCACGAAGGGCGCACCGTGCTCGATAAAAGCAGCGAAAAACTGCCGTTTGAGGACCAGGCATACAACTCTACCCAGCTGGCTTCGGCGCTTATGTACCTCTTATGGGGCGAATACCATGCGCTGCTACCCGACAGCGACCAGACCGAACCCGCGCTCACGGGCTATGGCGTGTACCGGTCGACGTAAAAAATAATTGGAAAGATATTTGTAAAAAGGTAAATAATTATTTACCTTTGCATTGTCAATTCAAGGATTGAGGGTATGAAATCAAGTGAATTAGTAAGAATTGCAGTAAGGTATGGTTGGAAACTGACCAATCAGGACGGTACAAGCCACAGGGAATATGAAAAAGAAGGGAAATCTGTTGTAATTCCTTTTCATGGCGCAAAGGAAGTTCCAACCGGATTATGTATTAAAATTTTAAAAATTATCAAAAATAAATAATTATGAGACAGATACATGTTTTATTGGAAATGGGAAAAGACGGGTATGGAGTATCTTTTAAAGAAATAGATAATGTTTTCGGATTTGGAAAAACCGTCGAAGCCGCAAAAAAAGACGCGCATGACGTGTTGAATTTTTTTGTGGAAAGTTTGAACAGACGTCAACAGCTAGTTCCTGAAATATTGCAGGGAGGGTACGGGCTGGTTTTTGATTTCGACGTCGAGGCGCTGTTGAAATACATTGACGGGACGGTTACCAAGACAGCGCTCTCAAAGGCTTCGGGCATCAATACGGCGCAACTGAGCCATTACAGCTCCGGGTTGAAAAAGCCGCGCAAGGCGCAACGCGACAAAATAATTGCCGGCCTGCATAAAATAGGGAACGACCTGTTATCCGTTTTATAAAAATACAGGCTCTATTGCCATTCATCCAGAGCATTTACGAAACTAAACAAAAAAAGCCGTGCAGCGAACTGCACGGCTTTTTTTGTCCTTTTATTTTCGGACGTCAGTCGTTTATTTTGCGGGTATGAATGAGCAAATCATATCCGGAAGCGAGGCGATCCGGCGGGCAAGGAATCTGAAACTTGTGCCGGACGCATACTTTACGCTGCTGTTCCTGACGTGCGACATGCGTACCGGACGGTGCGGCGAGCTGCGCAAGTACGAGCGTTGCCGCGTCCGTCCCGCCATACGCGAGGACACGTTCCGCATGGACGGCGACCTGTATTTTACTTTCGAGGATTTGGATACAGGAGAACCTAAGATGTGTTTTAAGCGCCTGATACGCTTTATTTCTTTTCCTTCCGATTATAAACTTTTAAAAATTGACTGGTACAATGGAGAATCTGACGATTGACATGAAGAACGGACGCGGTTTTGCCGCTGCGGGCAAAGGCGGCGTCCTGACCTTTGAAGTGCTGGGACTGTCGGAGCGCGAAGAGTTGAAAGCAAAAGAATTTCAATCTTTGTATGCGAGATATTTGAACGAAAACGCTACCATGCGGTTAGGCAATTATCGCGTACCGCTGTGGGGCGATTCGCACAACCTGTATCCGCAGGAGGTGTTTTCGGTGACGGCAGAAAGTAAACTGCTGCCGGAGATCATCCGCAAACAGGTGAAGTTTCTGTTCGGAAAAGGTCCGCGCCTGTATCAGGAACAAAGCGAAAGCGAAGACAAAAACAAAAAACGGGTACGCATACCGGTAGAAATGCCGGAGGTTGACGCCTGGTTGAACTCATGGGAAGAAAACGGTTATGAATCGGTATGGGTGTATTTGAAAAATCGCGCCGTCGATTTTTACTATGTCAATACCTGCTGTTCAAAATGGCATTTCAACCGTTCGCGACGGTTGGACGTACCCCCTTCAGGGATACCCAGAGTGCGGGCGCTCTCGTACGTCGGCGCCGATGAAGCGCGACTCGCCACGACTATCGACGACGTAACGAAGCGTATCAAGAGTACGGATTGCAAACATGTCATCATCGGCGACTGGCTGAATCCGAACAAGTATGAATACGAGGTATTTCATCGTCTCGATTTGACCGACCCGTTCAAATATCCGGTAGCCGTCTCTTTCGATACGGATAAGACGTTCACCAAGTGGATATATGCTTTCAACGACTGGTATAAGGGACTGCTTGAATGGATAAAAGCGTCGAATTTCACGCCGCGATACCTGAATTCATACCTGAAAAATGCCCTGAACGCCCATGTGCATGTGAGCATTCCTTTTGCATGGTATCAACATCAGCAGACCCTGTTGCAAAATATTTGCACCGAAAACATGACAGGGCAGGCGCCAATACAGTCCGAATACCACGGCGTGAAATTAGTAGACGCTTCCAACAAACCCATCCCGTTCTATGAAACGATGGTAGAAGAGGTTATCATCTTCGAACTGAATCAGATCACGCAGATGATGTCGGGCGAAGGCGAGAACCAGGGTAAACTGTGGGCTTCCACGCGATGGTCGAAAGACGAGGGATGGGCATTCGAAGAGTTCCCGTCGAAGTTCAAAGAATACTTTACGACTGTGCTGGATTACGATAAACGCGCCGACCAGGTGACGTTAGCCGGTAAAGGCGTTCCCCCTTCCATTTCGGGCGTCGATAAGGACGGTAACATATCCAACAGCGGTTCGGAGGTTTATTACAACTACCTTATTTATGTCAGCACGCTGATATGGGACGAATATATTGTGATGCGCGACCTGAACCGTGCCTTAGCGTATAACTTTCCAAACACGGTGCAACAAAAGATAAAGTTCGGCTTCTGGATAGATATCCCTGCCAAACTGCAGGATACGTCGCCTTCCGACCGCCTCAATAACACGGCTACGTCCGATTCTAAAACAAACATCCTGCCAACGCAGGAACAAAAATAAAGCTATGATACGCGCGCCTTTTAATCCGGCTAATTTTTCGTCTGAAATGAAACCCAAGATTTCAGGCATGAACCTGTCTTTCGAATACTATAATATGGAAAGCAGTATTATGAAGGTTGCCCGTCAGGTAACGGCTATCATTCCTTCCGCGTTGTACGAAAGGCTTGTTAACAGCTATTTGAGCGGTAGCCCGACAGCGGTCGAAGAATCGGCTATCGACTATCTGCAACGCGCGATGCTTCATTTCACGATGTATGAGCATAAGATTTACATCACCGTACAGGTATCCAACGACGGTATTACGACAAAGAGAACCGAAACCGAAACGACTGCTTATAAGTATCAGACGGACGAATTAGTGGATAACCTGCTGTCGACGGCATGGTTTTGGATGAACGAATTTTTCAGGTATCTGGAAGCAAACCTGAGCGATTTTCCGGAATGGGAAAACAGCGACGAGCGCAAATCGTTTTTGGAGTTGCCTGTCGACCTGAGCGATTTCAACCGGTGGGTGGGCGTCGAACTGTCCGGCGAGTTCTTTATGCTCTCTGCCGCGTGGATAATCCGCGAGGTGTGGATCGACTGCGTCCGGTCACGTCTGCATCAGCCTGTTAAGACGGACGCCATTTCACGCGCCGTATGCTATGAAGTGATGGGCAGAGCCTGCGAGCGGTTAGCCTATCAGGTACTGCCTTCTCCCATACGACGCGACATTGACAACGAGATGGGGATGGGTAAAAATCACCGCGCCCGTGTCGACCGCGATATCCGCGAAAGGATTTCCGGCAAATTCCTGCAAAAGGCGCTTTCCTACTGGAACGCTGTCGATCTTGAAATAAAACGCGACCGCATAGCCGCCTTGCAGGCAACAGACGCCAGCCGTCCGGTAATAGGTAAAAAAGACATTTCGGCAACCGATAAATTCTTTTATTCATGAAAGTTATTAAAGTAAAAAACAGGGAAGTACTGATACCCGATTCGTGGGAGGATTTGGATTTCAAAGAAAAATTATTCACCTTCAGGACGCTTATGCGCGTGATGAACGGCGATTTGAAGGACATACCCCATCACGGGTTGTTGTTGCTTCTTTTGAAATATACCGGTTACAAGCCTGCTTCCTTCAGGTTCCGGCGCTTCAGAGCGATGACGGCGTATTATTTAAAATGTTTTTGGATTCATATCTTGAATATCATGTTTTTGGCGAAGTATGGATGGAAAGAATACAGGGAATATGCCGGATTGCTGAAAGCGGCGCATCGCCCCGATCCGGACGCCGAGCTTCGCGAGAAGGAAATCATCGACCTTGGTTTATTGCGATTGGCAGGTACCATCGACTTTGTATACAGGATCGATACTGAAAACAAAAAAATCATCCCGCAGTATGCGTTCCATAAAAATCCGTTTCCGGTTATCCTGATTAACGGAAAAAAGTATGACGGCAAACGTCTTTATATTGATGTGATAGCGGTTACGAATATCACGGCGCGCTGTTTCGTTGATACGCTCGACATCCTAATGCTGATGGAAAAGATGACGTCAAGAGATGATAAAAACATCTGTATAAACAGGATATGCGCCATACTGTATCCCGCAATCAGCGATCACCGCGAAAACATGCTTTCAGCTACCCATATAGAAGAAATGAAAAAACTTGACCCTGCAATCAAGTTCGGCGTCGTATACTGGTTTACTGGCGTCGTAAATATGTTTCGCGAACATGAAACGTACAGCGTCATCTTCGACAGGATAAAAGACAACAGGGAAAGCGGCGCAAAAATATCCATCGGAATGAACGAGATAGCCCTGTTCCTCAAAAAAGAAGGTTACGGCGATCCGGAAAACATGAACCTGATCGACTATTTCGACGCACAGGTTAAAGCGCTCAAAGACTATATCTCGCAAGCCATTGCCTGCGGCGTTAAGATTTCCGATATTGCCCAAAAAACAGGCGTTCCGCTCCATACAATTGATAAACTCTCCTAATATAATATCATGACGCCCGACCTGATTATTGATCTTTTCAAATATTACGCCAGGTTCGTACCGAAAAACGTACTTGAAAAAATATTCGTACAGCTTGCCGTCACACGCTTTGCAGGGTACGACGAAATAAGGACGGAAGTAATGGCGCACCCCAACACGTTGGTTATGCCCGAATTAGACGCGTTCATCGTTTCCGTCAACGAAAACTTCGTTTCCGAGCGTATCAAGAACTCGTCGGGGTATATCCTGTTTGTCGAGTATGGTCCATTTACCGTCGACCATACCGTTACGGAAGGCGTACAGGAAGCGATTGCCGTTTCCGTAGTCCGTAATTTTTCAGACAGCAATAACGACAGCATCAACGAATTAATACTGATGAACAAAAGTTGGACGCTACTTGATTATATCCTGCAAACGATGGGCAATGAGCAAAACGAACTCGGTTTCTGCGACGGCGCGCTCGTCTCAGCGCCGGTAAAAGTAGCGCCGGTCGTACCGTCTTCCTTCTATGGATGCGGCGGATGGTCTGCTCAATTCAAAAAAATAAATACCATATTGCTATGAAACAAATTATTCTAAATCAAAATGATTTCTGTGATGTGCTTGACATTTTGGGTCAGGACGCATGGAACGACAAATTTACCTACCTGGTCGGATTAAACGACATGCTGCCGGCGATATGTCCTGAAGAACTGCTGCCATACCGGATAACAACCTGTCAAAGCCGAACTTATTTCAACGCATGGAAAGAGGGCAAACTGTTACGCGTGAACGGATGGAGCAATTCCCCCGTACAACGTGGTATCATCATTTCGATGATAGACATGTTCGACCGTACGTACTGGTATGAATTGAACGAGGATAGCGACGTGTTTTTTCACGAAAGAAGCGGGCTGATTGACAACCTCACCCCGTTAAGACGCGAAGGACTAAGGGAAATGGTACGTCGTATAACTGTCCTTTGCTGTCCGGTAGAACTGAAATAATTTTGTAATGTTTCACATCAAAAAAGTTACTTTTATGAACGAAAAAATTAACATTATCAACAGGGATCGCGGCGTAACAGTACATAATTTAGACGCAAACGAAAAGGTGTTAGTATCAAAACCATCTTTCAGAATACGTCACAGCAGCGTTATCGGGCATGTCATCATATATGCCGACGCCGAAAGGCTATATACGACAAATATGGCTAACATAACGATTCAGGAAGGCGCCACGGGAGCGCCTGTTCAATTAACGCCGGACAATTTCGACAGTCTGACAGATGGTCTAACCGAATCAAAGGGTGGTGCGGGTGGTGGTCCGGGCATCGACCCTGTTCCGTTGATTGCGGCGCATAATGTGTCGGGGTCGGCGCATGAGGATATACGGCTATTGTACGACGATGTTATGGAGCGTTTGGACGGGATGGAGGGCTTGGGACGGCTGCTTGACGATTCGTTTACTACAAGGGATGCTGTGCCTGATAACATTTCGGCTTTCCCGCCGGATGCTTCGCCGGGAGATTTTGTGATTGTGCGTAATGACGAGACGCAGGGCGGCGCTTCGACGATGTATATGATTGCGGCTGTTACGGCGGGCGTGATTACGTGGAAGCTGGGCGTAGTGTTCGATACGGATATTAGCGGCAAGGTGTCGAAGTCGGGCGATGTGATGACGGGCGATTTAGTGGCGAAGGCGTTTTACGACGTTGAGCCAAGCGGTACGCCGGAGCGTGTTTATTCGCCTAATAACCCGCCGCCGGGTATAACGGATGTGTCGCCGGGCGTTACGACGCCTCAATCACGGCTACCTGGAGCGTGGACGGATACGAATAATGTGCCGCCGAAAGTGATTCAGCTTGTTAATCGCGCCGCTACGGTAGATTTTGAGATTAAGACGGGCGTTGATTATACGTTTATTGCGGATACGGCAGGCGTGATTATCAATGTTACGGATACGGTCGGCGCTAAGAACAGTACTTTGCAGATTCTGACTAATAACGGGGTGTTTGAGGATTCGGGGTATAACCCTGCCAATGCGGCGATCAAGGCGTATTGGCATGGCACGAAGTGGTGTTTGAGTACGGCGAAGTATACAAGGACTATTTCGGATATTAATTCTATGGATTTGTATAATGCGACGACGTTAATTCTGGTGAAGTCGTTGCGCGAGGATATTTTGGACAGGATAGCGGCGATTTCAAGTCGTGTTATCGAGCTGACGTCTGGAGTGGCGACGGTGGATTATGCGATATTGCCGTATATCGATTATGTGTTTATCAGAGACAACACAGGAAGTAATATAGCGGTGACAGACAGCGCAGGTTTAAAGTCGAGTACCTTGATGGTTATGCACGAGAGCGGCGCTATTACCGCCAACAGAACGTATATTGCCGGACAGCCTTTTAAAGCATTTTGGAATAATTATCAATGGGTTATGTCGTCCGGTCACAGAACGCCGCTTTCCGGCGATATGAATGCGAGCAGCTCGTTTGCTCCCCACGTGCCGCTATTAAAATCGAAATATGACGAATTGAAGGGTGATATTGCAGCGGTTGATGCTATTGCACGCGGTAAGGCGCGGGCAAAGGTTTTTGCGTCGCTGTCGGACTTCAATACATGGGTATCGACTACGGGTAACTTGGATACGGTGGATATTGGGGATTTGTTCTTTATTGAGGGCGATAACTCAATATGGCTGATGTGGGACGGTACGTCTATAGTGGAGTTCGAGTACGCGCCGGTTGATTTGTCGGGGTTCTATGATAAAGAGGAGATTGATTATCTGCTTTTGGATTATTATACAAAGACAGAAGCGTACAGTACGTTTGTGGCGAAGCTTGCCGGATGGGGGCTGTCGCAGAATAATTTTAACAGCGATTATAAGGAGATGTTAGACTGGGGGGGTATTGACGATACGAAAACGGGTCTATCGGCTATGGATGTCACGAAGCGCCTGACGACGGTAACAGCTTCGGCGAATCAGACGTTTACGATGGCGTCGGTTGCGGCGTCGGACGATGCGTATGTTATCGTGTTTACGGCGGGAGCGGCATGTACGGTGGCTATTCCGCCTACGACAAGCCCGCTTGGTTCTGGCGGCTATGTGAATATGAACAATGAGAGCCTTTATTCGCTTGCCGCAGGCGATATGCTTGAGATTCACGGTTTCCGTAACAGCAAGACGGGCAACCACCATTTGAAGATGATTACAAATAATTAGCAATGGGGCATGGTTGGTGAGCTTGTCGAACCATGCCCCATTGTCAAATTGGAGTATAAATATTAAATATTTACGGTTATGAGATATGTTTATTTATTCAAAGGGAAAATCCACGAAGTCGAAGAGGAACTTGGATTAATGTTTCCGCGTGGAGAGACTTATTTTGAAAGTTTTTCCGGCAAATTTGTGGAGTTGTCGGAGCAGCAGATTGCGTTCATGGATGAACACCCGACGGCTACGGCTAAGGAGTGGTTTGATATGGAGCTTGCGCCGGTTATTCCGCCCGAACCGCCCGAACCGCCGGCGACGCCTGGTTTTGAATGGGACGGCGCTTATTCGTTAAAAGAGATTTTAGAGTTTAACGAAGGGCTGATGGAGGGGCTTGGTATTGATCCTGACGGGTCGGGATCGCGTATCCCTCCGACGGAAGAACCCGAAACGGGAGAGGAGGACGAGCCATGAGCGCGATAAGGGATAAGGCAAAAGGCGTTGGCGAGGCTATCAGTCTGATAGATTTCTCGACGTCGGAAAGGAATATGGTTGCGCTGGTTAAACTTCCTGCGTTGCTGTTTGCGGAATATGTGCCTGACGGCGAGCGCGTGTATGAGCGAGGCGAGGTGATACGGGTTGGGAGCAACAAGTTTCTGATTCAGAACTTCGGGAAGATCGACCCGAACAACCCGCCGCGTATTGAGAGTAATCAGGTTGAGCCGTCGCTTTGCAAACTGTTTCGCGACGGCGGTCGTTACGACTGGGTACGCGAGGAGTTTTGCCTGCAAGGCTTTGAGCGGTATTATGACGACGGCGATGCTAACCGGACGGGTTGGTATCGGGTTATCTCGGCACGCGTCGATTCGGGTACGCCGCCGCCGAATGATTATCAACACTGGGAGAAGATTGAAGATTATGGGGTATAGCAATGGGGCATGCCCCATTGTCAGGGTATGGGGAATAGCAATGGGTCATGGTTGGTGAGCTTGTCGAACCATGCCCCATTGTCAGGGTATGGGGAATAAGGGTATAACGCCCGTCGGAGGGATTTGTAATCCCAACCATCCCCAATCCCCCATCCCCAATCCCCTACACCCCACACCCCATTACTAAAAAAAATAATATTATGATGATAGGAGGCAGAGCGTTTGGGGCTAAGAAGCCGTTTTTAGAGGTTTCGACTACGATTTTATCATTTGCAACCGGTGCGGGGTCGCAAAATGTAAGCGTTGTCGCTAATATGGACTGGACGGCGGTAAGTAATATCCCTTCGTGGTGTACGGTATCGCCGTCGTCGGGAAGCAAGAACGGTACGCTTACTGTAAGCGTTACAGCCAATGCAGCAGCGGCACGCAATGCGACGATAACCGTCAGCGACGGAACTATAACGAAATATGTAGCTGTGTCGCAGGATGCCGCTCCGATGACGCAGCATGTCCTGCAATTCACATCGACGCAAAACTGGGTTGTTCCGGCAACTGTTACGTTAATTGACGGTTTTTCCGTTGGCGATGGCGGAGCAGGAGGCACTTCTTCTTCTGGATGCGCAGGAGGCGGAGCAGGTTATACAACTACAAAATATAATATTCCCGTTACGCCGGGCGAAACGCTCACTATTACAATAGGACAGGGCGGAATTGCAGGCGCTAACTTATCTGTTTTAGATGGGGTAGGGACAAGTATAAAGAGAGGCTCTACCGTTTTATCGTCAGCAAATGGAGGCTATGGATGTAAAAATAATAAGTTTGGCGGGAATGGCGGTTCAGGTGGCGGAGCCATGAATGCAGATGGAGGACATAACGGTTCAGACGGACAAACACCCGTCGGAGTCACCGGATATCACGGAATAGGTCAGGGAACGACAACAATATGTCCATTTACGGGCGTAATGTATGCAGGAGGAGGCGCAGGATGCGGAAAATACCCAGGCGAGGACATTGTGGCGCAAGGCGGTCAAGGCGGCGGCGGAAACGGCGGATATACGATAACTAAAGGCGGTAGCGGGCTGCCAGGTACGGGTGGCGGCGTAGGCGGCGGATTTGGCAGCAGTTCCACCGGCGGTAACGGCGGCTCCGGAAGGGTTAATATCCGGTATTATTCATATTGACAATGAAAATAAAATGGATGGTACGGTTACAAGTCGGGATTACAAATCCCTCCAACGGGGTATAAAGTATAGCAATGGGGCATGGTTGGTGAGCTTGTCGAACCATGCCCCATTGTCAAATTAGAGTTTAAAGTATAAATACTTTTGTTTATGAGAAAGATTATTTTTTTGATGATGTGCGTCGTTCTGTCGCTGAAAATATTTGCGCAGACGGTGTTGTCGTATGAGATAGATACTTTGTTTGTGAGCGCCGCCGACAGTAAAACCGTCGTAAACAGGCAGGGGTATGTGTTGAATGTGGGCGATACGGTGGAGGCTACTATGTGGTACGCGTGTAACGACGGCGTTACGTGGCATATTCTGTATGATTTTAATGCGCAATTTGTGCGGGGCGACAGCGTGATGATTGATACTTTGCCGCCTTTTAATTATTATCTTGCGGGGTTGAAAATCGGGTCGTCGGCGGAGTATATTATGTGGAAGGTACGGACGATTGAGTACGTTTCTCTTGGAGCGCCTGCGGTGACGAATGACGCGGGGATAGATAAGGATAACATTTTATTATTGAGAGATGATACGATACGATTTTATGCAGATTTTGACGGGTTGCAACCCGACAGGGTCGTATGGACGAGGAACGGGACGACGACGCAAATGCCGGCCTCGCAAAAAGGGGTAATAAGGTGTGCGGGTTATGTGTATAACCGTCTCGGAATTGTTATTGACAGCGCGGTTTCGGCGGGTTATCAGGTAGATTTTGTACACCCGCTCGAAGCTATTATTTTTAAGTCGTGGCGCGGGTCGAATGACGGTCGCCCGAAAACGGATACGCTTGTTATTGATACCTGTAAGAGCGAATATTTTATTGATACGCTTGTTTTTGCCGTGGGCGACAGTTACAAGTATCAGTTTGTGCCGGTTATTCACCGGTTCGACAAGCCGTATGATTTTTTGTACCGGTGGGAATATTCGGGCTTTGCGATGGTTGCTACGAAGGACAGCGTGTTGGAGTTTAATCCCGTCGGGTTTGAACATAGCGGCGATTACCGGTTTATTACTTACCGGCAAACGGGCGCGGGCGAATGGCGGGCTTACAGGGCGTCGCCGCTCAGGATTACGGCATTTAATACTTTGAACGATCCCGTTAATTTGCACGCATTGGCGCTCATTGAGGATGGCGTAATATATGATATTTCAGGGCGAGCTGTTAAAACCGGTTTGCGGGGATTGTATACGGATATTTTACGGCGTGTTGAACTTCCTGCGGGGGTTTATTTTTTGAGAGACAATAAATACAGTTATAAATTTTTTAAATATTAAGATTATGGAAGCTAATGTTTTAGTTTTTTTAGTTTTTTGTGCGCTTGCGATGGTTGTCATAGCGTTTTATGCTGGCAGATTATCTGCTAAGCGTAAAATTGTCGAGTTGTCGGACGTTTTAAAAACAGGCGCAAACACGCGCAGCGACAAAATGATCAGGCAGGACGCGGTGATGCAGCTCAAGAACGAGATTGCGGAATCGGGCGCGTTAAAATGTGAGAAACTGGGCGATGGTAGTATGCGGGTTCGTATACGGGTTGTGGCTTGGGGAAAGAATAAGTAGACGCAGGTTTTTCATGATAGGTTGATTAATTAGTGCGTCGGCGGGCGCGGCGTGTGATGCGCCGTCCCGCTTTTAGAGTTTAGATGTTTAGAGTTTAGTTATTATTATAAAATATGGAAGATTTGCCGATTGTAAAACAGGGTCTTGACGCGGTGCAGCCGTCGCTGGATGCGGCGCAGGGTATTGTGAATTTCGGGTTGGGCAACGTGATTAACGGTGTTTTTGTTTCGGTTACGCTTATACTGGTTATATATTTGCTTTATGACCATATTAAAAATGGCAACGGGAATAAGAAAATACTGGATGCGTTAGACAGGCTTACTTCGGTTGTCAATACGGTGGTGCTTCAAAACAAGCAGATTATTGAATCGTTTGCAAATGAGGAGTTGAGCAAGATACGTGGGCTTATGTTTTATGCGCTGGACAGTAACAAGCATAATGTTTGCGTTGGGATAATCCGTCAGATAAAGGAAAAGAATAACATTGAGAATCGTGATGTTGTAGAAAAAAGTGTAAGGGGCACATTGAACAATCTTTTCAAACAGTTTAAGTCGGACATCGGAGAGTATGATTATAATGGTATTAAACTGTCGGAGTTTTGCAATGATGAATGGCTGGAACTGGTGTTTGACTACTGTATTGAGGCGATATATGACGGGAAGGAGTATCATCCGAGCATTTATCTGCGCGGGCTGACGGTGCTTTTTGACGGGATTAAACTGGAGTTTTTCGAGAATTTGAATAAGAAATTTAAAAAATAGGTTATGGTAACGGCGAAGTATTTTAAGGAGAGTGAGTTTCAGCGTTGCAGTCCTGCTTGTTCGTTACAGGACATGCGGCAGGACTTTATGGACAAATTGGATGCTGTGAGGGAGCGGGCGGGTATACCGCTTGTGTTGAGTTCGGCTTACCGGTCGGTGGCGCATGAAAAGAAGATGGGCAGGGCGGGTACGTCGGCGCATACGCTTGGATGTGCGGCGGATATACGGTGCAATACGGACGGTAACAGGTTTGCGATTATCGCGGCGGCTGTTTCTCTTGGTTTTACGCGGATAGGCGTGGCAAAGACGTTTGTGCATTTAGACGTTTCGGCGGGTCACTCGCAAAGGGTGGCGTGGATGTATTAGCAATGGGTCATGGTTGGTGAGCTTGTCGAACCATGCCCCATTGTATGTGTGTTAAATATTTATAATGGTTAATTATGAAGGACGGGTGGTTTTATCTGATATTCTTTGCAGCCGGTCTTTTGGGCGGATTACTGATAAGGGATGCGATGTACCGGAACAGGAATGAGACGGTCAGGACGGAATATGTTCGTGGCGAGACGGTGCGTGATACTGTCAGGGTGCCTTATCCTGTGAGGGAGGAGGTTCCGGTGTATTATACGTTGCCGGTTCGGTACGATACGGTCTATATAGATAGTTATATTTATGTACGGGAGAAGGTGGATACGGCGGCTATCATTGCGGAATATATTGTAAAGCGAACTTATGAGTTGAATGTGTTCGATGATGATAACGGGACGATGACGGCGACGGTTGATTTGCAGTATAACAGGTTGCAGCGGTTCGGGTATGAGTTCACGCCGATTCGGCGGGTAGACAGGTCTCTGGTGGTACGGACATGGACGCCGTTTGTCGGCGCTTCGTACTCGACGTTTGGTATTGCGGGCGTTGGCGGCGGGTTGTTTTATCACGATATAGCGGTTGAATATCAGTTTTGTATTGCAATGGGGCATGCCCCATTGTCAAATACAGCGCCTTTTGGTCATTTAATAGGATTGAAATGGAAGTTATAAGGCACACAACAATTTTTTTCCTGATGGCGATAGCTTTGTTTCTTGTAACGAAGCCGCTCAGGGCGCAAATTACGAAGAAACAGTATATTGAGCGATATAAGAATTTAGCGCTTGGTATAGAGTGCGAATACGGGATACCGGTGTGCATCACGCTTGGTGTGGCGATGTTGGAATCGAGATACGGTAACAGTTGCGCGGCTATCAGCAGGAATAATCACTTCGGGACAGGCGATAACGGCGTGTTAAGGTCGTATCGGTACGTATGCGAATCATATGAAGACTTTGCACGAACGCTTAAATCTGAGCGTTACAAAGAGCTTTACACGCTTGAGAAGTCGGATTATCGCGGTTGGGCGCACGGGTTGCAGCGCTGCGGGTATGCGACGGATTCGCGGTATGCGGAGAAGCTGATAAAGATTATTGAGCAAAATTTAATATAAAAAACCCCCCGGCTTGCGCAAGCCGGGGGTTTGGGTTAATGTTTAAAAAAGTGAATAATATCATGCAGGCGTCCATGTCTTTTCGGGAATTAATTTCACAAAATCATCCTTGATGTTGATAATGGTGGATATGGCGTCTCTTACTTCCTGCATCGACGGATCCCTTTTTTCCATCATCCGGCACA
>Ga0082212_10005819_pt1 | contig 16730 bp, 12 predicted proteins | sample TergutNt197P3_FD_71548 | JGI IMG/M metagenome (GOLD analysis project Ga0082212, IMG submission 71548) | Neocapritermes taracua P3 segment gut microbial communities from Petit-Saut dam, French Guiana - Nt197 P3 | ecosystem: Host-associated > Arthropoda: Insects > Digestive system > Gut ... | reverse complement strand
TCCCTTTCTCTTTGCCTTGCCGCTACTCTATGATTTCCGCCACGACGCCCGCGCCAACGGTGCGGCCGCCTTCGCGGATCGCGAAACGAAGCTCTTTCTCCATTGCTATCGGAGTAATCAACTCAACCGACATCTGAATGTTGTCCCCAGGCATGACCATCTCTATGCCCTCAGGCAACGTGCCAACACCGGTAACGTCGGTGGTTCTAAAGTAAAACTGAGGACGATAACCGTTGAAAAAAGGAGTGTGACGACCGCCCTCTTCCTTCGTCAATATGTACGCCGAAGCCTTGAACTTCTTGTGAGGTGTGACAGAACCAGGCTTGGCCAATACCTGACCGCGCTCAACCTCTTCCTTCTTCGTGCCGCGAAGCAACACACCTATGTTGTCGCCGGCCTGACCACTATCCAATAGCTTGCGGAACATCTCAACGCCGGTGGCAACTGTCTTTTGAGTCTCCCGCAATCCGATAATCTCGACATCGTCGCCTACCTTCACAACACCACGCTCAACACGGCCAGTAACAACGGTGCCGCGACCGGAAATAGAGAAAACGTCCTCGACAGCCATCAAAAACGGCTTGTCGATAGCACGCTCGGGATTCGGTATGTATGAGTCAACAGCGTCCATCAACTCCTCGATAGGCTTGCAATCAGCGCAGCCTTCCTTGCCGCAACCGCACGCAAGAGCCTTCGTCGCGGAACCGCGAATGATGGGAGTAGTGTCGCCGGGAAACTCGTACTTGCTCAATAACTCGCGAACCTCAAGCTCCACCAGATCAAGCAACTCGGGATCGTCAACCATGTCAACCTTGTTCAAAAATACAACAATGTATGGAACGCCTACCTGGCGGGCCAGCAATATATGCTCGCGGGTCTGGGGCATCGGACCGTCTGCGGCGGAAACAAGCAGTATCGCGCCGTCCATCTGAGCCGCGCCGGTAATCATGTTCTTGATGTAGTCCGCGTGGCCAGGGCAATCAACGTGAGCGTAATGACGAGCCTTGGTCTGGTATTCAACGTGAGCAGTAGCAATCGTAATACCGCGCTCACGCTCTTCAGGCGCCTTGTCAATCTGGTCAAACGCGACAAAATTCGCCATACCCTTGGATGCCAAAACCTTCGTGATCGCCGCCGTCAAACTTGTCTTGCCATGATCAACGTGACCAATCGTTCCAATGTTCACGTGAGGCTTCGTACGCTCAAACTTCTGCTTGGCCATGTGCGCTTACCTCCTCCACGCAAATATCAATTCTTATGCGCCTTTAACCTTTGCTATCACTTCTTCGCTGACCGATTGCGGCGCCGCCTCGTAATGATTGAACTGCATCGTATAGGTGGCGCGCCCCTGTGTTTTCGACCGCAGGTCCGTAGCGTACCCGAACATATGCGCCAGCGGCACGTAGGCGCCGACGACCTGGGTGTTGCCTCTCGCCTCTATCTGCTGGATACGTCCACGGCGAGAACTCAAATCACCGATGACATCTCCCATGAACTCTTCGGGCAAAACAACCTCGACGCTCATAACCGGTTCGAGCAATACCGGTCCCGCCTTCTGGCAAGCGGCTTTGAAGGCCATGGACGCGGCGATCTTGAACGCCATCTCCGAGGAATCAACCTCGTGGTAAGAGCCGTCGATCAGGGTAACTTTCACATCCACCACCGGGTAGCCGGCAATCACGCCGCCTTCAGCGGCCTCATGCGCGCCCTTCTCGATCGCCCCGATAAACTCTTTGGGAACGACTCCGCCGACGATCTTGTTGACGAACTCGAAACTTTTCCCTTTTTCGCCCGGCTCCACCGTAATCCAGACATGACCAAACTGTCCGCGTCCGCCGGTCTGGCGAACATATCGCCCTTCCTGGCGCGCGATGCGGGTGATCGTTTCCCGGTACGCAACCTGCGGACGACCCACATTGGCCTCAACCTTGAACTCCCGCATGAGCCGATCGACAATTATCTCAAGGTGGAGCTCGCCCATACCGGATATAAGGGTCTGCCCGGTCTCCTCGTCATTGCGCACCTGGAACGAGGGGTCTTCCATCATCAGCTTCTGGAGGCTGAACCCTAATTTTTCCTGGTCTATTTTGGTCTTCGGCTCAATGGCGATAGCAATGACCGGCTCCGGCGCCTGGATCGATTCGAGTATGATCTCGTGTTCCTGGCTGCACAGCGTGTCACCTGTGGAAGCGGTTTTCAGACCCACCACAGCGGCGATTTCACCCGCGTAAACAGCCTTGGTGTCCTCGCGCTTGTTGGCGTGCATCTTCAAAAGGCGGCCGATCCGTTCCTTCTTCCGGCGAACCGGGTTATAGACGTAATCGCCAGAGTTGATGGAGCCCGAATACACGCGGATAAAGGTAAGGTGCCCCACGAAAGGATCGTTCATGATCTTGAAAGCCAGCGCGGACAACGGTTCATTGTCGGAGGACTTCAAGGAGATTTCGGCGCCGTCGGAAGGACGGATTCCGGTGACGGGTGGAATATCTTCGGGGGACGGCAGATAACTGATCACCGCGTCGAGCAGCGGCTGAACACCCTTATTGCGGAAAGAAGCTCCGCATACGACCGGGGTGAATTTCAAACCTATGGTCGCCGTGCGAATGGCCAGGGCAAGCTCTTCAGCATCGATCTCGCCGCCAGTCAGGTATTTTTCGAGCAGCTTGTCGTTGACCTCGGCGACCGCTTCCAGCAGTTGTTCTCTTGCCGCCGCGACATGGCTTGCCATCTCCGCCGGGATAGGCGCCTCGTGGAACTTCGCTCCGAGAGTTTCTTCTTCCCATACCAGCGCCTTCATCCGCACCAGATCGACGATCCCGCGAAAACCATCTTCTTTTCCAAGAGGAAGCTGAACCGGAACCGGGCATGCCGCCAGCCGTTCACGCATCATGCGAACAACGCGGTCGAAATCGGCCCCGGTGCGGTCCATCTTGTTCACCATCGCAATGCGCGGAACGCGGTGTTCGTCAGCCTGACGCCACACCGTTTCAGACTGCGGCTCAACACCGCCGACCGCGCAGAACACCGCCACCGCGCCGTCTAAAACGCGCAATGACCGCTCCACTTCGATCGTGAAATCAACATGCCCCGGAGTGTCGATGATGTTAATTCTATGGTCGCGCCAAAAGCAGGTCGTGGCGGCAGAGGTAATCGTGATGCCCCGCTCCTGCTCCTGCTCCATCCAATCCATGGTCGCGGTGCCTTCGTGCACTTCGCCCATTTTGTGCGAAACACCAGTGTAGTAAAGGATACGCTCCGTCGTCGTCGTTTTACCGGCGTCGATGTGCGCCATGATCCCGATGTTTCGGGTTCTGTCAAGCGGCGTGATCCTGCTCAAAACCGTATCCTGTTCTCTTTCTCCGAAAAGCGCCTTTTAAAAATTACCAGCGGTAATGCGCGAAAGCCTTGTTGGCCTCGGCCATCTTGTGAGTGTCTTCCTTCTTCTTGATCGTGACGCCGCGATTGTTATAGGCGTCGAGAAGTTCTCCGGAAAGCTTCGCCATCATGGTCTTTTCCCCGCGGCTTCTCGCATAGCCTACAAGCCAGCGAATAGAAAGGGACAGGCGACGCTCCGGCCTGATCTCCACCGGAACCTGATAGGTAGCCCCGCCGACGCGCCGTGATTTGACCTCGACCAGCGGCTTGGCGTTCTCGACGGCTTTCTTAAGAACCGCGACAGGATCTTCCTTGGTCTTCTCTTTAAGGATCTCCAACGATCCGTACACAAGCCGCTCGGCGACCCGCGCCTTCCCTTGAAGCATAACCGCGTGGATCATTTTTGCGACGAGAACATCCCCAAACACCGGATCAGGCAAAATTGACCGCTTGGCTCCGTAACCTCTCCTGGGCATAACCACGACCTCCTGGGCCGATAAACCACGCGCGTGCGCGGCAAAAATGAAATAAACCCGTTTTCCGTACTGCTACTCGGAAAACGTTGAAATCAATCGACTTTTTCACCTTTCCGGCAGAGGCGCCGGACCTGGTTGGTGCTTCTTCTCCGATAAAAGGGAAGCTATTTGGGCCGCTTAGCTCCGTACTTCGACCGCGACTTCCGTCTGTCCTGGACACCAACGGAATCCAGCTTCCCACGGATGATGTGATAGCGAACACCGGGGAGATCCTTGACTCTCCCTCCCCGAATCATAACCACGGAATGTTCTTGTAAGTTATGCCCTTCTCCCGGAATGTAAACCGTAACCTCGACACCGTTGGTAAGACGAACCCTGGCTACCTTGCGGAGAGCCGAATTCGGCTTTTTCGGCGTAGTGGTATAAACGCGCAAACAAACTCCACGTTTCTGGGGGCAACGCTCAAGCGCCGGGGAGTTGCTCTTGTTGACAACCGCCTCGCGCCCTTTTCTTACCAACTGATTGATCGTGGGCATTCTTTAAGTTCCTTCCGCAAGCCTAAATCATTCAAAATGAACTTCTCTTTATAGCAATCGCACAACTTTGTGTCAATTCTTTTTTTATTTTCCCCCTCTACGGGGCAATTTCCTCTTCCTCGTTTCGAGAATCGCTCTCCATATCGACAGATACAGGAGCGGTTTCAACAATCAACGGTTCGTCTGAATCGTAATCGACGCCACGGTAGGTCTCTCCGCCGGTGCCGGCCGGAATCAGACGCCCCATGATGACGTTTTCTTTCAACCCGGACAGGGTGTCGATCCTGCCGTGTACCGACGCGTCGGTAAGGATCTTTGTCGTCTCCTGGAACGAAGCTGCGGAAATCCAGGATTCCGTGGACAACGACGCCTTGGTAATGCCAAGAAGCAGCGGTTCAGCTTTGGCAGGACGCCCCTTCTTTCCTCCAGCTTCTTTCATGACGCGCTCGTTTTCGTCGCGGAAGATCCACTTCTCCACGCTTTGCCCAACAAGGAAAGTGGTGTCGCCCGGATCGGCGATCTTCACCCGCCGCAGCATCTGGCGGACGATAGTCTCGATATGCTTGTCATTGACGCGAACACCCTGGAGTCTGTAAACCTCCTGGATTTCATTTACGAGGAACCGGGCCAGTTCCTTGTCGCCCATGACGCGGAGGATGTCGTGCGGGTTTGGCGAACCGTCCATAAGCGCCTCGCCGGCGCGGACGCGTTCCCCGTCATGAACGGTAATATGCTTGCCGCGAGGAATCGTGTATTCCCGCGGTTCTCCGACTTCTGGGACAACCTGTATTTTTCTTTTCCCTTTGAAATCTTTGCCCAGACGAACCACGCCGTCGATCTCGGAAATGAGAGCAAACTCTTTGGGCTTGCGCGCCTCAAACAGTTCCGCAACGCGCGGAAGACCGCCGGTGATGTCTTTTGTCTTGGTAGTCTCGCGGGGGATCTTTGCGATAATGTCGCCGGCCTGGACCTTTTGGCCTTCATCCACGAGGATGTTTGACCCTACCGGAAGAAGATACCGCGCGTCGGACGAGGAACCGGGAAGCTTCTTGGTTTTGCCGCCCTCTTCCTTGATGGAGATGCGGGGTCTGGCCTCGGCGTCTTTGGATTCAACGATGACGCGCGTGGACCGGCCGGTGATTTCATCGACCTGATCACGCATGGTTACGCCTTCGATGATATCGCCAAACTTGATCTCGCCAGGCGCCTCGGTGAGGATCGGTATGTTGTACGGGTCCCATTCGGCCAACCGGGCGCCGTCTTTCACTTTCTCTCCGTCTTCGACCATCAGAATCGCGCCGTAGGGGATCTGGTACTTTTCACGTTCGCGATGGCTCTCGTCCAGAAGAACGATATAGCCGTTTCGGTTCATTGCAACCAGGTGCCCCTCGCGGTTTTTCACCGCCAGAACGCTGTGGAACTTGACCGTTGCGGCCTGCTTGGCCTGGTGAGAACTCTGAGCAACCGAACCGGCGGTTGCGATGCCGCCGATGTGGAAGGTACGCATGGTCAACTGCGTGCCCGGCTCACCGATAGATTGCGCCGAGATAATGCCGACAGATTCGCCAATGGCCACCATTTTCCCTCTGGCCAGGTCGCGCCCGTAACACTTGGCGCACACGCCGCGCCTGCTTTCGCAGGTAAGCACGGAGCGAATCTCGACCTCGTCCAAACCGGACATTTCGATCTGCTGCGCCACATCCTCGGTGATTTCTTCGTTGGCCGCCACCAACAGCTTGCCTTCGATATCGTAAACATCCTCGAGCGCGACGCGCCCAAGAATCCGGTCTGTCAGGCGGTCGATGATCTCGCCGCCCTCGATAAGCGCGCGGACACCGATGCCGTCAAGCGTCCGGCAGTCGTCTTCCACGACAATGCAATCCTGCGCGACATCGACCAGCCGCCGGGTAAGGTATCCCGAATTTGCTGTTTTAAGAGCGGTGTCCGCAAGACCCTTGCGGGCGCCGTGGGTCGAGATGAAGTATTCGCCGACCGACAACCCTTCCCGGAAGTTCGAGCGGATCGGAGTCTCGATGATTTCGCCGGATGGCTTCGCCATTAGCCCGCGCATGCCGGCAAGCTGCATCATCTGCTTGTCGGAGCCGCGCGCGCCCGAATCGGCCATCATGTAAATCGGGTTGAAGCTTGCGACCTTTTTCTCCTTGCCGTCCTTGGTCTTGACGGTCTCGGTCCCCATCTCTTTGAGCATTTCTTTGGCGATACGCTCCGTCGCGCCGGACCATATATCGACGACCTTGTTATACCGCTCGCCCTGAGTGATAAGCCCTTCGCCGTGCTCGTTGATAACCCGTTCGAGGTCTTCGGAAGCCCGGTCAAGGATCGTCTTCTTGCTGGTCGGAATAACCATGTCGTTGATGCAGATGGATATGCCGGACATCGTCGCGAACTGGAAACCGTAGTTCTTGAGCTGGTCCGCCAGAATGACCGTGGCCTTCTGACCGCAGTTCCGGTACGTTACGTCGATAAGTTCCGCCAGATCCTTCTTTTTCATCAGCTTGTTTACATAATCAAACGACACATCTTGAGGCACGATCTCGTAGAGCAGGACGCGGCCAACCGTCGTATCAACCATCTTGCCGTTGATGCGCACCTTGACCCCAGCCTGCAACTCCACCGTGTTCTCGTCGTAAGCAATCCGGACTTCATCGAGACTGGAGAAGCGTCTCCCCTCGCCCTTGAGTCCTTCCTGCAAACGCGTGAGGTAGTAGATCCCCAGCACTATGTCCTGCGATGGGCCGATAACCGGCTTGCCGTGCGCCGGGGAGAGAATGTTGTTGGTGGACATCATCAGAACGCGCGCCTCCATCTGGGCTTCGATGGAAAGCGGCACGTGAACAGCCATCTGGTCGCCGTCGAAATCCGCGTTGAAGGCAAAACAGACCAGCGGATGCAACTGGATAGCCTTACCTTCTATCAGCACGGGCTCGAAAGCCTGTACGCCCAACCGGTGCAGCGTGGGGGCCCGGTTGAGCATAACGGGAAGCTGACGGATAACATCGTCGAGAGCGTCCCATACTTCTCTTTTTTCTTTCTCCACCATCTTTTTGGCCTGCTTGATGGTGTTGGCGTGGCCGCCCTCTTCCAGCTTGTTGAAGATGAACGGCTTGAACAGCTCCAGCGCCATCTTTTTGGGGAGTCCGCACTGATGCAGTTTCAACTCCGGCCCGACGACGATAACCGAGCGGCCCGAATAATCGACGCGCTTGCCGAGCAGGTTTTGGCGGAATCGGCCGCCTTTCCCCTTGAGCATGTCGGAGAGCGATTTGAGCGGCCGCTTGTTCGAGCCGGTAATGAGTTTGCCGCGCCTGCCGTTATCAAACAGCGCGTCAACCGCTTCCTGAAGCATCCGCTTTTCATTGCGGATGATGATTTCGGGTGCGGAAAGGTCAAGCAAACGCTTGAGCCGGTTGTTCCGGTTGATTACGCGGCGATACAGGTCGTTCAGGTCCGAGGTGGCAAACCGGCCGCCGTCCAGCGGAACAAGCGGACGCAAATCGGGAGGAAGCACCGGAATCACGTCCTGAATCATCCATTCCGGACGCTGGTTGCTGTCCCTGAACGCCTCAACGATCTTGAGCCGCTTGGATATTTTCTTTTTCTTGGCTTCGGAGGTGGTCTCCAGAATTTCTTTGCGAAGCTGCTCCGACAGCGTATCGAGATTCAACTCGGAAAGCAGCGTCTTGACGGCCTCGGCGCCCATTCCGGCGCTGAACCGTTCTTTCAGTTGATCGGTCTTTTCCTTGTCGCCTTTATACTTCTCGCGGTATTCCTCGTATTTCTCGCGGAACTTCGCCTCGGTGACGACTTCCCGCTTCTGCAGGTCGGTCTCCCACGGATCTATAACGATGAATTTCTCGAAGTAGATCACCGCTTCGATATCCTTCATCGGAATATCGAGAATCGTCGCTATCCGGCTGGGCAAACTCTTGAGGAACCATATATGGGCAACCGGGGATGCAAGCTCGATGTGTCCCATCCGCTCCCGACGAACCTTGGACTGGATGACCTCGACGCCGCACTTCTCGCAGATGATCCCGCGGTGCTTCATTCGCTTGTACTTGCCGCAATTGCACTCGTAGTCCTTGATCGGACCGAAGATCTTTGCGCAAAACAGGCCGTCGCGCTCCGGCTTGAACGTGCGGTAGTTCAGCGTCTCCGGTTTTTTTACCTCGCCATGCGACCACTTTTTTATCTGATCGGGCGAGGCTATGGATATGCGGATTCCCGAAAAACGCAATGGATCTTTCGGTTTTTCAACCCGGGTAAACAGATCTTCCACGAATGTGCCTCCCTTTTATCCGTCCCTAAAAAAGGGGTTGCCTACCGGTTCTCTTCGCTGATCAGCTCGACATCGAGACCAAGCGCCTGGAGCTCCTTGATCAACACGTTGAACGACTCTGGAAGGCCCGGCTCCAAAGAGAAGTTTCCCTTCACAATGGCTTCATACATCCTTGCGCGGCCCGGCACGTCGTCCGACTTCACGGTCAGGAACTCCTGCAATGTAAACGCGGCGCCATACGCCTCCAGCGCCCATACTTCCATCTCGCCGAGGCGTTGCCCGCCAAACTGCGCCTTGCCTCCCAGCGGCTGCTGGGTGACAAGAGAGTAGGGGCCGGTGGAGCGCGCGTGGATCTTGTCGTCCACCAGGTGATGGAGTTTGAGCATATACATCGAGCCGATGGTCACTTGCTGCTGGAACGGCTGGCCGGTTTTTCCGTCGTAAAGCACAGCCTGGCCGCTTTCCGACAGTCCGGCGTATTTCAGGTACTCCTTGACTTCCGGCTCCTTGGCCCCGCTGAAGACCGGGGAAGCGAGATACACGCCACCCGACATTTTCGCCGCCACGGCGCGGACCTCGTCATCGGAGAGAGTCTTTATATAGTTCCGGAACTGCTCCGAGTTATATATCTTCCCCAACCACTCACGAAGAGACTTCGGGCTGAACTCTTTCTCGAGCATACGCTGGATCTGCTCCCCGAGACTCTTGGCGGCCCACCCAAGATGCGCCTCGAGAATCTGTCCCACATTCATTCGGGAAGGCACGCCAAGCGGGTTCAAAACAATATCGACCGGAACGCCATCTACCGTATAAGGCATATCCTCTTCGGGAAGAATCCGGGATATGACGCCCTTGTTGCCGTGCCGACCGGCCATCTTGTCTCCGACGGAGAGCTTTCTCTTCATGGCGATGTAAACCTTCACCATCTTGAGTACGCCTGGAGGAAGCTCGTCGCCGCGGCGAATTCTTGAAATCTTCTCCTCGAAGAGCGCCCTTACGACCCCTACCTGGTCCATAGCGATACGGTGTCTTTCGGCCAGCCTGTCTTTCAGCGAAGGATCTTCTTCGACCCCGATCTCCTGCCAGCGCTCCTTCGGAATCGAGTTAAGAACCTCTTCGGTGATCTTTTTCTTTTTGACAATGAGCGCCATAGACTTGTCGTCGTTCATCAGCCGCACAGCCGAGGTCTTGCCCAGCAACTCAGCGCGTATCTTGCCGTGGAGAGTCTCGGTGATGATCCGGATCTCGTCTTCCTGGTCGCGGTGGAGACGGTCAAGCTCGCGCTCTTCAAGCATCTGGGCGCGGTCGTCTTTCTCTCCGCCTCTCCGGGTGAAAACCTTGGCGTCGATAACAATCCCTTCGATCCCTGGCGGAACCCGAAGCGAAGAATCTTTCACATCGCCTGCCTTGTCGCCAAAGATGGCCCGAAGCAGCTTTTCTTCCGGCGAAAGCTGGGTTTCGCCCTTTGGCGTAACCTTTCCAACGAGAATATCCATCGGCTTCACGCGCGCACCGACGCGGATAATGCCACTTTCGTCGAGATCCTTGAGCGACTCCTCGCTGATGTTCGGTATGTCGGCGGAAATCTCTTCCTTGCCAAGCTTGGTCTCCCGCGCGACGCACTCGAACTCCTCTATATGAATCGAGGTGAAGATATCCTCTTTCACGATCTTCTCGGATATAAGTATGGAATCCTCGAAGTTGTATCCGCCCCAGGGCATGAACGCCACGAGGACGTTGCGCCCCAATGACAACTCGCCGTCGCTTGTGGCGGGGCCGTCGGCGATTACCTCGCCCTTGGCGACCTTTTGTCCCAGTGAAACGATCGGCTTCTGGTTGATGCAGGTGTTCTGGTTTGAGCGGCGAAACTTCACGAGAGTGTATATATCCGCTCCATACTTTCCGGCGGCGTCAGGCTCGTCGGACCGGACCACGATCCGGCGCGCATCAACCGATTCCACTACTCCGCTGCGTCTGGCTTCGACCGCCGCGCCCGAGTCGCGCGCAACGACCGACTCCATGCCGGTTCCAACCAAAGGAGGATCGGTCCGCAGCAACGGCACCGCCTGCCGCTGCATGTTGGATCCCATGAGCGCCCGGTTCGCGTCGTCATGCTCAAGGAACGGGATCAACGACGCGGCCACCGATACCAACTGGTTCGGAGACACGTCCATCAACGTTACATCGGAGGACCGCACAATGGCGAATTCGCCGCCTTGCCGGGCGATGATCGTTTCCTGGAGAAATTTCCCTTTCTTCGGGTCTACCGCGGCGTTTGCCTGCGCGATAACGTGCTGTTCTTCTTCCATCGCGGAGAGAAGCACAATCTCTTTAGTCACCGCGCCGTTCTTGACAACCCGGTACGGAGTCTCGATAAACCCGAATTCGTTGATCCGGGCGTATGTGGACAACGAGGCGATAAGACCGATGTTTGGACCTTCGGGCGTCTCGATAGGGCAGATGCGGCCATAGTGCGTCGGGTGGACGTCGCGAACTTCAAACCCCGCGCGTTCGCGGGTGAGACCGCCGGGACCAAGCGCCGAGACGCGCCGCTTGTGCGTCACTTCCGAAAGCGGGTTTGTCTGGTCCATGAACTGTGAAAGCTGGGAGGACCCAAAGAACTCCTTGATGACAGCGGAAACCGGCTTGGCATTGATGATATCGTGCGGCATCAGCGTCTCGATATCCTGCAACCCCATCTTCTCCCTGATGGCCCGCTCCACGCGCACCAGCCCCATCCGGAACTGGTTCTCTATGAGCTCGCCCACCGTGCGCACGCGCCGATTTCCCAAATTGTCTATATCATCCGCCTCGCCGATCCCGTTTTTCAGATCGATCAGGTAGCGAATGACGCGCAGAATGTCTTCCTGAGTCAACACTGTAATGTCGAGGTTGTTTTCCTTGACGCCCAGCTTGTGATTCAGCTTGAGCCTGCCAACGCTGGAGAGGCTGTACCGCTCCGGATTAAAGAACATATTCGTAAAGAGCGACTCCGCGGCGTCTTTCGTCGGCGGATCGCCTGGCCGCATCTTCTTGTAGATCTCCTTGAGCGCTTCTTCCCTGGTCCTGATCCGGTCGGTAACCAGCCCTTCCCAGATGGCGCGGTCGGAGTTTTCAAGGTTGAACACGGACAGCGAGACGATGTTCTTTTCGCGCAGCTTGGCGAGAATCTCGCTTGTGATGGATTGCGCGCACTCGACCAGTATCTCTCCGGTGGCCGGATCGGCAATATCGGTCACGACGATCTTGTCGATCAGATCCTCAACAGGGATCGAGATCCGCCCGAAAGCCACTCCTTCTTTTGCGAAACGCTCCGCGCGTTTCTTTTGGACCTTCACGCCCTTTTTGAAAGCGACCTCTCCAGGGCGATCCGGGTGGCGCACTTCCACCGGCATTTTGACGCCTACCATGGCCTCGGGGCGAAACACCTTGCTGTACTTGTCGCCTTCGATCGAAACATCCTCCACATCATAGAAAATCTTCAGAAGCTCCTCGGTTGACTTGCCAAAAGCCCTTAACAGGACAACGATCGGGAACTTACGCTTCCGGTCGATCTTGATGTAGAGCTGATCCTTGTGGTCGAACTCAAAATCGAGCCACGAGCCGCGATAAGGAATAATGCGCGCGGAGAAGAGCACTTTGCCCGACGCGTGGGAGCGCCCTTTATCGTGCTCGAAGAATACGCCCGGAGAACGGTGGAGCTGGCTGACGATGACCCGCTCGGTCCCGTTTATGATAAAAGTGGCCTTCTCGGACATAAGCGGGATTTCGCCAAAGAAAACCTCCTGCTCCTTGACGTCACGGATAGCGCGAGCCTGGGTTTTATCGTCCACATCGAAGATCACCAATTGGACCGTGACCTTGATGGGCGCGGCATAGGTCATCCCGCGTTCGCGGCACTCCTCTTCGGACCATTTCGGCTCGCCGATGGCATACGAGATAAACTCAAGCGAGGCCCGCCCGTTATAATCCGCGATCGGGAATATGCCTTTGAATACCGCCTGAAGCCCGATTTCTTTGCGCTTTTCGTGAGGAATATCCGTCTGCAGGAATTCCTCGTACGACTCCTGCTGAACCTGTATGAGGTTCGGGATCTCTCTGACATTCTCGTTCTTCGAGAAATCGACGCGCTTTATTCTGTTACGGTAATCGAGATAGGCCATCTTCGTCACCCCGGGGGCGATACAAATAAGTGGAGCGGAGGACGCCTCGGCGTCCCCCGCGATTCACAACGCGTTTCCCAAAAAACAGCTACTTTATTTCTACCGACCCTCCAGCTTCCTCGATCTTCTTCTTCATGTCTTCGGCGTCTTTCTTGGCCACGCCTTCTTTTACCGGCTTGGGAACACCTTCCACCAGGTCTTTGGCTTCTTTCAGGCCAAGGCCGGTGAGCTCGCGGACAACTTTGATCACCTGGATCTTGTTGGCGCCGAAACCGGTGAGGACGACATCGAACTCTGTTTTCTCTTCGGCAGCGGCGGGCGCGGCTGCGCCGGCGGCCGCGCCAGGGGCGGCGGCAAAAGCCACCGGAGCGGCGGCCGATACGCCGAAACGCTCTTCGAGGGCTTTTACAATCTCGTGCAGCTCAAGAACCGTCATTCCTTCGATCATCGTGATGAATTCTTCCTTGCTCATGGCAGCCATTTCCGTAAATCCTCCTATGGATTTCTTTAAAATTAATGTTTAGTTTTTTGTCAGGCAGTCGGCGCGTCAGCGGCGGCTTCTTCGGGTTTTTGTTTCCGGATAGATTCCAGAACTGTCGCGAAGCTTCTCGGCCCATCGGCAAGAACTTGTGCCAGCCGCGAAATCGGATAGTTCATGGAGCGAGCCATCCTGGTAAGCAACACTTCGCGGGACGGCACATCGGCAAGCGCCCGAACTTCCTGGTCCGTAAGCGTTTTGCCGTCGAGAAATCCCGCCTTCAGGGTAACTTTTTGGTTGGCGGCGGCGACGTATTCCTTCATCACTTTCGCCAGCGCAACCGGATCGCCATGCGAGAAAGCTATGGCCGTAGGCCCTTTGAAACTTTCGGACAGGCCGCTAAACGGTGTTCCTTCCGCCGCCCGCCGGATCATGGTGTTCTTCACCACCCGTATCTCGGCGTTTACCTCCCGAAGTTTCTTCCGGAGGACGGTTATCTCCGCCACTGTGACTCCCCGGAAGGAAGCAACCACGGCTCCGCGCTGCGCCTCTATGGCGCTTTTCAACGCGTCAACCGCTTCAGACTTGTTCTCTTTTTTCACTGCGTCAGTTTCCCCCTCTCCTTTGAATAAGATTTAGCCTCATATGACGAAACCCCCGTCAAAGGAAGAGCGCGCGGCGCGGGAGGAAATGATAGAAATCCTCGTTTAACCGGCTCCCTTTTGTCTGCGCGGGCCGCATCGCCGACCGTGGTCTGCGAACGCTTGATCGCCTTTCGGCGAACCCGCGGTCTTTGACATAAGGGTGTTTCCAGGGTGTAAAAACGGCTATTTAGCCGCCAACAGCGTATTGACGTTCATGCGAATACCGGGACCCATCGTTGTCGATAGCGTCAAGGTTTTAATGTAAGTACCTTTCGCGCCGGAAGGCTTCGACTTTACGACCGCCTCGAAAAACGCCAGGAAGTTCTCTTTTATTTTGTCCTTGTCAAAGCTCGCTTTGCCTATACCGGCCGCAAGCGTGGCGGTTTTATCGACCCGATACTCGACCTTGCCGCCTTTTAAGTCTTTTACCGCCTTGCCCACATCAAAAGTAACGGTGCCCACTTTGGGGTTCGGCATAAGCCCGCGGGGACCAAGCAGCTTTCCAATGCGACCAACCGCCCCCATCATATCGGGAGTAGCAACCGCCTTGTCAAAATCAAGCCACCCGCCCTGAATCTTCTGGACCAGATCATCGCCACCGGCAAAATCAGCGCCGGCATCCAAAGCCTCTTTTTCTTTTTCACCTTTGGCAAACACCAGCACGCGCACGCTTTTGCCGATCCCATGCGGCAGAACCACAGAACCGCGGACCTGCTGATCGGGATACTTTGGATCGACGCCAAGCCGCATCGACACTTCAACCGTCTCGTCGAATTTCGCCGTAACCGTTCCTTTGAGAAGGTCCAACGCTTCGTCGAGAGAGTACTTTGCCTCCCTGTTTACTTTGCTGAGAGCTTCCAGGTATTTTTTACCATGTTTCGGCATTTCCCCCTCCCCTCCCGCCCGAGTGCCTCACCCGGACGAATTCTTTTGTATTTATACTGCCTTATGGATCAAACGACATCCAAGCCCATGCTACGGGCAGTGCCTTCCACCGTCTTGACGGCCGCCGCCAAATCTTTCACATCCAGGTCGGGCAGCTTCAGTTTTGCTATTTCTTCGACCTTGGCTTTTGCAATCGTCCCGCACTTTTCGCGCTTTGGAGTTTTGCTTCCCTTATCAAGCCCCGCGGCCTTCAAAAGAAGCACGCTGGCCGGCGGGGTCTTCGTGATAAAAGTGAACGACCGGTCGGCATATACCGTGATGACGACAGGGATAACCATTCCTTCCTGTGATGCTGTCTTTGCGTTGAAGGCCTTGCAAAACTCCATGATGTTGACGCCATGCTGCCCCAACGCGGGGCCTACCGGCGGAGAGGGAGTCGCCTTCCCCGCAATGATTTGAAGCTTGATCTGGGCTAAAACTTTCTTTGCCATGATGATTCCTCCGACTGCCTTATACTTCTATGCTTTTTCAACCTGCGTAAAATCAAGCTCGACCGGGGTAGCGCGCCCAAAAATGGAAACAAGAACGGTGACTTTCCCTTTATCCGGCTTGATGTTGTCCACTGTCCCGCTGAAATTGGAAAACGGTCCTTCGATAACCCTGACGTTTTCTCCCTCGGAGAAGGAGATTTTCGGCCTGGGTTTCAGGCGGCCCTCCAACATTTGGGACTTTATATCATCGACCTCGCTATCGGGAATGGAAGCGGGGTGCTGGCCGCCGACAAACCCTGTTACTTTAGGGGTATGGCGAACCAGATGCCAGGTCGATTCATTAAGTTCCATGTTGACCAGCAGATACCCGGGAAAGAAGCTGGGGCTACTGGTTTTCTTCTTTCCTTTCCGCATCTCCACAACCTGTCCGGCGGGAATCAGGACATCCCCAAACTGCTCCTGCATCCCCTCGGTGACAATGCGGTTCAGCAAGGATTCCCTGACTTTTTTCTCATACCCGGAATAGGTATGGACGACGAACCACTGTTTCGCCATGAATTCCTCGCTGGAAGGTCAATAGCTCAGAACGGACTTGACGATCCGGCCAAGAGCATGGTCCACCAATCCGAGAAACACCACTATGATCAACACGGTCACAATGACCACCACAGTGGACGACATAGTCTCTCTTCGTGGGGGCCAGGAGACTTTTTTCATCTCCGTTTTGAATTCCTGGAAAAAAGTCTTCACTTTTCCCAAGAAACTCGCCGAAGAAGCAGACCTGCTATCCTCAGAAGCAGTCCTTGTTCCCGGCAGCCGCTCCATCAACCTGTCTTTGAATGTCTTCGCCATTTCCGGTAAAACTCCTGTCTTGTCCGAAAAAGAATGGCAGGCCAGGAGGGATTTGAACCCCCATCACGCGGATTTGGAGTCCGCTGCTCTGCCGTTAGAGCTACTGGCCTTTGCCGTTCTTTGACCGATCTACTTGGTTTCCTTGTGCGCGGTGTGTTTGCGGCACGTCGGGCAGAATTTCTTCAACTCAAGTTTATCGGGCGTCGTCTTTTTGTTTTTCGTCGTCGTATAGTTTCTGTTCTTGCAATCAGCGCAAGCCAGAATGATGATATCGCGCATTTTGTGCCCTTTCCCTTTGCCTCGCCGCTACTCTATGATTTCCGCCACGACGCCCGCGCCAACGGTGCGGCCGCCTTCGCGGATCGCGAAACGAAGCTCTTTCTCCATTGCTATCGGAGTAATCAACTCAACAGACATCTGAATGTTGTCGCCAGGCATGACCATCTCTATGCCCTCAGGCAACGTGCCAACGCCGGTAACGTCGGTGGTTCTAAAGTAAAACTGAGGACGATAACCGTTGAAAAAAGGAG